>Ga0307376_10003523_pt1 | contig 14631 bp, 10 predicted proteins | sample TR2MG_FD_202536 | JGI IMG/M metagenome (GOLD analysis project Ga0307376, IMG submission 202536) | Soil microbial communities from Risofladan, Vaasa, Finland - TR-2 | ecosystem: Environmental > Terrestrial > Soil > Coastal area > Acid sulfate soil | place: Finland: Risofladan, Vaasa | collected...
GACAATGAGAAAGTAGCGATACGCCTGCTCGAAGTGCTGAAGCGCCCGGATGGTGAGTTTCAGGATGTACGCGTCAATTGTGCGCGTTTCCCTGAGGTACCGGAGAATCTCACGCGGATCGCGGCGGAACATCGCGCTGTATCCGTCCCGAAACGAGTCGAAGCCACGTCGATAGTAGACATACGCGGGATCCTTCAGCGTCGCCGGCAGATTGGCGGCCCGCTGCGCTGACTGCGGCGGGGTGGGCGCAGCGTATCCCCGTGCTGGTGACGGCTCGGCACCGATATCCGGACTTCCGTCGGGTCCCGATGTGATGCTGAGATAGGCTTCATTGATGCGCATCATTGCCAGCTGCTGGATGCCGCGCCGTTGTTCCGGAAACATGTCCGGATGATTGCGTTTTGCCGCGCGATGATAGGCATCCTTCAGCTCCGCGGCTGTGGCGCCAGGATCAACGTTGAGTATACGGTAATACAAATCCAGCTTCATTGCTCTCGAACCCTGAGAAATGGCAGGCAGCCGGGATACCGGTCCCGGATGAATGCAATCATCTGTTCCCGCACGTAGCATCGGAGATCCCAGGCGTCGGAGGAATCCTTCGAACTCATGAGAAATCGGACCTCGATGCCCTTTTCGTCGGCGTCGGTCACCTGCACCACGCACACCTGACGGTCCCAAAGTGGCGAGGTGTCGAGCAGGCGGGCAAGCTCTTCGCGAAGCGGAGGAATCGGAACCGAATAGTCGAGGTGGAGAAAGACCGTGCCGAGAATATCTGCCGACGTGCGAGTCCAGTTCTGAAAAGGATGCTCGATGAAGTAGTTGATGGGAAGGACGAGGCGTCTGAGATCCCAGATCCGCACCACCACATAGGTGAGCGTGATCTCTTCGATCTTTCCCCACTCACCTTCGACCACGACCACGTCTTCGATCCTGATCGGCTGAGTGAACGCAACCTGGAATCCGGCAATGACGAGTCCGAGAGCCTTCTGGGCTGCGAAGCCGACTATAACGCCAATGACTCCGGCGGAGGCAAGCAGCGTCGTGCCAACCTGGCGCACCGTGCTGAAGGTGGTAAGTATGATTCCGAAACCGAGGATGGCAAGCATTGCCGAACCGAGCTGTTTCATGAATCTTGTCTGGGTGCGGATCTTTCGCGCACGAAGATTGTCCCGTATATCCACCCGGTAGCGGTGGAACACGAGATCTTCGATGACAAAAAAGATCTTTGCAAGTGACCAGGTTGCCCACGCAACAAACAGAATGCGGATCAGCTGGTTGATCGGCCCCGATACGCTTGCGAGGAAGAGGTGGCCATAGATACCGCTCGCGACCGCGACTGTCACGAGCGGGAAGAAGAAGAAGAGCGGACGGCCGAACCGGTTCCTTACCGAACGCAGCGTGATGTTCTGGTTGCGGCGCGACACAGTCCGTATCACCGCACCTGCGAGAACTGACAACAGAAACCCCGCCGCAACGGCCGCTGCAAATGCAAGTACTCCAAGAACCGAGTTTGTCATATCGGGAAACAGGTCACGGACGTTCATGACTCAGGTCAGGGCGTTTCCTTCGCCCCCTTGATTCCAATGATCTTGCTGATTTGGTCCCAGGCGGTCTGACGGTACGTCTGGAATTTGGTTCCGTCGTCCTTCCCGTTTACGTAGTCGCTCAGACCGGCGGCCTGGCCGAGAAGCGCGTCAAACGCCGAGTTCATGTCCGAAATCAACGTCTTGTCGTCCGAGTTGAGGCCACCATCTCCGGTCAGCCGTCCAAGCGACTTCTGCGAAAGTGTGGTGAGGTTCTTCACCTCTTCGGCAAGCGAGATAGCCGTCGGCTTGTCATAGACGCCTTTTGCAAAGCTGTCTCCAATCATCCCGAGCATGAGGTAGGTATAGTAAAGCTGTGTTGAACCAAGATTCCCCACGACATAGAGTGCGTTATCGGCCAGAGAGGCCGAAGCAGCTCCGCCTGCTGCGCCGGTTGACGCCGAGTTCGACTGCGCCATTGCTGCAGTCACTGCGAAACCTGCGACGAGCACCAGTGCCAATCCTTTCCTCATTTCCGTCTCCTTTCCTAAGGAATCTCAATCCGATGTTCAGCAAGTCCCGGAAGCTCCTTGCAGGCTTCGTTCAGCGCATCGTTGCCGCTCATGACTGCAACAACTGCGCTCTCCATACCCGAAAGGAGCCGATCCGCCGCGCTGGCGAGCTCCCCGGTCGTTGTTCCAAGTATCTGATCGCGCTTCACCTGCCTCACTTCATCGGTAATGCCGTACAGATGCCGCTTGAAACCGATAAGTCCCTTTTCTCCGGGAGAATATGGACGCAGGTCGCGGCCAACGGTACCGATAATGCCAAGCTCAACCGTACGCGAATCTGCTGTGGAAGCAAAGGTGGCAAGCGAATCGCGGAACGCGCGCAATGTGGCTACGATATTCGGATCGCGATAAGAGGCAAAGGTGAACATTCGACCGAGGCCGTTCGCCGAAGCGAATGCACCGTAAGCGCCTCCCTTCATGCGGATCTGCTCCCAAAGGTACCCGGTCTTCAATAGATGCGCAATGACCACTTCATGGGCGTGTGCCGGGCTGCCCATCGCCGATGCGGGAAGTGACTGTCCGACATAGCCGACGGCTGAGGGCACGACAATCGATTCGTAGCGCGGCACTGCGGGCAGGTCAGGGAGCACCGGCTGCAGATCGGCCGCCGTGCCCGCGGGAATGGCGGAAAGGAAATCACGCACCAGGTCGCGGGCCGGGGCAAGGAACGATCCGCTGCAGGTCACGTTGACCGAGAAGCGGGACAGGCGCATCAGCTCGTTGCGCAGCTCAATGAGTTCCGATCCGATTTTCTCGATGTCGCGGTCGGGGGAGACACCTGAAAGCGCGAGCATGCGGGTAATTCCCCGCCAGTTCTCCTCCACAGCATCAGAACGGGAGAACGCACGTTCGGTGCGAAGGCTCACGTAGGCGTGGCCATTCGGAATGAGTGATGATTTGAAGTCGTTGCGCAGCTCGAGGAACAGGTCGCGGACACGCCGGGTGTTGGTAAAGTCGGCCTCGAGCAGTACGCGTCTCACAAGTACCAGGGCTTCGCGCACGTGAGACTCGAGCATCTTTATCCGGAAGAACACATGTTGTTTGACGGCGCCATCGGCTCCGTACACGATGTTCGCCTCGAGCGACGATGAGAATCCGCCGACGAGCAGCGACAGCTGGGTGGCAAGCGCGTCGTAGGGGACACCGGGCAGACCGCAGTCACGAAACGCGGATGTGTAGAGCGGGAGCAGCGCGGAGAGTGACGGTGACAAACCGGAGACGTCAACGCAAATGTCGAGATAGACAATGCCATTTGTGAAGAACTCGTGCGTGATGAACGGTACGCCACCGAGCATCCGTTCGGTGCGCGATCGGATGAGCTCGACCTTTTCGGGGAGGTCGGCAACATGCAGGAACGGAAGCGCCTGCACCGCTTCAGCCGAATCAGGCGCCTCCTGGAACGCGGCAAGCTCAGCCTGATCGGCCTTGAGGCGCTTCCGCGACTCCTCATCGAGGGCGCGATCGCGCTCGGCCAGCCATTTGGTGAGCTCTGCCTGTTCACGCTCCTGCAGCCCGGTGTCCGGAACAACGGTGAGAGTTGAGCGGTGCTGGTTCTCGATCAACCCGGTGCGAATGAGCTCCTCGAACAGGCGAGGGTTCTCTGCGAGCGCGCCACGCAGCTTACCAAACCAGGGTGCGAACTCGAGTGTCGCCTCGGGTGCTGTACCGTGAAGCCATCCACGCAGCATGCGCCGCATGAGCCGGAGCCCGAACGGACTGCCCTTGATTTCGCGGTTCCGGAACTCGACTCGTCGGAGAACACCTTCGACAAGTTCAGGATCGAGCCCTTCGCTGCTCAACTTCCCGAGAGTCGAGAAGATCAACTTTTCAATGTCAGCCCGTCTGTCAGGATCGGTGCCACGCAGGCCCACCGAAAAGATGAGCTCACGAAGTTCGGTTTCCAGACCTGTCGGCGGCGAAAGATCTTCGCCAAGCCCGGATTCGATGAGCGCTTTTTCGAGGGGTGCTCCACTGTCTCCCAGCAGCATTTCCGACAGCAGTTCATACTGGAGAACCGACATCGGATCGGTGACATCGGAAAGAAGCCAGTTCACCGTCACCGACGATTTCTCATCGGCTCCATCTCCTGACTGCGCCGGGAAGCTCACCGTCTTCTCGATCGGCGCCGTCCATCGTGGCTGGACAGGAACGGTAACGTGCACATCCAGTCGCTTGAAGCGGGACAGGAACTGATCCTGCAGGAACGCAAGGTAGCGTTCGGTGGGAATATTTCCGTAAAGGAACACAAGCGCGTTCGACGGATGATAGAAGGTCCGGTGAAATTCGATGAACTCTTCGTAGGTGAGGTCGCGGATGCTTGCCGGCTCGCCGCCCGAATCATAGTGATACGGAGTGTCCGGAAAGAGGGAGCGGAACGCCCATTCGGAGGCAATCGCCTCGTGGGTGGAATAGTTGCCCTTCATCTCATTGTAAACGACACCGGTGACCTCGAGCTCACCGCGCTCGTTGAATTGAAGCCGGCTGCCCTCCTGGCGGAACATCTCCTTCCTGAGAAGCGGGAAGAAGACCGCATCGCCATAGACCTGCATCAGGTTGAAGAGATCCTTTTCAACGGTGCTCGCCACAGGGTACACAGTCTTGTCCGGAAAGGTGAATGCGTTCAGGAAGGTGTTGAGGCTGCCCTTGATGAGCAGGACGAACGGGTCTTTCAGCGGATATCGCTCGGAACCGCACAGAACGGTATGCTCCAGGATGTGGGCAGCGCCCTTGCTGTCCGGTGGAAGCGTTCGAAATGTGAAGGAAAAGAGGTTTTCCTCGTCGTCATTGAGCACATGGTAGACCTCGCAGCCGGTCTCCATGTGACGAAGAAGCACTCCGTTCGCGCGATACTCGGTCAGTTCGCGTACGTCGAGGACTTCGAATCCGTGTAATTTGTCGCCTGTTTTCAGTTTTGTCAGCTCCATGGTGTATCCGTGAGAAGGGCAAGACGTGTCTTCGACCTCTGATCGTTCGGATTGATTTCAAGCGCACGACGGAAGCACTTTATCGCTTCCATGTTTTCGTGAAGGCCGTAATGTGCAACGCCAAGCATGTAGTGGACCTCGGCAAAGTGCGGCGTTTCCGCGGCAAGCTGCGCCAGGGGGTCAAGCGCGTCCTTGAACTCGTTGCGCTTCAGTTTCAGCTGAGCGAGGTAGAAGTTCGCGATGTGAGATTCAGGTGAAACCTTGCGAAAGCTGTCGAACGCTTCAGCCGCGGCGGCGTCGTTTCCGAGCAGAACGTCAATCAGCCCGGCAAAATAGATTGCCATGGCATGACTCTGGTTCTTCAGAGTCGCGACTTTCTGAAAGCTTTCGAGCGCGTGCTGGAGCTTTCCAACCCGATACTGACACACACCAAGCTTGTAGTATGCATTGCCGAAGTCCGGCTTGAGATAGATCGAACGTCGATACTGGTCAATTGCGGTGTCGAGTTTGCCCTGTGAGTAGCTGTTGTTCCCGAGGAGGAAATAGATGAGCGGATTGTCGGGGTACTTCTTCAGCAGCTGTTCCAGCGCCGACTGGGCGGTCGCCCAATCGCCTGTCAGGTGCAGTGTCATGGCGTTGATGTACTCAGGATCGGATTGGTTGAGTTCCATTGTGTGTGCTCCTAGATCATATTTCTCGGATCGAGCAGCTGTTCGAGCTTCTCGTCCGGCAGGACCTTTTCCTCTCGCGCAATGTCCCGAACTGTGCGGTTCTCCTTGAACGCGCGATGTGCGAGCGCCGCTGCGCGGTCATAGCCGATCTCCGTCGCGAGCGGAGTGACCAGCGCAACGCTCCACTCGATCCAGTATGTGCATCGCTCTTCGTTCGCGATGATGCCGCTAACGCATTTGTCGGCAAGCGCAACTGCAGTCTTTCCGAGCAGCTCCATGGAGGAGAGTGTCTCGTACGCTATGAGCGGATTCATCATGTTCAATTCGAGCGGCGCGTTCTGACCGCCGATTGTCACTGAGACCAGTTTTCCGGTGATGTGGGCAGCGACCTGGATGACCATTTCCGGTATGACCGGATTCACTTTTCCCGGCATGATCGAACTTCCCGGCTGCAGCGACGGGAGGGTGATTTCGCCAAGCCCTGATCGCGGTCCGCTTGCGAGAATCCGCAGATCGTTCGCAATCTTCATGAAGCTCGTCGCAATGGTGTTGAGCGCGCCCATCAGCTCAACCTGCGCGTCGCGAGTCGCAATCGCTTCAAACTTGTTTGCTGCCGGACGAAATGGAAGCGCGGTCTCCTCGGAAATGCCTTTGCAGACGAGCGGCGCGAACTCAGGATCGCAATTGATGCCGGTTCCCACCGCAGTACCGCCGAGTGCAAGCTCTTCAAGATTCGGCAAAACGTTTCGCACCCGCTTGATAGACTTTTCGATCTGCGTGACGTAACCGGAGAACTCCTGACCAAGGGTCATCGGCACCGCGTCCTGCAGATGTGTGCGCCCTATCTTGACCACCGACTTGAACTCCTGCGCCTTTGCATCAAGTGACTTGTGCAGTAGTTCGAGTGATGAGATGAGCCGTTCTGCCTCCATGCGGTTCGCAACGTGGATTGCCGCGGGTATCACATCGTTTGACGACTGCCCACGGTTTACGTGATCGTTCGGGTGGATCGGTTTTTTCGTGCCAAGCGGCTGGCCGAGAATCTCGTTTGCGCGATTGGAGATAACCTCGTTCATGTTCATGTTCCAGGAGGTACCTGAGCCGGTCTGGAAAACATCGATAGGAAAATGATCCTTCCATTTGCCGTCCAGAACCTCAGTTGCCGCCTTGTCGATCGCATCCGCAAGCTTCTGATCAAGCACTCCAAGATAGGAGTTTGTGCGAGCCGCGTACTTCTTGATGAGTGCAAGGGCGCGCATCATCGAGCGCGGCATCCGCGCATCGGAGACGGTGAAGTTCTCGACTGCACGTTGAGTCTGTGCGCCCCAGTACGCCCAGGAGGGAAGGCTCACCTTCCCCATCGAATCTGATTCTATACGCTCCTGCTGTTCCATTTCGTTCCTCCAGAATTTATCGTGCAGATAGTCCGCTTACGGTACCATCTTCCGCACGAGCGTGTGCAGGATGCCGCCGTTCTTGTAGTACTCGAGTTCAACCGTGGTGTCGATTCGTGCGTCTACGGTGAACGTCTTTGTCCCCTTCTCGCTCCTCGCCGTGACGGTGAGCTGCTGCCCGGGCCGGAGTACCGGTTCGATATCAAAAACCTCGGTCCCGTCGAGGCCAAGGCTTTCGGCTGTCTCGCCCGCCTTGAACTGCAGCGGAAGCACCCCCATTCCAACAAGATTACTGCGATGGATGCGCTCGTAGCTCTCTGCGATTACCGCGCGAACCCCGAGCAGCACTGTTCCCTTGGCAGCCCAGTCGCGCGAACTGCCCATTCCGTAGTCTTTCCCCGAGAGGATGACCAGCGGTGTGCTCTCCTGTTCGTACTTCATTGCCGCATCGTAGATTGACAGCTGGGCGCCGTCGGGAAGGTGGCGTGTATAGCCGCCCTCAACTCCCGGTACCAGCTTATTCTTGATGCGGATGTTCGCAAAGGTGCCACGCATCATGACCTCATGATTACCGCGACGCGAACCGAACGTGTTGAAGTCCACCTTTTCGACCCTCTGATCACGCAACCACTTCGCTGCAGGGCCGTCGTTTGCAATCATGCCTGCAGGCGATATGTGATCGGTCGTGACCGAATCTCCGAGAAAGGCCAGGACGCGCGCACCCTTGATATCGCGAAGATCGGGAACTGTCTTGGTCAATCCATCAAAGAACGGAGGTTTGCGAATGTAGGTCGAGTCGCTTTTCCAGTCGTAGATGTCTCCTCCTGAGAGTCTGATCTCGTTCCAGGTGTCGTTCCCGCTGTACACATTGGAGTACTCTTCACTGTACATCTTCGGAGTAACGCTCGACCGGATGAGTACGTCGATCTCTTCCTGGGTCGGCCAGAGATCCTTCATGTAGACGGGCTCCCCGTTTGGATCAAGACCGATAGCATCTTTGTTCAGATCGATGTCCATGCGGCCGGCAAGCGCATACGCAATGACCAGTGGCGGCGACGCGAGGAAGTTCGCGCGGACTTCCGGATGGATGCGTCCCTCGAAGTTGCGATTTCCTGAGAGCACGCCGGCAACCACCATGTTGTTCTTTATGATCGCGTCGCTCACGATCGAGTTGAGCGGGCCGCTGTTACCGATACAGGTTGTGCAGCCGTAGCCGACCAGATGGAAACCGAGCCCTTCGAGATAGGGCATCAGTCCGGCAAGCTCGAGGTAACGGGTCACAACCCGGCTCCCGGGCGCAAGGCTCGTTTTCACGAACGGCTTCACCTTCAGGCCAAGCTCAATCGCCTTTTTTGCCATGAGGCCCGCGCCAATCATGACTGAGGGGTTTGAAGTGTTTGTACAGCTCGTAATTGCTGCGATTGCCACGTCACCGTTCTTGAACTCCACCTCATCATCGCCGAACTTCAACATGACCGGCCGTGACGGCTCCGAAGTTGCCTTCGAGCTCTCCTTTATGAAGCCTTTGAACTGGATGGGAACGTCGGCGAGCTCCATCTTGTCCTGTGGGCGCTTCGGTCCGGCGATCGATGGGTGAACAGTCGAGAGATCAAGTGTTACCACCGAGGTGTACTGGATCCGCTCCATGGAACTGTCGAGGTAGAGGCCCTGCGCCTTCGTATACTTCTCAACAAGATCCACAAGATTCGAACGGCCCGTCAGCTCCAGATAGCGGAGCGATTTGTCGTCGATCGGGAAGAAGGCCGCAGTTGCGCCGTACTCAGGACACATGTTGCTGATGGTGGCACGGTCGGGAAGGCTCAACGAGGAGAGTCCCTCGCCGAAGAACTCTACGAACTTGTTGACAACACCGTGCTTGCGCAGCAGGTTCGTGACAACAAGCACGAGGTCGGTCGCGGTGACGCCCTCTGCAAGGCGCCCGGTCATCTTCAGCCCGACCACTTCAGGCATCTGCATGTAGAGCGGCTGCCCGAGCATTGCGGCTTCGGCCTCGATCCCGCCGACGCCCCACCCGAGCACCCCGAGTCCGTTGATCATCGTGGTGTGGGAGTCGGTACCCAGGAGCGTGTCGGGGAACGCGTAGGTTTCGCCCCCGCTCTTTGCCGTCTGCACGACACGAGCGAGGTATTCGAGGTTCACCTGATGGCAGATTCCGGTTGCAGGCGGTACCACGGTGAAGTTCGAAAAGACGCTTGACGCCCACTTCAGGAACTCATACCGCTCGCGATTGCGCTCAAACTCGAGCGCGGCGTTGAAGGCAAGCGAACCGGAGGACCCGAAGTGGTCGACCTGCACCGAGTGATCGATGATGAGGTCTACCGGAATGAGCGGGTTGATCTGCTTCGGATCACCGTGCAGCTCCTTCAGAGAATCGCGCATGGTCGCAAGATCGACAATTGCCGGTACGCCGGTAAAATCCTGCATTACAATTCGCGCAGGCTTGAAGGGAATCTCGCCTGTCGCGTCCGGTCCCTTCTGCCACGCGAGAACCGCATTGAGGTGTTCCTCGGTAACAAGATCACCGTCGAGCTGACGGAGGATGGCTTCCAGAATGATCTTAAGCGTATAGGGCATTTTGGACACGTTCGTGAAGCCATTCTTCTCAAGCTCGTTCAGGCTGAAATAGGTGACTGTACCGGAAGCTGTGCTGAGGCTCTTCTTCAGCCCGGCAATGTCTTTGCTGGTCATAATAGAGAGTACTCCTTTCCCACTAATATAGGGACTCATTGTTCAGAAAGGCAACGACGCCCGATTCCATCATACCGTCTTTTCGGCTAATGTGTACCCGGCTGGTCAGCATACCACAAAGCCAGTATATTAAGCGAAAGGCTATTCGCTCGCATTTTGAAAACCGCTCAGGAGTAAGACAAATGGCACACATTGGAATCGTCGGCAGCGGAAACGTAGGCGCAAACGCCGCGTTTTTCATTGCCGAAAAGGGAGTCGCAGACGTACAGCTCTACGACATCCAGGAGGGTCTGTCGACCGGTAAGGCGCTCGACATGATGGAAGCCGCGCCCATCCGCGGTTATATGACCAAGATAAGCGGCACCGACCGGAAAGACGTTCTCCTGCAATCCGACATCATCATGATCACCGCCGGCAAAGTTCGTGAGCCGGGAATGAAGCGAGAGGATCTGTTCGAAGCAAACAGACCGATTATCGAAGACATGGCCGACTCGCTGAAAGGATCCGCCGCAAAGGTCATCGTCGTGACTGAACCGGTTGATCTGCTGACTGCTCTCTTCGTGAAACGCTCGGGAATGAATCGGCGGCAGGTGATGGGGCTCGGCGGCATGCTCGACTCGACCCGATTGCGCTACCTCATCGCCCATGAAATGAAGGTAAGCTTCGAAAACGTCAGTGCACTCGTCATCGGGCGGCACGGCTCTTCCATGATCGCGCTGCCGGAATACAGCTCGGTGTCCGGAATCCCGGTCACCCGGCTGCTGCCCGCGGAGGTGCTCGAGCAGCTGGTCGCATCGACCCGCAATGCGGGTGACCTGATCGTCGAAATGGCGCAGCGCGCAAGCGCATACTACGGCCCCTCGGCTGCAGCTGCAGACCTCGCCGAGGCGATCTACCGGGACACGCGCCGCGTGCTCTCAGTTTCGACCATGCTCGACGGTGAGTTTGACGTAAAGGGCGTCGCGATGAGCCTGCCATCGGTTATCGGCAGGAACGGCGTGGAGCAAATCATGAAGCCGCATCTGAACGCACAGCAGGTCGGCCTTTTCCAGAAGTCCGCAAAGGACCTCGCGGCGATCCTCGGCGCATGAGATAAGGAGCAGCGAATGAGCAAAGTATCAGTCATTGGAGCCGGAAACGTCGGAGCAACTGCAGTTTATTACATCGCAGAGAAGAATATAGCCGAAATCGTCATGGTGGACGTGGTCCCCGGACTTCCGCAGAGCAAGTCGGTTGACTTCCTGCATGCGGCGCCCCTGCGGGGTTACAACGTTGATATCGTCGGAACAAACGACTATGCACAGATCAGGGATTCGGACGTCGTGGTGTTGACCGCAGGCGTTGCGCGGAAGCCGGGAATGGACCGTATGGACCTGCTTCGCACGAACGTCGGCATTGCGAAAGCGGCGGCGCAGGCAATCGCGACCTACGCTCCGAACGCAGTGGTCATTGCAGTATCGAACCCGCTGGATGTAATAGCGATGGTTTGCCTTCGGGAGACCGGTTTCGCGCTCAAGAAAGTCATCGGCATGGCAGGCATTCTCGATTCCGCACGGTTGCAGTACTTTATCGCGGAGAAACTGAACGTATGGCCTGGTGATGTCATGGCGATGGTGCTCGGCGGCCATGGGGACGAAATGGTTCCTGTTCCGCGGTACACGACGGTGGGAGGTTTCCCGCTGACCGAACTTCTTCCGGAAGACGAGATCGAACAACTTGTCGCACGCACCCGGAAAGGCGGCGGTGAGATCGTGAGCTATCTGAAGAAGGGAAGCGCATATTACGCGCCCGGCGCATCGGTTGCGAAGATGGTCGAAGCCGTCGTAAAAGACGAGCGCCGACTTGTTGCAGCATCAGCCTACCTGCGCGGAGAATATGGTTACAACGATGTATTCCTCGGCGTACCGCTTCTGCTCGGACGGAACGGAGTCGAGAAGATCATTCACCTCGAACTCTCGCCCTCCGAAAAGCAGGCGCTCGACAACTCCGCGCATGCGGTTGAAGAGGGTGTTCGCACGTTGAGTGGGATCTATACTCCCGGCTGACGCCGGGAGCTTTCCCGTCACTTATCTTCGCGCGAAAACGGACACGGCCACCGGGGAGGTTTACACATCTCAGGTGGCCGCTTTTTTTTCAGGCACTGACTAACTGGCAGGTCTCAGGAACGATCGGCGATCGGCGTAAGTTTGCGGTCAAGATCACCGACGTACAGGGCCTTCGGTCGGTAGATACGATTGTCTGAACGCTGCTCGAGGATGTGAGCAAGCCACCCTGAAGCGCGAGCCGCGGCAAACACGGGCGTGAACAGCACTGTCGGGATGCCGAGCAGGCGGTAGACCGCGCCCGAGAAGAAATCGACGTTCGGATAGATCGGCTTCCCCTTCTCTTCCATCCGGGCCCGGAAGGTCCCCTCGATCTCCTTCAGAATGTCGAGGTACTTCGAATCGCCCTTGCGCTTCGACAGTTCCGCGAGGTGGTCTTCGATGATGATTGAGCGAGGATCCTTCGCGCGATAGACGCGATGGCCCATGCCCATGATCTTCTGCTTGCTGTCAAGTGCCTTGTTCACCCAGGCTGCCGCTTTGCTCTTGTCGCCGATCTCGTCGACCATCTCCATGACCTTTTCGTTCGCACCGCCATGCAGACTGCCGTAGAGAGCTCCGATAGCCGCCGAGATGCTGCAGTAGCAGGTTGAGAGCGTGGAGGCGACTACCCGGGCGGTGAAGGTCGATGCGTTGAGGCTGTGCTCGGCGTGGAGAATGAGAGCCTTGTCCATTATTTCACCGTCGCGAGCATCCGGCTCGGTCCCGTGCAGCATGTACAGGAAGTTCGCTCCGTGCGAAAGATCCATCCGTGGCTCAATCATCTGCTGGTTGTTCTGAATGCGATAGTACGCCGCGATAACCGTCGGCAGCTGGGCAATCTGGTGCAACGTATCGCGGCAGTTGCAGAACGCATCATGTTCGACACGATGCTTCACGTAGCTGCTGAGATAGGAAATGACCGACTGGAGCAGCTCCATCGGGTGAGCGCCACGGGGAAACTCCGAGATCATCTTCTTGATCTCATCGGGAAGCTTGCGCCCTTCCCGCATGCGGTGCGAGAACGATGTCATCTGCTCAGGGGTCGGCAGCTCACCATAGAGGAGGAGATAGGTCACCTCTTCGAATGTGCAGGACTCGACCAGATCCTTGATAAAGTAGCCCATGTAGTAGAGTTTGCCGTTCTCGCCGTCCACTTTGCAGATCTTGCTCTCGGCAGCAATTACCCCCTCGAGCCCTTTTGCGTATTCCGTGTTAGCCATATTCTCCCTCTTTTATTTCGAATGAATCGCCCGACCGTCAACTGAAAGGGCGGCTTCTTTCATCACTTCCGAAAGCGTCGGATGGGCGTGCATGGTCCGCGCAAGATCCTCAGCGCTTGCTGAAAACTCCATCGCGACCACTGCCTCGGCAATCAAGTCCGACGCCCATGGGCCGACAATGTGAACCCCGAGAATCCTGTCGGTCGTTTCGTGCGCAAGGATCTTTGCAAATCCGGCAGTAGCATCCATTGCCAGCGCGCGGCCGTTGAGCCGGAACGGGAAGTTCCCCTTTTTGTAGGGCACCCCGTCCTGCTTCAACGAATCTTCGGTCTTGCCTACCATAGCAGCCTCCGGCCAGGTGTAGACGACGCCAGGAACCGTACCGTAGTTCACGTGCCCGTGTATGTTTGCCATCCGCTCGACCGCTGCAATTCCCTCATCTTCCGCCTTGTGCGCGAGCATCGGCCCCGCTATCACATCGCCAATCGCGAAGACTCCCTTTACTGAGGTCTCGTATCGTTCATCAACGGTGATGCGGCCGCTCTTCTCCTCTCGTTTCACGCCGAGGGTTTCCAGGCCGAGCCCGTCGGTAAAGACTCTGCGACCGACTGCAACCAGAATGCGGTCGACCGGAATCTCAAGCTTCTCACCCTTCGCGGTCTCTGCCGTCAGCAGGTTGACCTTGCCCTTCTTTGATACGCCGGAAACCTTAGCTCCCAGGTGAAACTGCATCCCCTCTTTCTCGAGCTCCCGCTGCAGCGTGCGGGAGACCTGGGAGTCCCAGCCCGGAAGGATGTTCGGCATGAGCTCCACTACAGTAACCCTGGCGCCGAGACGCATCCAGACACTGCCGAGTTCGAGGCCGATTGCACCGGCTCCCACGACGGCGAGATTTTCCGGAACGTGGTCGAACGAAAGCGCCTCGGTTGAGCTCACCACCGTGGTTCCGTCGAACTTCAGGAACGGAAGCTCCACGGGTACGCTCCCGGTGGCGATGAGAATATGCGTAGCTGAAAGTTCTGTCGCGCTCCCGGTTTTTTTGCCGGAAGCAATGACAACGGTGCCGGCCCGCGGAATAGAGGCCACTCCACGGAACACTGCAATCTTGTTCAGCTTCATGAGGGATTCGACTCCGCTCGTGAAGCTCGTGACCACACCGTCCTTCCGTTTGAGCAGCTCCGCGATATCGAGACTGATCTTCGGAATGCCGATGCCGTGAGCCGTCGATTCTTTCTGTATCTTCTGGTAGAACTCGCTGGAATCAAGAAGTGCTTTCGACGGAATACATCCGATGTTCAGACAGGTTCCGCCGAGTGTCTCCATCTTTTCGATAATCGCGGTCTTCATACCGAGTTGAGCCGAGCGAATTGCCGCCACGTAACCGCCCGGACCGGATCCTATCACTATCAGATCATACTTCGTGTCATCAGCCACTGTTTCGTCCTCTCGGGTCAGCCTGCATCACAGGTCCAGCATCAACTGCGCCGGATCTTCAATGAGATTCTTGATTTTCACCAGGAAACCGATCGCCTCC
>Ga0307376_10003524_pt1 | contig 14623 bp, 7 predicted proteins | sample TR2MG_FD_202536 | JGI IMG/M metagenome (GOLD analysis project Ga0307376, IMG submission 202536) | Soil microbial communities from Risofladan, Vaasa, Finland - TR-2 | ecosystem: Environmental > Terrestrial > Soil > Coastal area > Acid sulfate soil | place: Finland: Risofladan, Vaasa | collected...
GAAAATACCCAGATGCCAAAACCAGAATAATCAAAATTATCTGGACCAAGTAGCTGTGCCTCCTCTTCAGAGAGCTCTGAATTAGCACTAGACGTAAGTATATTTTCATATCGGCCTGAAGCAAACTCAGGTAACTGTACAAACTCAGACCCGTCTGAAGAGGTTCTGATATTTGTAACTTGTAACCATGATTGCTCACAGAAGATAAGTGGATTAAGAGTTATAAGATTTATTCTCTTTGCCTGTCCAAGTTCAATAGTGAGTTTGACTTCAAGTGGAGGAGGAGCCTCAGTATAAAACTGGTTAATTTGATCGAGTACTTCCTGCCATGGTAAGTCTTGAAACTCATCTGGATGATAATAATTTTTTACCAGTCTGGCCTGTACCTCACGGGTAGTTGGTAGAGCAGGCGGGTGTATAGATTCGATTTGCCAATATGTATCGGCATTACCATCAAGAGCACGATCTCTGAGAGGCTTCAGAGCTTCCATAGTCGGATTCTTGATAACATTAATATCACCTTTAAGTCCAGGATATCCTGCGGCAGTCCATGGTTGTTCATAAATAGGCTCGCTCTTTTCACTATTAGGATTTGTACTACTAGTTCCAGAAGCCTTCTCGCCGAGTGCTGTTTTAAGACTTGTCTTCATACTCCATGCATCAGCCGTGCTAATAGCAAGTCTCTCACTAAATGGATCTCCAACTGCAATAGAATAGTCAGTAAGAGTCACCTTACCAAACTTAATTTCTCCTGCAGGTTCAATCCCCTCGTCTAGTGGAGCATAAAGCTTGCCCTCGTATACACTATTGCCAGGACTTTGAATAATATCAACCTTCATATTGGAAGATACTTCACTAAGAACAGAAAGAACTCCAAGTCTTGCTAATGTAAAATGACTAGTATTTAATGGAGATTCAGCTCTACTTCCTTCAGAGACAAAATCAGAATCAACAAGAGAACTATCCGAGAAGGAGTCACCAATGATGAATATATCTCTTGCAAAGTCGGCATTCATCATCTGGACATCCAATGAGATAGATGTAACCTCCCTCATCTTACGCATTACAATATCATTCAGAGTAGTACCATAGTTAAAGGTACTGACTGCGACGTCAGCGAGCCTAAGAGAGTCAGTCATACCAACCTGCAGGTCCCTTTGGATCTTGGAGAATTCATCATGAAATTTTGCAGGATCTCTAGATTCAGTTGGCCGTATAACCCAGCCTTTGAACTCAGGAGTCTTTAGAGTAGTAAAAAAGTCCTTGAACTTATCGAATAATGTATTAAATACCTGGGATACTTCATTTCCAGACCCAGGCTCAAGGTACTTATTCTTTATATAACCAAGCATTAACTTGGCTCTCTCTGAGAGTCTTTTGCTGAAGTCCGGAAGCCTAAGCTTATTCATCTATCTCTCCTAATGACTGGACGTTCTCAGTCGAATAGCATAGTTATCTATAATAGGACTAACATCTTTACGTCCAAGCTTGTTACATCTCATAGTCATCAGTACTTTAACATACTCGGTTATATATCTATACGAGATCTTGATTTCTCTATCAGCTGGTATAGGACGATCAAAGTATACAACTCTGCCTAAATGTATAAACTGATAGTTGATATCATTTGGTGATAGTACTAAAAAGGGTAGATGCTCACCAAATTCATAATCTGTACGATTCTGGACAGGAACACCCCCAACACTAATTTTGATTGGCTGATATTCTCTGACACTATCAATTTCACCAACCATTGTTGCACCAGCTGTGTGGGTGGCAGCAATAGTACCCTTCTGCCCCCGCTCAATAGAGCAATCCGCTACTCGTTTACCACCATCGAGTGAGTTACCAGTAACAACAAATTTGATCCACTCGAATCCGTTATTATTCGAGTTTGGCAGCTTTATAAAACCACTTTGACCTGTGAGTGGAAGAGTAGCAGTTGAACTTGGTACAATCTTACTAGTTATAGAAGCTGTAGTATCAAAAGTTAACTTGAATGTACTATCACCCGTGCCAATAGTGGCTTTGAGTACACCGAACGCATGTCCAAAGATTCTTTCATCCATCCATGATGGCATAGAATCTGGATTCCATGACCAAAGTGCTTGATGTGGATCTTTTGACCAACCGCCTGCACTACCATTTACAATCTCTGTAATAATAAGAGGATAGTGTGGTAGTACAACTCCACCACGATCATCAGTACCAGGGAAAACTATATCAGGAACTAACTCAACTGAACTAAAAGTGTCTCTTAGGTTCACTGAGTCTTGACCACTGACTGGTGTATATGTAACCGTATAAATAGCTGAAGCATCCACCTCAGTGAAAGTAATAACACCAGATGCATCAGTTGAAAAGTTGGTGGAATCCACCAGGATTCCATTCCTAAATACTCATATTGGTACGCCAAGATTAGGTACGAATCTTGTCTGTCCTTTCTTAGTAACAGGATTGATCTTGAGGAATTCGTCCTCTATAAGATCAACTCCGTAAGGAATAATAGGCTTTGTACGTCCACCAGTTATCTCCAAGTCAACTTCAATAGATGTCTCACGAAGGACTTCCTTACAAGATAGGCTCCCTGGATAGGGAATTTCATCAGGGTAAGCAACATCAACATCTACTTCAATAGTAATAGGATTACGAGATGGTAAATGTTTTGGAGATTCAAAGTACCCTTCAAACTCATAAGCTCTTGCTAATACTTCAACAGAATACATACCAAGAGTATATTCAAACTTGGTAGTCTCTATAAATTCTGGATCGTTTAAACCAAGCTCCGACTTAGACTTATTAGCAGGAAGAAGATCGAGTACTAACTCCTTAGACTCATCATCGAAAGATGCTAGGTAACGGGCTATAGCATCTGCTTCAGTCCTCATAGTTGATGATTGTCGAATAGGATCCATATCAATATCTTTCCACTTCAAGCTATCCTGTACAGCAGCAGAGGCATCAAGAAAGGCATTGAACTCCCGGGAGGCTTCACGTATCTTCTGATCAATATCAGAAAGATCATTAGGTACTACACGACTGAGTAATTTATCATCAATAATATATTCCCAGATTCGGGAGTTCTGCGCCATCTGTTTTGGAATTAAGTAATTGACGTAATCAAAAGATTTCTGTCTTATAACTAACTTAATATATTTAGCCGTAATAGTGGGAAAGTTTACCTCTACCCAATCCAGAGTTCTATAGGGAAGGGATGTATTAGAGAGCTGTAGCCAGTCAGTTCCATTATCAGAATAGCGAATGTCGATTACCTCGGGCTCAAATATACCAAAAGGTAAGAAGCGTATTGTGTTAAAAGTCTCGCCCACAGGAAATTCTAGTACAAGCTCAGCTATCATACCATTATAGGTAGTAGAATTATATATAGTAGCCATTGGCAGATCGGACATGTACAACTCAGCCCAGAAAGTATCTCTATCAGGATCAATTGCATACTTTACATCTGCGCCGCCACTAATAGCTGACACTCCTGAACTTAGAATAGTCGAGCTTACTTTTGTAGGCAATATCCCTTTCTTACTATGAAGAGGGATATTTTCTCGTACGGGTAAGGTCATCTTAGTTGTGCCAGCAGTTATATAAGCAGGCCTAATCAAAGCACTATTACGAGCATCAACAAAAGAGTTTAGGATATAATCAGAGTAGCCAGGATGTGTCTTTAAGAATCTGTATGCTGTAATATCTTGAAGCAGTTTGCGTGTAGCTGCATTTACACTTGCCCAGAAGCCATTATCAATTGTAGAATGCCTACCAATAGTATTATCGATAATATTAGTCTGGGAATATATACCGTTCATGTCAAAATATAAGGACATGAATAATTCGTTGAGAAACTCGTGTGTGATCTGTCCTCTAAGCTGATATTCAGGTGGTATCTTTGTAGCAGTAGCTGCAGAGTAGGAGGACGAGATTAGTTTTACGATTCTATCCCATTCCTTTTCATACTCAATATCAGATCTAATAAGATCTGCCTGCCTCATGGACTCCAACACAGCTTCAATTACTTGAGTCTGAGCAATAGGCAGTACAGATTTAAATGCATCTAAGTACATGTCTTATCCTTACTGATTGAGGAACTGAGGACCCTGGTAATGCTCAATGATAACAAAGCCACCAGCTGGCTTGTCTCGTTTCAGGATCTCTTCCTGTTGTTCCCGTGTATAAATACCGGACGGATTCGGATACCCAGATGGAAGTAACGGATGATGCACGATACCTGCCGGTGTAGTACCAGTATACAATGTAGCCTCTGGTATTTCAACAATAACTGCACCAATAGATTGATATGGTTCACCATCTACATGACCAAGATCCCAGAACATTAAACTCTCGGGATATTTATCTGTAGGTTGAGGGATAAGTCCACCACCCATACTACGTGTATCATAAATCTTCAAATTCTCAGGATCAGCTGTACGAGCTACATTTAGGATACCAAGTATGTATGGTTCGCCTGTTATACCACCTACTGTAACAAAGTTTTGGCTCTGTATACCATTAACTACTCCAGTATAACTATCAGCAATATAATGATATACAGTTCGATCTAAAGTCAAAGATTGATCTTGACCCAGCCGACGGATGCGAGTTGGTATCATATAAATACCAACATACTTACCGGAGATACCTGGATTGTGCCCTTCAGTTGGATTGAGATCCAGTTCTTTATAAGTATATCCTAATTGCTCATGCACATAACTTACACTAAGCTCGCCGGCATCATTAAGAGGATTGATCAAAAATAGCTTACCATTTACATGATCAATATATTTAATAATAGCAGACTCTACTATCTCTTTGTTTCGTAGATGGTATGTCAGTGGCGTACCAGTTGGTATAGGATAATGTCTTAAATGATAAACTAACGAGTCCAATTGCAAAGGCGGTTCATTAATCACTTCAGAGAATATAGTACCAGAGGGCACAGATATCAATGGATTGGTAGTACTTGGCTGATTAGTATATTCCATAGCTTCATAAATTAATTCGTAGCCAAGATTATATCCACCCGGGGGTTCAGATCTATAGAGACCACGGTATATTATTGGGTGCCATGCATCATTTGGAGAGAGCCGACGATTTAACCCAATTCCGAATCGGCGATCAGTACGGTACTTGAAAGCACCATGGTTGTAACTGAGTACAGCGTACCCTCTATTCTGACTAAAGTGGCTTGGAGAACTGGAAAGATCACCTAGATAGGCAAGTGTAACTGAAGCAAAATAGGGCTGATATATATCGTTCAAAACAGTGACATGCAGATCAGGATCATCAGACATAATCTGAGCAGCAATCTGTGAGGTTGTCTTACCTTCAACAGAGCGCAAAGTACCTTTAGATACAACTGTATACTGGTCACCAGCAAAGACAATCTTATTCCCATCTGATAAATCTGGTTTGGCCCATATAGCCAGTGCCGGAGCTTCATAAGAGGAAGCTGCTGTATCAGTAATATAGAAACCAGGTTCTTGGCTTATATAGATTCCTTCGAGAGTATGAATCGGTGTAGGCTCAAGTAGAACAGTATGATTAGGGAGAAATGTATTAGTAGATTTATTATAAGCATCAAAGACCAAGAAGTATGTATGTTCATCCTCCGAGCGGATATTGGAGTAAAAAACAATATTATATAATGGATACCCGTCTGATGTAATAGAATCAAACGCAGTAACAGAGATATCAAAGTAGACTCGAGGATCAGGATTTCCAAGTTCATCAATGATCTTGATATTCTTGATGATCCTAGTCTTCATTTCTTCAACATAGAACGGGCTCTCGGCATTCTGCCAATCATAGGCATCAGGAGCTACCACATAAATATTAGAGGGAAGATTCTGCCGGTAGAATAGTGGTCTAGGATCGCCAACATTTGGGTGCATAATAGAACGGTTGCTGATTATAATATCTCTGGATACATGTGTAGGTGTTGGAAAAGACGGAGCTGCACCAGCAAAATGCGGGTAGCCATTAGCCCAATCCGCCAAAGTAGTACCAGTCGTTAATGGAGCGACAAATGTACCAGCCACTTGTGCGCGTACTTGTGGAGTAGTTTTTGTAAGATCCCGTAAAGTTACAGCATCATGTGGACGTATAGGTGTTTGCGCCACATACGCCATATTGATATCACCATCGGGAACTTTCCTAACCTGTCTGAATCTATACATGTTAGTCACTCACATCTACGTTGATTGAGAACTTCATAACAGAGAGTATATGGAATATATCTATCGTATCTTTATTAACTCCAGCAGCTTGGCCAGATATCTCATAGCTAATAACCAGAGTTCCATAAGAATTAGTACGATATACTTTATTAGTCTCTCCATCTACAGTACCATTTGTACAACGTATAGTAAATGGTACTCCAGGCAGACTATTAGAATTGGAGTCCATGATCTGAATATAAAGCTTACGCGAATCATCATTTTGAATACTTATATGTAATAAATTACTTGTGTCTCTATATTGTGGTAAAGTTGTCCGGACTCCTATTCTGCTCGGAAAAAGTACTTCTTTCTGTAGTGTAGTAGGAAGATTCTGTTCTCTTCTCTCAAGTGGAAAGTAAGAAGTCTTGTCGACTTTGCCAACACCTTTAGTAACAGCATAGGATAAATCCTTACGCCCAAATATAATACCAGTATTTAGAGCTTCTGTACCTTCTGGCACAGCCCACGCAGTTGGAGCCGAACCAGCATAACAGTTATATCCATAACTTCTAGCCTCAAAATATACTCGAGCAATCTGATCAACATCAAGAAGAGTGTAGCCATAAATATTCTGAGATCCAAGTATATTTGGGAAATCCATAGAGAGTATCTGAGCTGCTAGATTCTCACGCTCTAATAGTCGAATCTGAACAAAATCTGTCTCGGCAATACGTGCTTGTCTCTCTATCAACGGAGTAGCTCTATGCACTTCATTGACCCAAGCTCCACCAACTACGAGATAATCGAGGTCATCGACCAGACTATCTCCAAAGCTAGATTGGAAACATCCAGCACCATTCTCAATAGCGAGAAGCTGTCCAGTACCATAGTTTACTTGTACCCACGAGTATAAATTAGCCATGAGCTGAGCCATACCTGAATAGTTTGGCCCAATACCATAACGAGGCACACCACGTTCTACATCGTCAGGCCTAAATAAGACTCCTGAATACGAGTAGTCAGTATAGGGATAATATTTCAGATAGTGTTTTACTACTCTTTCCCATGCTGTCTGTCCAGAGCCTTGATTGAGAGCTAGGTCAATTGTCATAGAGTTAGTATAGACAGGATGTAATCCTTTTACCCAAGCCTCGTTTTGAATACCTGAAGGATATGAATATCCATCATCTGTCGTAAAAGCTCCTGCATAGAGAGGATGGCCTGTTGGGATTGTTCCAAGGTGCAATGAATGAAGTACAACACCAGATGGAGACGAGAGGTAAGTTTCCCCGGTAGGAATTGCAAGAATCTCATAGTCCTCTAATGGAGTCGGAGTGCCAGTTGGAGTACCATATGCAAAAGTACCAGCAGGCTCAGTCCAATTAGTTTGATAGCCACGACCAAGTCTATAATCAGTATAGGGCCCAAGCTCTTCCGCAATTATGAAGCCACCTGCAGTCGGGGTATTCATTGGATTTATATCGAGTCTATCCACTTTGAATCTATCCAGCTGCTCGATCTGTTGGTAAATCCCAGTAGGATTGGTCTCGTATTCTATTGTTGACGCGTGACTAATATACCCAAAGTTCTCTAACTCAACACCATGAGTAGCCATGATGGCATCAACAATGGCACCATCATCAGTACATTTAATTCTAATACGGATAGATCCAATAGTATCAGGAATAGCTACATCAGCTATGCCAAATCTTTCATCAGTAGAACCCATTCTAATAGAAATGCGCTGCCATGTATCTCCAGTGAGATTGAAATTCTTTGAATAAGAAGATACTGTATCACCTGATCCAATTGGAGTTCCACTTGGATTTACATAAGTAGTACCAGTAGTAGGAAGATATGCAACTTCCATACGAACTTGAGCAATATTATCTAAGGTACATGGTCTTGCATAAGCAGATAGAACAACATCATGTCCAGGTATAGTTGGTACGGTCTGAGCAATACCATCATTATCCTTCATGAAGATAGTGTTACGACCATAGTATCCAGGGATCTGGCGAAGTACAACTTGACCGGTTACCGAGAGATAATCCCACGCTTGAGCTTCCACGGTGTCCGGCCACGCCTGATTACCTGGTACATAGCCAGTTGGTACATCAATAATTTCGAACGCCGGGTTGAGAACCAAGTTCGTTTCAGTGTCGAGCTCGATTTGCTGGCGATCATCCACCTCCGTAAGTTTGTACTGAGGCATATCAGTAAAGCCATCACCATAATCTCTAAAATCATCAGTAATTATGACAGGTGCATCACCACGAGCAACTGATGGTAAAAAGAATTTAGTCTCGCCATCTCGTAGAGCCCACTCTTGGACAACAGTTGATCCAGTTATAAATGAGTTCGTAGCATCATTCCAATATAAAGGATTATATGTTGCTTCAACAGTAGCGAGAGGATTATAAATATGACCACCACCAAGCCACCCGAATCTTTGCCAGTGAACAGTATCCATTGACGGGCGCTGTAAAACAATATTCTCTCCTCGGAGGAAGTAGTCAGTAGTGGGCACTCCATCAACAGTTAGAACCATACCTGACGGTAGCGGCATAGCAGCAAGAGGAAATTCAGTCTCGGCGCACTCATCGATCGAGATAGTTTCTTTCCTACCATACAGATAATTCTGTCTATTTCCACCATAGAAGTAACCAGAAACAATTCTGGTTCTCCATCTCTTCGGGGTTGAATCAGCCTCTCCATAAGAAGGATCAAACTCTGGTACCTGATCTGCACCCTTACTAATATAGCCTAGAGTAGCAAGCCTGCCTTCTCCCTCAAAGTCTTCTGTTATATTACCAATAATATCATAACCAGCATAGGTAAGTGCACCGGACTCATTTACTGTGTTGGCAGGATCAAGATGGTAGTTCTCAGCCCCGTTGGTAGTTGAGATAACTTGTGCAGCCAAATCAGAACTATTATTACTGCTATGTAAAGTTATACCCATCCCCACTACGCCTATCAAGCCACCATATTCATGTAGATTATTACATAACCATACAGTCTGCGGGCCATTAATAAGATTCCATAAGTAAGTACCACCTGTATGATCAATACTGTTATTAAGTATATAAGAGTTACCACCAATACCAATAAAACTAAGATTAAATGCTTGTCCACCTGGTTTGATAATACAATTATTATTTATGTAGAGATACTGCAGATTAGTTCCGTGGATGGCATCTACAGTTATATTGTACATGATATTATTTTTGATTGTAGTACCATGTCCAGTCAGAATAAGATTCTGACCAACATCTTTATTAGTACAAAGATTGAACCCAATAAGACTGCTGTAGTCATCTAACGTGATGACATCTGTTACTGAGCCTGCTCATATTGTTAGACCACCACCACCAGCTGCAGTATGTATTCCGCCATGGGAGAACATAGATTCAATACTAATATTATTAAGAAGATCAGACCCAGTCTTTGAAGTATCAATTGCACCTGTATAAAAATTAGACGAACCACCTTCATAGCAGAGAATCCGGTAGAGATCGTCAATGGGATCTGGGACATTGGCAATAGCATTTATAACAGAAGCTTCATCTTTTCCGTCACCAACTGTGATGATCTGCATCTAAATTCTCCTAGTTATCTGATTCGATTACCTCAACTACTTTGAGATCATGGTCGAACCCGATACCTGACTTGAAGCTGCCCGGGGACCTTTTCATAAGTGCTTCCCAGTTTGTAAAGTCCCACCCACCAGAATAGAAATACTTTTTGAAAGTATAGATAGTACTAAGTGAGTCGGTCCAGTACTCTGGTCTAGTATCCACTATATGTGGTAAATAATCAAGAGCTTTTTGCCCAGCAGTTTCATCCCAAAGAGAAACATCTAGCTGTGCTCCGCCCCAAGTATAACTAGCATATTGACTTACAAGCCTCGCCCATTTCTGCATTTGTGTTTGATAAAGATGGTTATCCTGAAGGAACGAATCTTTAAAGCGATAATCAGAGAAGGGTATAATTCTAATATGAGAATAATCCAAACGAACTGGCGCAAACACATCTGATATAAAAGTGAGTCCCTTTGCAGTTAATGATGTATCAATATTCTGGGTAGTAACAGTAAAGTAAGACCTACCTTCACCATCTAGATATCCTTCTATACTTGTTTTCAGTTCTGCAATTGTGCAGTCAGTAGATATTACCTCGCCATAATCATAGATAACTCTGACCCATGTATTCTCGTAGTCCCGAGTAAATTGCAGTGTTTGCTTATATGCATCAATCTCATAATCATCATCAGGTACGGGATTGCCCTCATAGGTTTCAACTCGAAAGCCAGTTATAAGATCGACTGGATAATAATCCAGAGCAATTTGAAGAGAGAAAGGATCTACCTGTTTGAATTCTGATGATCGGAAATTATCCGACACGAGAACGAGGTAGTATGGCCCTATAGTTATATATAGATCAGGCAAAAGAAAACGATTGTAACTATCAGTATTTATATCAATTGAAAAAACATCACGAGCAACCTTAATACCAAGATTACGATTCCAAGCACTGATTAGCCCCGAGTAGGAGGATGAAGCAGGGTATAAGGCTGCATCTTGAATTCGATGCTTGAGATAAATATTCTTTTCACCAGGCAGACGCTCTATACTCATTAGAATGCCAAAATCATCAAACTGATTATATTGAGACTCCTGTACTACTTCCTTATATGGAAGAGTTACAGCGATAGTAAGTGTACCAGTCTGGGTACCAGATTGATCAATACCATATACCGTGAAGTTATTATCTCCAGGAGCCAACTGCACAGCAACTTTCCAAGTCTCTGCAGTAGGATAAGTTACACCACTTGCAGAACCATCTACATATACAGTTGCTACTGTAGGGTCTTTCCGTCCATGCAGTTCATGTGTATAAGACGTAGCTGTCTGTGATAGCGATGCAATTGATATCTGCGCCATTTATCTTACCCCTTTTGACCGGAGGTATATTGGTACACTGTTCCCAAGTACCATTTTCTCTTCAGGTGTTGTAGAACCTCCACCATTACGTGATATCTGGAACTGGTATCTTATACCAGGACGAACTCGTGCAAGATCCGACTGAGATATTTTATAATTCAGACCACCAGAAGTCACGATAAAATTACTCTTCGAAACATAATAAACTGATGGATCAGTAGTAATCTCGTATGAAGTAATTGGAATCTCAATATCAGATCCACTAGGAGAAAGTGATAGTCCCCATGCTGATTCAATAGCACCAATATCAAATGTAGTTCTGGTACTGCCGAAGAAATCGGTATTGACATCTCCCCATACATTTACTCCAGCAGCATCTATAGCTGACCCAAACTTTGGATATAGAATATCAGTAGCAATGGCTGGAGTGTAACTTTCAAACACATCAATAGCAGCAATGTTTGGAACCTCTCCAGCACTATCACTAGTAGCATTTTGTTCCGCATCTAAATTCCCACATGCTTCTATACTATAAGTAGTCTGTGATTCGTTATATGGAACAACCTTTTCAACATAGTTATTCTTTACTTCTGGATTAACAAAAGCTATAGAACCTTTGATGCCAGCAGATGTAGTTAGTCCACGGTTATTTATTATAGTATTATGCATTACTCTACAATTTTGGGTATCAATAGCATTAGTAAGATCAATACCAGCAAATATAGTAGCATTATCCCAGCCACAATCTCTGATTATACAGTTAGATACTTCTCCGTAAAAACCAGATACACCTGTAGAAGTTACTGCATTTACATTACCAGTAACAGCACTTACACCATAGAACATACAGCCTAAAACATAACCTTTATCTTTTATATCTACACCTGTCCATCCAGAAGCCCCTGGAGCATAGGTCTGTGTAAGACCAAAGCCTTCCAGAGATGCAAATTGGGTTAGAGTAACACCTGTTACTTGAGAGATATTCTGTCGTATAGTAATTCCAGAGCCTGGAATACCTGACTGCTGTGTCATAGCAATTATTCGTATACGATCTCCATTACCACGTGACTTTCCATTGGTAAATCCAGTCAAATCCAATTGCTCGTCGTAGTAATTATTTGTCCCTCCCTCGTAGACTCTTACCAAAATATCAGATCCTAGAGCCATTGAGAGGTCACCACCAGTGTCAATAAACAACTGGTTAATTGCACCTGTAATAGTAGGATAAAGTTTAATGGCACCTACATCATATGGAGAATTTGGTCCGGGTCTTGCAGACTCAGCTGCACCGATATCCCACGAGTACCTGGTATTATTTTCGTAGTCCGTAGTATAGTATACGGATAGATCCTCTGCTTCTCCAATTAGATCAGATGTAAGCAGTAGATGAAAGTCTTCACTACCATTTACTAAACTCACAAATTGATCATCATCAGAAAGCGAGTGTAATGAATTAGCGCCTGGACCAGTTCCATCATCATCAGCATTGTAATCTGAATTGGCTGTCCATGTACCACCAAAGTTAGCTATATAATTCTCGCCAGAAGTAGCAAATATACAAGTATTTCTGACTTCTTCGTATCCAACTCCGGCATTCCATATACCAAAACCATTAGCAGTAACAGTAGCTGTTATATTTCTGATAGTGGTATTACGAATACTACAGTATGTTGCGCCTAGATACACTCCACACCCTGCATAACCACCCGCATTGGAATTATCTATATTATATGCAAGGCAGTTGCGTATCTTCGAGTAGTTACTATGTGCTGCTAGGTATATAGCAAATGTATGATCAGTCCCTATCATATCGTGTACAATACAGTTTTTGATTTCCATATAAGGAGCTGTGTGTCCATAGATTCCATAGTATGACCCAGCCCTACTACCACCCCTTACTTCAAAGCCATCAAATACTGTATAACCACACAGATTTACGATGGCTTCGGTAGTAGCTGTAATAAGAATTCCACCACCACCAGCTTCCTGTGATTTTCCTAGATGCGGTACCATAGAATGGAGTTCTATTCTATCATTTTCACTAGGATTCGAGAACGTAGATAAATTTACTTGCTCAGCATATATATTTGCTGTAGCAGCCTTGCCATAAACATTAATTATGAATACGCCTTGACTGAGTAGATTAGATGGTATAAATCCTAATGCATTTGCTATAGTGAGAAAATCCATCCCGTCACCAACCGTGATTATTGTAGCCATTACCCTCTCCTCAGCTCGTATTTCAATTCATTCTTAACAGGATTAGTAAGAGCTGGTACTACATTGGTATAATTCTCCCGAAAGACGACCATCTTCTGTGACGTATCAATAATGAAATAGTCGTAGTATAATCTATATACTTTGAGATTAGAATCATCTCCAACAAATAGATGCTGCTGATCATCAAATCTGATATACATTCGATCAATAGATGCTGGTGGATTTGGAAGTTCAATACAAGCTTCAACTTCTAAGTAGGTAGGTTCTGGATGTGGTACTCGGTGATCAATAATAACCAGGTAAGTTCGAGTAGTCCCTTTCCAGTCATCAGCTTGTATAAGAGCCCATAATCTATTATGAAAGAAGTGCACTGTATGTACAGTAATTGAAGTATCCACATCGAATTCACCCTTATAGTTTTGAAAAGCTAGGTCATAGTCAGCAAAAATATCATTACCCCATGCAGAACTACCCATCTTACGAATTTGACTGCCGTGTACATGGAAGCTATATGGAATCCGATTATTCCAAAAATCAACTTCAAGTCCACCTAAAACTTTAGTCTTAGGATTACCATAAGATGTATAAGTAGATTTCTCCAGCTCGATACGGGTGGGCTTAGACTCATACCAAAAATCATTTAGGGTATAGGCGTATTGTGGACGAACACCATGTTCAAAAACTACCGGAGACTGAAACTCTTCTGGAATATCCATATAAAATGGTTGCTCAAATATATTTGAACTCCAGGAGGTCGGGGACGGGCTACGCTCTAATTGGAAGCAGTCAACATCTACTGGATCTAACCAGTTGAAGGTAGGAGAATTAAGGACTGATACAGTTACATCAATCTTAATAATATCCCGTGTTGGAGTGTAAGTAAAAGAGACTCTTCTCCACTTACCAGCTGTATCAGTACTGAAATTAGTTATATAAGATTCCTGAGTTCCATCTCGTTTTGTTCCAATGATATGTAAACCAAAGTAATCAGCAGGAACTAAGACAGTACCAGTCAGCTGTTTATCTATCCGGTACCAACATGACAGTGTAACAGACTGACCTGCTGTAATAGTAGTATCCTCAAGTGTTTGAGTTAATAGTACCGTCTCGTTTGTTCCTGCTACAACGCGTAGAGCATTGTTTCCTACCACACCATCGGTATATGAAATATCAGCACTGCTTGGATTACATGTCCACCAGTCTGGTAATATACGTTCATTAGTATGAAGTTCGAAAGAACTATTACGAAGAATATTCTTATTGAAGATTGGATGCTGCAGCTTCCATGAC
>Ga0307376_10003525_pt1 | contig 14622 bp, 18 predicted proteins | sample TR2MG_FD_202536 | JGI IMG/M metagenome (GOLD analysis project Ga0307376, IMG submission 202536) | Soil microbial communities from Risofladan, Vaasa, Finland - TR-2 | ecosystem: Environmental > Terrestrial > Soil > Coastal area > Acid sulfate soil | place: Finland: Risofladan, Vaasa | collected...
CTATCTTAAGAAGGACATAACCGAAGGTACTGTCGAGAAGGACCCTAAATTTTTTGAGGACCTAATAAGAGTCGCAAAGAAAGTGGGTATGACAGAATTAGCCGTCCCTATGAATTGGTCTAAGGAAACTGGTATTGGAAAAGACAAAAGTTATGAGTATTTTCTTTTGTTTAGTGAAGCGTGTAGAAAACATGGTTTAGAAATGACTATGACGTGTAATTATGATTTCTTTGTAAGTTATCCAGATATTGATTTGAGTGGTGTTAGTTTAATATCTGTTTCTATCAATGATTTCGTTACAGGTACACCAGCTAAACGAAAAGAGGCTTTAGACGTTTTAAAGTCTTTAAGGGATAAAGGACACACCTACGGGAATGGACAATCTCAGATTATTAACTGTAATGTTTTATTGTCTGATAGGATGGTTGACCTTTTAGAAAAAGGCGTTGCTAAAGAAATATTGGATGTATCAGACTCCATGTATCTAGTAACCTCAAAACCTCTCACTGGTGGTCTCATGAAAGTGGGTGAGTGGATGTCGAGACTGGCAGAGACATTGCCTCTTGATAGTGAAAGAGTTATAATGGATTCTTGTGTTAAGTACGCATTTGGATTAACAGATGGGACATGCGATAGACATCAAATGATTTATGTTAACCCTTATGGTGAAATAAAGATGTGTTCTTTTGATAGTAAAAATTTGGTTGTTTTGAATGAAGCGGATGATTTTGAAGATGTATATAATAATAAATTTCCGCTAAATTTTCAAAGTAAATGTTCTTTAATGGGTATGTAAACTAACTAGAGGGAAATAATGCAGACGAAGAAAAATTGTTTAAGATTGATTAACCTGATTCGCTCAAAAACCAAGCTAATCTACATTGCTAATAACGATGAAGCCAATACAATCGAATCTATACGACAATCCATATTATCGTGGACTTTAAAGCTTGCTGGAAGTGGAAAAAAAATCGACCCAGACAAGAATTTGAAGTATAGCGAATGGAGTATCATTAAGGGTATGCAGACTGGTTCCATCCAGCAGTTTGATGAAAAACTGTTTCCTCAGAATGTTTGGAAAAATCTCCTCACTAATGAAGAAGTAAATCGTGTATTTCAATTTAAAGATGGAAGTGAGAATGACCCGACAACGGACATTCTTACGGCTTTGAGCAGATTCGAGAACGAAAAAGTACCTGACAAAAAAGAAGAATATACTCATGTTCTTGTTGTCAAGGATATGCACAATATTATTAGAAACAATCCTATGCTCGTGAGAAAGATTAGGGAAATTGTTCTTAACTCTGAACCAAAAAATGTATATCGTCACATCATCATACTTGGTGCAATTAAAGAAATACCTGTTGACCTGTCTAATCACGCAGACATTATTGAATGGAAACTTCCGGATGCAGAGGACATTGAAAACTATCTTCGTGGCTTAGCCAGTTTCACGATTGTAGAAAAGAAACGTGACGTTAAGACCGATGAAGACAAGAAGAAGGCTAACGTTGAATATACACCTCAGGAATTTAAGGAAGTAATTAATTCATTCATGGGACTACCATATTGCCGCATTGAGGAACATTGCTGTCAGAGTTATGTTGAACACGGACGTAGGCTTGATTCCAAATTCCTGTCTAAATTAAAGACAGAGCATATCATGGAAAACAGTTCTCTTGAACTTGTGAATACTGATGTTGATATGAAAAATGTTGGTGGTATGGAAACATTTAAAAAATTCATTAATGACCGTAATTTAGCCTTCTCAAAGGACGCTGAGGACTACGGTGTTGAATCTCCCAAGGGTGTTATGCTCGTAGGCATTCAGGGTTGCGGTAAAACCCTTATGAGTCGTGCTATTTCGTCCTTGTGGGGCCTTCCCTTGGTCAAGTTTGATGTTGCCAAAGTGTTCTCCAAGACTATTGGCTCATCGGAAGAAAACATCCGTAACACGTTGTCTACAATCGAAGCTCTTGCACCTTGCGTTGTCCAGATTGATGAAATTGAAAAGGCGCTTTCCGGTGTTGGCTCCTCAAACATGAGTGACGGTGGTACTACATCTCGTGTTGTTGGTACATTGCTTTCTTGGATGCAGGACAAAACAGCTCCGGCATTCATCATCGCTACCGCCAATGATGTGTCACAGTTGCCACCAGAATTGCTTCGTAAGGGGCGTTTCGATGAAATATTTTTCTGTGCGTTACCATCCGAAAAGGAAAGGGAAGATATTTTCAAGATTCATCTTGAGAAAAGAGGATATAAGGGTTCTTCGTTTGCTCTTTCTAAATTCGCAAAAGAAACTCCTAACTTTTCTGGTGCTGAAATTGAACAGGTTATTAAGTCTGCTGTTCTGGGTTCATATATTAGTACCCAAAAGAAGCTTGAGAATGAACATGTTTATGAAGCTATAGAAACTACAGTTCCTCTTTATGACACGTGTAAACAGGATATTGATTGGTTGCTTGCTTGGGTTGGATGGGATGAAAAGCGCAAAGAAGGTCTTAGGGCTAGATTTGCTTCACCAGCATCTAAAGATAACCATGCCGACCCTAATTCCATAGCTCATACAGAAAACGGAAAAAAAGTTGTCATGAAAATGAAATCTAAAAAGACTGACGATAAAAAATAACCCTCGCATAAAGGATTACAATGGCTGACGACAAAAAATTAAAGTGTGGGTTCTGCAATAGGACTGACGATGAAGTTGAGTTAGTTCAAGGTGAGAGTGACGTGTATATCTGCGAAGATTGCAATAAAACTTGCGGTATTATGTTTGCTAATCGTAAAAAAGTCACCACTAGAAAGAAGTTTGATTTAATTAAACCAAAAGAAATGCTTAGTTATTTAAATAAGTATATCATTGGTCAGGATTGGGCTAAGAAAAATATTTCAACAGCCATCTACAATCATTATCTCAAAGGAATGCCTAGTGGTGTTGACGAAGAAGATGAAATTGAACTTGAGAAATCCAATGTAATGTTACTTGGAAGCACAGGCGTTGGTAAGACTTATGTTGTAAGGACAATAGCAAAAATGCTAAGAGTTCCTTTTTCACAAGCTGACGCTACGACACTAACTGCATCCGGGTATGTTGGCGAAGATGTTGAAAACGTTCTTATCAGGCTTGTGTCTGATGCAGAAGGCTCAACTATTGAGGAAAGAATAGCGGCGGCTGAGTATGGAATAGTGTATATTGACGAAATCGACAAAATTTCCAGAAGGGGAGAAAGTTCTACTGTTGGAAGAGATGTCGGTGGGGAAGCTGTTCAGCAGGCTCTTTTAAAGATGTTAGAAGGCTCTGTATGTCACGTTCCTGTAACAATGCAGTCTGGAACAAAGAAAATTCCCGGTCATCAAACTGTACCTATTGATACGAAAAATATTCTGTTTATCGTGGGTGGCGCATTTGATGGATTAGCAAGTATTATTGATAAAAGACTTTCCAATACTTCTATGGGTTTCTCCGGTAATCCTAACGAAGAATTATCCGATGAGGACAAAGGACAGTTGTATCGTAATGTTGCAGTGGAAGACCTAATCAAGTATGGGATGATTCCAGAATTGATGGGTAGAATTCCAATAGTTTGTCCGTTAGATGATTTAACAAAAGATAATCTTAAGACAATTTTGTTGGAACCTAAAAATGCTTATATGAAGCAATATAGGGAACTTCTAAAAAGAAGTGGAAAGGAACTTGTTGTGGAGCCGGGAGCAGTTGAAGTTATCGTGAACGAGGCACACAAGAGGAAGATGGGAGCCAGAAGTATCAGGGCAATTATGGAGACAGTTTTAGCAGATTCTATGTTTGAAGCTCCTTCATCTAAGGTAAAATTAGTAAAGATTACCAAGGAACTTGCCGAAAAGAACTTAGATTTAAAGGTTAAAATGGGATAACAAATTATTAAAAACCATTGATTTTTTCGGTGGAATTTGATATAATGTAATTGAAATAAATACCTTAAATTCTATAAAAATTTATTTATTTAACAAATAGTAATTTAACACAGCCCCAAGGAGGCAAATATGTCACACGTAAGTAACGTAAAAACAAGTATTAAGGACTTAAACATCCTTAAGGATACTCTCAAGGAACTCGGATATGGGTACTACGAGGGTCAGAAAATCACAGGACAGTATCTCGGCGGTGGTCAGAAGGCCGACTTAGTTATTGAGAACAAGAACAACAGATACGGCGCTAAAAGCGTTGGTGTAATCAAGGATAAGGATGGTAATTATAATTTCACTGGCGATTTGACAGGGGCCAAGAAAAACTTTGTCGATGAAATCGTACAGAATTACACAGTTACCAAGCTTCGTTTAGAACTTCGTAAGATGGGTTCGACAGGTGTCTCCCAGATTGCTCAGGAAGACGGTTCCGTTAAGCTTGTTGCTAACCTCTAAGTAGAAAGGAAATACCATGAAACGAGTCGAGATAATTGTATCACCTAAAGGTGAAGTGCGTTTAGAGACATTTGGATTCAAAGGTAAAGCTTGCATGGACGTTGATAAGGTGTTGAAAAGTTTGTCAGACAACATCGTTGATACTAAAAAGGGCGAGTATTACGCAAACGAACAGCCAAATGACGTAACCATTGTAGGTGGAAGCTAACAATAAAAAAAAGGGGTCACGTTTCGGCGTGGCCCTTTTTATTATAGGAGAATAGATGAAACTGTTTTTGCTGTTATTCGTTATAGTTATAGCGGTAGCAAGTTTCTCCTACGCCAAACAAGACCACACGATACAAATACGCCTTTTTATTGTCAAGAGTAGTGATATTTTACCACTTATTGATTTCCAAGAAATGAAGCGTAAAGGGTTTAAAATAATGGCAGAGGGAGATTTAGTTCTTGCGCCCTATAAAGATAGATTTGATGATATAAAAAGTATTAGCATTTACGTACCGGAAAAATCAGAAGTTCCTGAAACTGTTATAATAAAATTTAAAGACGGTGATTCAAAAGTCACTAAAGCGCATAAATACATGAATTTTGGAAACGTAGGTAAAGAAAGAGTATTTTCAAATAAATACTTCTCTGAATTACGTGAAAAAAATAACAATAGAGTAGTTAGATTCAACGATAACGATAACGAGAAAGCTCAAGTGTTTAACGTAAAATTTTAAATATAACAAACAACCCATCACTAAGATAAAAGGGACACTAGTTGTCCCTTTTTTAATATGAAAAGTTACCATAATATTCTAGGTGTTGCTGAAAATGCTTCTGAAGATGAAGTTAAAAAGGCATACAGAAGCCTCGCTAAAAAATATCATCCAGACCTAAATAAAGATAAGGGTGCAGATGAAAAATTCAAAGAAATAAGCGAAGCGTATGACCACATCATCAACAAAAAGCCTGATGCAAGACAACCTAACGGTTCTCCGCACAGGTCTGGACCATCTGTGTTTGATTTTAGTGGTTTCGGCGGGTTTGCACAACAACGCATAAACCCAGACATACGAATACAATTATATGTTGGATTTATGGATGCCGCCTTGGGTAATAAAAAGCCAATAACATTTAACTATCTAGATAAGTGTGAAAAATGCGAAGAATATACAAAACAACATGGTCACGTTAATGAAAAGACATGCACGACTTGCGCTGGTAGAGGGATGGTTCATCAAAGTCTCGGCGGGATTGGAACTATAACGACTCCGTGTCCACATTGTTATGGTAATGGTACATCAATAGATTGTGACGGATGTAAAGGTGAGGGAGTAATAAAGAAATCTAAGGAATTAAAGATAACAATTCCTGAGGGAGCCAGAGAGGGTGGAATACTTAGGGTTATGGGAGCAGGGAATTATAACCCGGAAGATAGTTCTTTTGGTAATTTGTATTTACACATAGCAATAACCCCTCATGATAAATTTTCAAGACAAGGTGAAGATATATTCAGTAACATGGGGTTGGATTATCTGGACTGTTTGCTCGGCGGAGAGTTTGAAACAGACACGATTCACGGAAAAAACAAATTAGTGGTTCCGCAATGTACTGAAAATGGGGCGGTTATTAGTATTCCAAATTCTGGTATTCTCAAGAAAGGAAACCATTATGTTACAATACAAATTACTATTCCTAAGGTTCTTAATAAAGACACAAAGAGAACTCTTGAAAATCTTAAAAAAAATAGGGATTTATGATATAATAAGTATATAAATTCCAAGGAGAATATAATGGTAACAATAAATATTGATAGTGAATTAAATGACAATTTATTAATCATTGGTGCTGGCGAGGCTGGTGGAAGAATCGCAGAGGAATTCCATGTTAAGGGGTTCTCTCATGTGATAGCACTAAATACAGCCTCTGTAGATTTAGATGGCTTAGAAAATATCTCTGAAGACAGAAAATATATGATTCCTGTGACAAACGGTGAAGGTGCTGGCAAAGACCCATCCGTAGTTAGAAGGTCCATAGACCAATATTATCCAGCAATCACAGAGTTTATTAAATCAAAAATTGTTAACCAAGATTCGGCCTTAATTTGTATTGGTGGCGGTGGTGGTTCCGGTGGAGGACTTGGTATCGTTCTCGCAGAAATTGCGGCAGAGTTAGGATTGAACGTAGGTCTTATCTTTACGCTACCAATCAAGAATGAATCTCCTATGGTATTCGTAAACGCCCTAGAAAACTTAAATGAAATTTATGAAAACGTCATGAATGCGGCTATTAGTCCATTCATTATTGTCGATAATAACGAACTATACGCTAGATACAATTCAAGCGTAGTTAACTTCTGGAAACCAATCAACGGCGCTATTGTAGACATAATCAAAGCCTTCAATGAATATTCAAAACAAACATCCAAATATATTTCAGCTCTAGATAGAAAAGACTTAAAAAAAGTTCTTTCTGTTGGAGGAAGTTGTGCTATAGGTAACGTAGATATACATGAAGCGGATACGTCCGACACAATTATGGATAAAATTAAACACTGTTTCTTTATGAGTGGATTTGAATTGAGTTCATTTAAGTCTGCTGGTGTTATTGTTACTGGTACAGAAGAAACTCTCGCATCAAAAGAATCAGCCACATTCCTAAACACTATATTTGATAAAGTATCTCAACTTGGCGGAGGAATGTTTTTCAGAGGTGTTTACGCTGAGAAGGATGTAAAGTTTCTAAAGATTTCTGTTATATTTAACGGAATGACTTTACCAGAAGAAAGAATTAATGGGATGATTAAAGATATTAACAAAGGATATTCTCAGATTAAATCTCAAGAGAATAGACTTGACGGGGTATTCTTTAACGTAGACAAAAGAATAGCTGGGGCCTTTGGTGGAGAAAATGAAGATACGGGTCCAAAGAAAATAGTTAGAAAATATTCTCCCGGTGCTGGTGGAGGATACGATGGCGGTGGAGGGGATAAACCCAGACCAACCGTTAGAGAAGTAGAAAACAAACCGGGAATTAAACGTAGGGATAGATAATGCCCGATAACAAAAGAATAAAGAGGGTCGAGGCTAACGAAGAAGAAATAGAGGCAGAGGAATATGGTGACGAAGAAAGAGAATATGATGCCGAAACGCATTCGTTACTCCGTAGGCCAAAAACATTGGAAGATATGGAAGCCGAGTCGGTTAGATTTCTAAACTACATGAACAACAGAACAGAAACAGCCATGAAGTTAGCAAAAAAGAAAGGCTGGAAACCAAGTGTTTTATCTTCATTAGTTAAAGACCAAGAATTTAGAAATGATATAATGAGTAAATTATTTATACCATTATTTGAGAATGGGATTTCTCGTATAAATCTGAGAGAAGACGAAGAATGAGAAGATTTGGATTCGTAGCCAACATAACGACCAGTGATGAATATAAACTTTATATGAAAAGTTTTAAATTGGCGACTCTTAAAAAACGTGGACTTGAAAAGGTTCTGGAAATATATAAAGAGAACATAGAAACAACATCGTCAATTATTAAGTATTGCAAGAATAACGGTATTAAGTTTTATAGAATGGGTGATTTATTTCCATTCTCGACACATCCGGAATTAGCTCATTTTGACCATATAGCCCACTTTACGGATGAATTATACGAATTGGGACAGTTGGCTAAATTCACCAAGACTAGATTATCTATTCATTCTAGTATGTATTGCAAGTTGAATTCTGCAAACATGGAAACAGTAAAGAAATCGGCATTAGAATTAAGTAACCACGCCAAGTTAATGAATGCAATGGAACTACCAGCAGATAACAGAACAGTGGTTCATGTAGGTAGTTCTGGTGGTGGCAAGGATGAAGCTAAGAGAAGGTTTATTCATAATTTCAAAGTTCTTCCTGAGTGGGTTCAGAATAGAATAGTTTTAGAGAACGATGATAAGACTTATTCGTATAAAGATGTAGAAGATATACATAAAGAAACGGGTGTACCGATAGTGCTGGATATATTTCATTTAAGATGTCATAATCCGGAAGGTATAGATGAAATTGAAGCGTTACGCAGAGCTTGTGGAACATGGGCAGAAGGCGAAAAGCCTGAAATTCATTTTAGTTCACAAGACCCAGAGAAGGCTAAAGGTAGTCACTCTGCGATGTTAAAAGTGGAAGAACTGTCGTCTTTTCTAGATAAAGCCGTTGACCTGTCATTTGATGTTATGTTAGAAGTTAAGGATACACACCTCTCAGCAGAAAGAATGACGAGAGAGCTAAGCTAAAATAAAAAAACAGGAGGCGAGATGAACTATGGCATGGAATGTAATTAATGTCACCCCCGGCTTCGAACAAAGAATAAAGAACTCTATAGAAACAGCCCAAGAACTTAGGGGATTGAATAAGAGAATATTCATTCCCACAATACAGAAGAAGGGGTTTGTCAATGGCAAAGTTCATTATTATTTAGAGAAGTTATTTCCGGGATACGTATTAGTAGAATGCGAATCACAAAATTATGACCACGTATTTTCATATCTATCAGGATTAGCATACGTGTTGAATATGTCAAGTATGAAGAATATAAATAGAGTATCATATCCTATCGAGGACCAAGAGATACTTGACATCGTTATTGCAATGGGTGGAGAACATGCACAACCACCAAGAGAATCAGAACATGATTTTAATATTAACGATAGGGTTAAAATTAAGTCCGGTCCGTTTTCAAATTTTGAAGGTATCATTAAAGAAATTAATAGGAATAAATCTACAGAAACAAAAATAAAAGTAGCAACAAGACTGTTCAATAGCGAATTAACATTTCTTATCGTAAGTGAACTTCAGATAGAACCAATACAAGGAGAATAATATGTTGACCGAATGTAAATGTGGAAATCCAGTGGAAGCCAAGTTGGATGTTGAAACCAACCAAATTATTTGTCAGTCATGTGGCAAGGAAATTGAAAATATGAGCGAGTTCGCAAAAGCTCGTATGAAACAGGATGGAGATATCGTTAGGAACGATTCCTTACATAAGGTTCCTGAGGGTGGAATGCAAATAGAGTGTAATAAGTGTCAAAAAAACATTATTGCTCTTCTTAACAAAAAAGACGATAAAGCTTATTGTCCTAAATGTGGAGAAAAACAAAAGCTTAGTTCATACGCCACAGCTCTATTGAGAGAAAATGGTCAGTATGATGGTGTAGCCAACAAGGAAGAAAATCCAGCGAGTTTTGACCTTGACTTAGAATCTGAAGCTGGAGTGGGTCAGTCGTCAACGCCAGAAATTAAAGTCGGTGTTGTAACAATTGATGAAAATGGTGGAATGCCAGTGGTAAGACCTCCAATGGATGAACCGGAAATTACGTTGATTCCTCCCACAAAGACAGTTCCGGGTGAAGAATTACCTGAAACTGCCGAAACAGCTAAGGCTCCAAAAACGAAAGTAATTGAGGCTGAGGTTGTAACTGAGAAGAAAAAAAGAGGAAGACCACCTAAAAAGAAAGCGTAAGGAATGGTAAATGTCTGTATTATTTGACATTAAAAACAAATTATTGAAATTATATAATTTGTTTAGAGGGAGAGAAACCCCAAAAGAGCTTAAAACAATAAGCAATTATTACAAAAATATGGGTAAAAATCGTCCAAAAATAAATAAGAAAATTAAGTGAAATTCTTATAATAAAATACTACCCAGTAAAGTAATAAAAATATACCTTAGGGGGACATGAATATGTCAAATGCAAGTAGATACATTGGGGTCGCAGGCAACGTCTTTGGCGGAACAGCCAAGGGACCAAACGCTGGCGGCGGAGCCAATAATAACGTAGGTGGAACAGTTTATCGTCCAGCGGGACAGAGTTCTAATCAGTTCCCTGTGAGTGCGGCAGTTACAACTAATTTGGATTCAGGTGGTTCAGCTCCAGCGGTTCAGACAAGCTCGAATTATCCACCAGTTCCTCAAGCACAAGTTGCATCGGATGCGGCTTCACTTGATGAAAGAGACGCAGTTACTCAAAGCACAGATGCATTGATAAGCGCACCAGCAGGCGGTCCGCTTGTTAAATTCCCTGTTACCACAAAGACAAAAGACATGGGTTCATCAGTCAATGTTGGAAGCAACCTTGAACTTCAAAGCCCACAGCTTGACAATGCATATGTCGGCATTACAGACGGAAACTCAGTTATTAATACTGATGACCTTGAGAGACTCGCTCAAATGGAAATTGATACAGATAACAACTCGAACAAGAAGATTGATGGAGCCGCACAGGGAGCCAACTCAACCGATAAATACAACGGTGGAGTTAATGGCGACCAAGTAAGAACAGATTCCATCACAACTCTTCCCGGTGGTGTTCCAGAAAGTCAGGAAGTAGGCGCTGAATAATTTATTAATTTAAATAAATTTGTTAACACAAAGAGACTCGTTAGGGGAAACCTTAGCGAGTTTTCTTTTAATAAATTATAATAACCGTTGATTTATCTATGATTTATGAGTACAATACTCCATAACTCTTCTTATGAGAAATCAATGAACGAATATATAGACCATACAATTTTAAAACCAGACGCAACTAGACAAGATATAGTTAAACTGTGTAGCGAAGCAATGGAATATAAATTTGCATCTGTGTGTGTTGCGCCTACTTGGGTTTTAGATTGTGAGAACATACTCAAAGGCGATGTAACTATTGCAACTGTAATCGGATTCCCTCATGGAAATATTTGTATGGACAATAAGGATGAACAATTGTTCAGAACATCTCATATGGGGGCCACTGAATTCGATGTAGTTATAGATATAGGTGCAGTTAAGAGTGGATTATGGAAACGTGTAGAGAATGAGATTCACGGCCTAAGGGAAGATTTAGAATCTGTCAAAGTAAATAGAAATCTTATAATCAAATATATAGTAGAGATTGGTTATCTTACTGATGACGAATTATTTAAGATATCCGATATGTTAATTAAACATAAGATTGATTTTATAAAAACATGTACTGGATACGGTCCTCGTGGTGTTACGGTAGAGGATATTGTAAAGATAAAAAAACATGTAGGTGATGCTATTAAAATCAAAGCATCGGGCGGAATAAAAACGGCTGATTTCGCAAAACAACTTATTGAAGCAGGGGCAAATAGAATAGGGTGTAGTTCATCTGTTTCTATCATGAATGAAATAAATAATACACGATAAGGGGACTACATGCTACACGATAAGATTTCTTGGAATGACGTAGAAGATTTAGTGGATGATTTAGAGGAACAAATCAATAAGGCTAATAAAAAGTATGACTTCATTATAGGAATCAACCGTGGGGGATTAGTACCAAGTGTAATGCTTTCTCACAGACTCGGAGCTACTCATGGAGTTCACACCGTACACAGCTATGAGGGAACAGACAAGAGAGATGTAAAAGCGGACCTCTACATATCAATGATTGGTCACATCAAAAGTCATAGTAAAATTTTATTAGTAGATGACATAGCTGACAGTGGGGATAGTCTTGCGGCTTCCCTTAGCGGAATAAAGAAAGTTGACCCAGACATTAAGGATGTAGATACCTTAACTTTACACTATAAAACAAAATCAGTATTAAAGCCATCGTATTTTGCAAAGAAAATAGATGATGATTTATGGATTGAATATCCGTGGGAGCAATACGAATAGTGGACATAATTTCAGAAAAACTTTATGGTATTATAAAAAATATTGACGGCGCATGTGATGGAGCATTTTCTGGTTATGACGGAATGGTTATAGGTAAATACGAATCCATTAACGTATCGACAATTGATAAAGAATTAATGTGTGCTAATTTAGCTTCAGTTTTAAAAATATTAAGGTCAACTGGCGCACCGCTGAAAGACATAATCGTTACATTTGAAAATAATACGGTTTTGATTAAACCAGTTGACGATGGATTTATATGTATAACTCTAGGCCCAGATGGAAATTTAGGAAGGGCAAGATTAGAGTGTAATAGAATAGGAAGGGAGTTCTTAGACTAATGGAAAATTCCAGACCAGTTACATGCCACAATTGCAGATTTGATGTTTCGGGCATTACCGACTTGAGAAAAATAAGAAATAAATGCCCTAGATGTGGTTGTGGTCTTTTTGATAACATAAAAAGAGAACTACGTGTAAAAACGATTAACCAACCAGAAACGGGCGACCAAAACCCACTTATAACAGGCAAACCACTTGTACCATAATTAATGATAAGAATAGGTATAAACAAAAAAGGTAAGTTAGTAGTAGACTTCAGATACAGCAAGGAACTTGTTGACCTCATGCACGAGTTGCCTAGTCGTGCCTTTAATGCCGACACCAAATATTGGGAAGTTCCTTTAATTGATTTGCCCATCCTACGTGACACGTTACAACCTTATGTCACTAAACACAACATCAAACCTCTTCTTACAGACGGGGCCAGAGAAGGTTATCTCGCTCTTGTCCAGAAGTATAAAGAACTCTCCGATTTAGCCGTTCTTAATGACATTGACTATAAAACTGTAGGACTTAAAAAGTCAGTTAAGTTATATCCATTCCAAAAAGTAGGCGCACAATTCCTAGAGGAATCAAAGAAAGGATTACTCGCTATGGATATGGGGCTTGGGAAAAGTATAACATCCATTACCGCCGCATCAAAACTAATGAAAGATAAAAAGGTCAAAAAGCCTTTAATTATTTGTCCCTCCACGCTCAAATTCAACTGGGCAATAGAAATAGCCAAATTCTCAAACTACTCATATACAGTTATAGGCGGAATAGCCAAAGATAGAAAAAAACAATATAAGAATAATTCTGATTTTACTATTATGAATTATGATTTATTGCGTTATGATATAAAAGAAATTAAGAAAGTTAAATGGGATTTAATTATTGCCGATGAGATACAAAGGGCAAAGAACTATACAACAGCTACATCTAAAAATATTAGAACACTTCACCCAGAATATGTATTTGGACTAACTGGAACACCTATCGAAAATAGTATTATGGATTTGTTTACAATCATGAGATTTATAAATCCAGATATGTTCGGCTCAAATGGAATGTATTTCAAACAAAGATATTGTCAAACAGACGGCTGGGGCAAAATCATGGAATACAGGAACGATAGACATCATGAGGTGGACCGTAAAACTTCTTATTTTATGATGAGAAGAAAGAAGAGAGATGTTCTTGATGATTTACCGGAAAAGACTGTAAGCTTCCACTATGTTACCCTCAACGACCAAGAGAGAAGGGTTTATCAAGATTACAAGACAAGACCAGCAGAAAAGGGTATTGACATTCTGGCTCAAATTGTTTATTTAAGGGAAATTTGTGATTCAATTAATCTTGTAGAACCAGCAGAAGAAATTGTATCCTCCAAATTGGCAGAGTTAAACTCTCTACTTCCTGAACTTCCAGAAGATTCCAAGGTAGTTATTTTTACGGAATATGAGAGAATGGCCCAGATAATTGAGAACAATATCCCTTATCAGTCTGTACATCTTCATGGCGGTGTAAAAAATGACTGTCGTTTGGAGAAAGAAGTTGAGAAAGAAGTAAAAAGTAACAATAAAGGAATCAAGGGTAAAGAATTAGACTTGAAGATACATGCTGAGAAGCAGAGAGCTATATGCATGAATTGTCCTTATTACAAAGATGACGAAGCTTGTAATTCTAGAAAGAAAATAATATCTAAATTTAACGATGACCCCAATGTTAAAGTCTTTATATCCACTAATGCTGGTAAAGAAGGACTTAACCTTCAGGTTGCAAACGTGGTAATCAATTATGATATGTCGTTTAATCCAGCCGTCAATGAACAAAGGATAGCTCGTATTGACAGAATTGGTCAGAAAAGTGATAACATATTGGTCATAAATATGGTTTGTTTAGATACCATTGAAGAAAGAATGCAAAAGACTTTAGAAGAAAAGCAAGATTTATTTAACAAGGTTATTGATAAGACGGAAAGAGATACATTGAACAGACTGGGTGTTGAAGAATTAACCAAATTGATGTAAGGTAAAGTATGAAGATGGAACAAAAAGCAGTACAGGTTGTAAATGTACTTTCTAGAGACTATATTTCACTTATTGGGCTAGAGGGTCTCGGTTTATATGTATTCCTTATGCGCCATAGCGTAACGAGCTTGGGTTCCATGAATCCAGCCGCAATGTCCAAAGCTCTTAACATGGAAGACGACCAGTTTTCCATTCTATTAAAGA
>Ga0307376_10003527_pt1 | contig 14615 bp, 21 predicted proteins | sample TR2MG_FD_202536 | JGI IMG/M metagenome (GOLD analysis project Ga0307376, IMG submission 202536) | Soil microbial communities from Risofladan, Vaasa, Finland - TR-2 | ecosystem: Environmental > Terrestrial > Soil > Coastal area > Acid sulfate soil | place: Finland: Risofladan, Vaasa | collected...
TGGGACGGGTACAAAGAGACCCACTGTCATGTCTCCCAATGCGTCCAGTAGTCATGGCTCTAAAGGACGTTAAAGACAGTGGGTCTAATGTAAGACAGTTAGTCTCCCGCCAACTTCATTATGGATTGTATTGTCTTTTCTTGACGATTTGCTTCATTGCGTATGCATTTCATATGGGTTTCAATAGCGATGGTTGTAAGGACAAGTATTGCTATCAAAAGACCATATACAAAGATTCGCCATTTTGCTCTCTTTGTTAACATGTCTAACCTCCTTTTCTTGTTAACCATTAACCTTAAAACCATAGTATCCACGTTCTTGGTGTTTCTTTGCCTTTGTATAGCCGTGTTTTTCCATCCATGCTGTCCTTTCTCTTGTATTAAGAAGGAAATGTATCTCATACTGAGACCCAGATTTCTCTGCCCAATACTTTATTGAATGCTCAATTTTCCTGTTTGAAGTGAAAGAACTGTTACTTTTCTCACAACAATCTAAGAACCAGGCTTCAAGTGGACACTGACTTTCACCATATGCGTTGGATGCTTTTACCACACACTCTGGTTCTTGCAAGACCTTGTCTTTCAAGTAGTTTTCTAGTCCTCTAATGACCCACGCTAGAATCACTTCTTGTTCAAACTGGTCAGCACAAAAAAGTTCTCTTAGGCCACGATCTATTGGAGGGTGTCCTGTGCCACCAACAATATGCTGGAAAGGTACGACTTTGACTCTCTTACGTATACCCTCATCAGTGTGGTTGAAAGATGGTAAATCATTCATTGTCAACCAGAACTCCATCTGGGGAGTAAACGTAAAGAGATCCCTGTACAGGGTCCGTGTTGTAATTGGAGCATTACTTGTGAGTTCTTTTACGAAGGCCGAATTCAACCGACCTTTTTTCATAACTTCTGAAGATACCACTAACCTTTTTCCTCTCAATGCGGCCACATCAGGGGCAGGTTTTGAACCATCTCTTTCATCCTGCCGACGGTTGGCTAAAAGTGTTCTTGGATCCATGGTATGCGCGTATGGTCCAAATACACCTCTAATGGCCTCCACAAACGTAGTTTTCCCTGTATCAGGCACACCATGAATGAAAAAGATCACTTGGTGGGTATTCCGTGTATACAATGTATACCCAACTGTTTTCTGTAGATACCTGTAAAGTTCTACATCAAACCTCCCACCAGATGTGGTGCATGTGTCATGTAGAAACTTAAACCACTTACTCTTGTGTAAATCCTTCAATCTCTCTGGTTTGTATGCTACAGCCAGTTGTTGGGTTAGCATATCAGAGGATTGTGGTTTGTAGCAACCTTCAGGCGACCAAGTGGTATTAAGACAATTGACCTTAAGTAGAGGCCTATCAAATTCCTCTTCTTTAGCCGTAAGTTCTACCATACCAATCAACCATCTGTATACCTGGTCCATCTGGGTTGCGTTGGGAATATAGACCCGTATGTAGAGTTCTTGGATTAGTTGGTGAAGCACACTTTTACCTATTTCTTCCCAATAACCCCCATTCCATATTCTCCAGGCTTTGCTATCTGTGCAACCTTTTAAGATACTCCCATACGCCATGACAAAGGCTTTCTGTGCATTTGCGAATGTGTATGGTTCTTGTGAATAACGATCAATGACTAGACGCCACTTTTTCTCAGATATAAGACTTAGTGTTTGGATTTTCTTGACCATCTTCACTTTCTTAGTCACTTGGATACCTCCTGTGGCTTGAATGCATCCAAACCTAGTCTATCTAGTGTATACCTGTAGTCTTCCATGACTTTATGCAATCTATCTGTGTAACATCTTGGATGGTAGGTATAAGGACCCATACGAACTGCCCCTTCACCTATGTTAATTGCTTCTGAGCAGTGATGACACTTTATTACAACCCGTAAATGTTTTACATTAGCTGCACTTATAGCCATGACAACCTCCTTAAATTGGAATGAACCAAATTGTTCACTATTATATTGTAACATGAGATGCGCCCCTATGTAAATATATTATTAAAGGGTTTAGAAAACATAGGCACATATGTTATGTCATAGGTTTGAGTGTCTATCCTACAACATGTTATTTTGTAATTGAGGTATTTATTTCGTTGTACATGGGGGCAAAAGTAGTGTATAATAGACATGTAGGGTTAAGGCAATTAAAAGGAATCAGAGCCCCACTTAGTGTAAAAACGAAGGTGGGTGCTTTGGGGTAAATAAAGGGAATGATATGGCCGCTAAAAAACCAAAGGAAATAACCCCAGTTGAACCTCCCGTTATACTAGAACCTGAGGATGAACTTGAGGTTACGAAAAAAGTTCGGAAGATATTGCAAGAACCCGGACTTCCTGGTAGACGTGCCATTCTTCTTGAATTGGATTTGTTGTTGGCAAAACCTCAATGTATTGAGATGTTCCATAAGGCTCTCTTTGCTGCGTGGAAAGAAGACCCTATGGATGTTCTCAAGCGTTACATCATGCCTATAATGTTTAAGGAACTTGATGGCAGTGCAATGGGGATTACTGCGAAACAGGTTGCTGAGGAATTAAAGGCCATGCAAGATTTGGTGCCTTCCAAATGAAATTACCCGAACGATGGACCAAACTTCGTTATCACCCAGTTCAACATGCATTGTGGACAGATAATGTCCGATTCAAGTTTGCGGCTTGTGGACGTTCCTCAGGTAAAACTGAGTTGGCAAAACGACGCCTAATTATGGCGCTCATGGAGCATATACCAGGGTGTCCTAAACCACTTTACTTTGCTGCAGGACCAACGTACAACCAGCAGAAACGGGTGTGGTGGAACGATTTAATTGATCTTTGTCCTAAAGAGTGGATTGCAAACATCTCTTTAAGTGAACTCTTTATTCAAACCATCTTTGGCTCTACACTGTTTTTGGTTGGACTGGATACTCCAATGCGGGTTGAAGGAGTTCAGTATTGTGGTGGAGTCATTGATGAAAGTTCTGATATCAGGCCTGGCACATTTTCACTATCTATTCGTCCGGCTCTTAGTTTCTATGAGGGTTGGTGTTGGCGTATAGGAGTGCCAAAGAGATTTGGTATAGGGGCTGCTGAATACCGCCAAGGGTGGGAACAAGCAAGAAATGGCAACCTACCTGATGCCAAAAGTTATTGGTGGAAATCATCAGACATCCTTACTCCTAGTGAAATTGATTCAGCTAAAATGGAGTTAAGCCCAGAAGATTTCAAAGAACAATATGAAGCTGAGTGGCTTTCATTAGGTGGTGTGTTATTCAGTTCATTTGGACAACACACTATTGGGGAAACAAACTATGATCCATCACTTCCGATTTATGTTGGTTGTGATTTTAACATGGATCCAATGTGTTGGGTACTAGCGCATAAGATTGGGACACGTCTCCATGTGTTTGATGAACTGTTTTTAAGAGATGTGAATACCCAAAATGCACTGACACTGTTATGGAATAAATACCGTGAGCATAAAAGCGGATGGGTTTTTACCGGTGATGCCTCTTCGAAATCACGGCAGACATCCGCTTCATCCACGGATTATGCTCTTATCTACAATGATGAACGATTCATAGACAAGCAAATAGGAATTGGTGACAGTAATCCAAGTATACGAGACAGGGTTGCGGCTACCAACCGTCAGTTAAAAGATGCACATGAGACGGTTTCATTAACTGTTGGACCACAATGTGGGCGCTTGATCGAAGATCTCCGATTACGCGCATCATTTGATTCTATAGATGACATAGGTCACATGTCAGATGCATTGGGATACTTGGTTTGGGCTCTATGGCCACTAAGCCCTGAACTTCAAACTGGTGATGGCCGAGTAATCATTGGCCGCTCAAAAAGGAAATAAGAATGCCAGAAAAAACCTCCATACAATCGACTTCGGTATACAGGCCATTTGGTAATTCTTACATATTGCCAAAACCTAGTGCAGTTACCTATGATACTTACCGCAAAATCCGCAAAAATCCTACCATTGCTTTGGTAAGGACCCTTATTGCTGCGGGTATCACAGGGGCATCGTGGCAACTTTCAACGGATCCGCGTGCACCTAGTAGTGCGGCTAAGTTAATTGAAGATGAACTGTTTCCATTTCATAACTTGGTTGTGGAACGGTCGGTGTTAGGTGGTTGTGATTTTGGTTGGCAACCATACGAACTCGTCTTGGCTCGAAGACCTTCTGGCGCAACAGGTGTTGCCAAAATAAAACCCTTGCTTCAGGATATCACAGACATTGTTGTTGATAAGAAGGGTAGTGCCATAGGTCTAGTGCAACGGTCTTCGGATGTAACACTAAACCTTCCTGACACGTTGCTTTTCTCATTCCGTGTTGAAGGTAGTAACTGGTATGGAGAACCACTTCTTGAGACTTCACGGGCTGTATTTGACCAATGGACAGCACTGGGCACTGCAGCTGCCAAATATGACTTGAAGATTGCTGGTACCCGTCTTGTGGTATACTATCCTCCAGGTTTTACACCTGTTGGGGATACTATGGTTGCTAATGGTATAATTGCGCAAGACATCATTGATGAACTTGAGCTCAGTGGGTCTGTTGCAGTGCCAACGACAGTGGCCAAGAAGATTGATGAATTGAATCAGGACACTATGCGATGGCATATTGAAATTCTTAAAGACAAGGGCACATCCGAGAATGACTATGGGATTGCGCGCCTGAAATACTTAGATGTTCAAATGGTTCGTGGTATGGGGATGCCTGAACGGTCAGTGATTGAGGCTATTGCATCCGGTAGTAGGGCAGACGCAGATACTGCTGTGGAATTTGCCCTTACCAATATGGAGTTGGTGTTAGAATACATTATCAATGTCATAAACAGTCAGCCTGTAAACCGACTCCTTTACTTGAACTATGGACCAGAGGCAATGGACACAGTTCATGTGGTTCCTGGCCCAATCACTGACAAAATCAAAACCTTGCTGGCTGATATTGCGAAGGATGTAATCAAGGCAAAGCCCGAGGTTGTTGGAATTGAAGCTGTCTTGGAACAATTGTCTATCCCTCAACCTATATAAGAAAGGAACTAAGATGTCAAAGACGCCTGCAAAACCAGTTGTAGACCCTGTTGTGACTCCTGTGGTCCCTGTTGTGACCGTTGCACCTGTTGTTCCCGTTGTCCCTGTTGTGGAGACAGCCATAGGTGTGGTTACTCGTCAAGCGGCTGAGATTGCTACCCTTAAGCTATCGGCTTTGCTGGTGGCTGGTAAGGTAAACCTAGCACAATTGGACAACGCTAAAGCCATGATAGCAGCAGGGAAAGATATGGACTCAACTTTTGAGATTCTTGAAGCAAACGTGCCTGTGAGGGTGGGCGAGCAATCTGGAGCACAGATACTCGTAGACCAAAACAAGCCTGCACCTTCTGTACAACCTGTTCTTGATGCAATAACCAGATACTTTAGCGATGGAGGCAAGTGATGTCAACACTTACTGAGTTGAATGCTGCATCTGATTGGCTGAAACAAATTTGGGAGCGTGGTTACAACCTGGAAACCAGGATCTACGAAGCAGTCGCGGGTCCAGGACAGGCAATCGTCACTGGTGATGTATTGGAACTTGGCACTGGTGTCAAGCTCAAGACCGTGACAGCCGCAACAGGTGCTAATGCCATTGCAGTTTCATTGACGCCTGTTTCACTTGCAGATTCGTTGGCGGATTCAAACATTCTCTGTCTGGTACGTGGTCCTGCGATCATTGATAGTGACCATCTTGCCTTCAGCGAAAGTGACACACAGAAAGCTGCAGCTGTGGCGGCATTGGCTGCACTGGCTTTGCCGATTTTGGCAGTGAACAGCGCACTGGCTACCTGGACAACGCAGACTACTTAAGTATTTCATTTCTTTTTACAGTAAGGAGATTCAAATGCCTACGATTGCAACCCTGACTGATGTGTTCAATGGTGTTGGGTTCGACGTTGTGAGTCTGACAAAAGCGGTTCAAAAGATTCCTCCTTTTCCGTCTGCGATTCAGCGACTGGGTATTTTCAAACCTTTTCCTGTCTCTGGCACTGTTGTCGCAGTTGAGGAAGAGCATGGTGTACTGACCCTTATCCCCACAACTACGCGAGGTGGGGCTGGTATCCCAGGTGCTGACCCAAAACGTGTGCTCATTAACCTTACTGTTCCCCACATACAGGTGGACGACAAGGTGTTTGCTGATGATGTTCTCAACAAACGTGCGTTTGGGTCTGAGGATACAATGGCCGGGGCTGGGGAAGTCGTTGCACGTAAGTTCATTGCGATGAGACGTTCAGTCGACGCGACAATGGAATACTTACGTCTTGGCGCATTGCAGGGGATTGTGACATACCCAGCAGGTTCGGTTGATGCTGCATTAAACCTGTATACGGTCTTTGGCACAACCCAACAGACTGCCAACTTCGCGCTGAATGTAGGAACAACGGAAGTGGTGGAGGCTATTATCCCGGGTGTGCGCAGGCAGATGGAAGATGCACTTGGTGAGGTTCCTCTCTTTGGGATCCACGTTCTCTGTGGTAGAACGTTCTTCGCTAACCTCATTTCTCATGCCATGGTCAAAGCCCTGTATAACCAACAGCAGGCAATGTGGGCCCTGTCACCGGTTACGATGGGCAGCAATCGAAAGTTGGTGATTGGTGATGTGACCTTCGAGGAGTATTACGGTGTTGTTGGTGGTGTCACATTCATTAGTGCCACACATGCCGTTGCATTCCCGTTGGCCGACATCTACCAGACCTGCTATGCACCTGCGGATTACATCGAAGCAATTGGTTCGATGGGTGAGTCCATGTATGCCTGGCAAAAGGTGGCGTATGATGAGAAGTCTGTTGATCTTCAGACACAGTCTAACCCGCTTAATATCTGTGTTCGGCCGAGAGCATTGGTGTATTGTTCCAACTCGTAATGGAGGTCACTTCAACAGTTTCAATGGTTTCAATATAGGAGAAACTAATGTTTGAGCCAAGAATCTTCATCCGTACACTATTGCCTAATGCTACAGTCAAGACCATTTATATGACAAGTGATGGTCTTGAAACTGCAGTACACGATCTGGTGACCAATACAAAGGTTGCTGCATCTGCAACATTACTTGAGACAACGGGTGTCTTTGCTGCATCCGCTGCAGGTTGTATGGTGCGGATGACGTCTGGCCTGAACATTGGTTTGTCGAGAAAGTGTGTAACCAGAACTAGCGACACGGCAATTATTTGTAATGCCTTTCCTTCGAACAATGTATTGAGTGATACGTTCATTTTGGAACGTGCAATACAGGCTGTTCGAGAGGCAGAACTCTGGGTAGAGACAGGTGGTCACTGCCATGTTGCTCCTTTCAATAGAGGAGCCGCATTGGTCGCAGACCCCAAAGTGGATGACACCATGATTAAGCGTTACAAGATCCATGAAGGCACCACACAGATTGACTTACTGACAGATTCCGATGTAAGTGCGATCTATGTGAATGTTGAGGGGGTGTAATATGTCTATGAGACCAGGTCTAAACATTGCATACGGTGCAGCCAAGCAACCGCACTGCACAATAGTGAAAGGCGTTTCTATTCGGTTGTGGGATGATGGGGCAGGGGAGGGTCCTGGGGAAGATCACATAATCAGCCTGACTAGTCAAGCAGGTTATTGGGCAGTTCCCCCAACATTACAACAGTTATGTGGGGCTATAAACGCTCTCTGCCCGGCCTTCACCGGAACAGTGCATGGTGGTGCAGCAAACTATTGTATGGCTGCATGGCTTGTAGCATGCACAGATACTCAATGGGCACCAGGTGGTTCGCAGGACTTTGACATGGCCACCGCGTTCATTGCAGACAACCCACGTATGATGAGAAGGGTCAGTGACAATAACCAGTAAGGAGCATACAAGGAGCATACAGTGGCTAAGAATGACCAACCAGATGATAGATGCCCTGTGGGAGTAGAAAATACAACCAAGATTGTAGGTCTCGAACACTGGATGCAAACAGTAGCACTTGATGTTAAAGATGGGTTTATAGAAGCCAACAGGCGGATTGATGCTTGGACACAAAAGCTTTCTAGCCGTCTGCCTACTTGGGCTACTTTACTCTTCATGGCTATGTCAGCTGTGATTAGTGCGCTAGTCACCCTTTTAGCCGCAAAGATGAAAGGAGGTAATTAGTATGAAACGGTTTTGGATTATAGGGATTATAGGCCTTTTGGCTTGTTTGATGGCAATAACAGGATGCAACAGTAGTCTAGGAACAGTTGTGCGTGAGCAGGTTACCTTGGTCGATGACCTTGCGTGCCAGAATGAGCTTATTGTCACAAAACTGGTCTTAGACAGGGCCTCAGTCACAGAAGATGAAGAGGCTATTGCAATCAGAAATGCCCGTCTCATGAAACTGCTTACCAATACAATGAAGGAGACTATAAAGTGATTGAGTTCCTTATTACATATGGTATCCCAGCAGCATTTGCATTGGTTGCAGGGTACATGAAATACCGTGAACAAAAGGCCACAGGTAGTGTGGACATTCTTACTACTGCCATTGAACTGTTTGACAGTAAAGAAGTAAAAGACATCGTGGCTAGGCTTTCTAAGGACACACCAATGGAAGGTGTAATTGAAAAATCCCTTGAGAAACTGGACCTTGTTAAAATCAAGGAATACATCAAACTCAACAAGAAACTCAACAAGAAGTAGAGGAGATTCCGATGACACAAACCTTACTTGCATCAGTTAGAATGGCGCTTGAAGCAAACATTGCAAAAGACTATGGTATCACAGATAACAAGGTTACGCAGACTCTTGGTGTAATTGATACCACTGATTTTGGGGTTGGTGTAACAGACATGTTGAATCATAAGTCTGGTACCATCGCGGATGCTGCATCTGAAGACATTGATCTTCAAACAGTCCTTGACCCATTTGGTGTTGCAATCAACTTGACAAAGATCATGGTGTTGGTTATACGCAATACCACTCCGTATCTTGTCACGGCTGGGTCCATTATCTTTAGCAAGTCTGCAGCAAACGGTTGGGAAGCGCCTTTCAGCGCGGATGCTACGTACACAATACCGCCTGCATCCCACCTCTGTTTGGTTTGTAAGAATGTGGGTTGGACAGTTGATGGAACCCATAAATCCATCAAACTGCTTCATGATGGTGTGGGTACTGCGGATGTTACCTATGAAATCGTGATCCTTGGCCTGAAGACATAAGGAAAGGGAAAGTGTAGGAATAAACCATGAATCCATATCGTGATATCTATGAAGCCCTGTATCGTGTCATAAGAACAGACGTGGCATTAAGTTCTATTTTAGACCTAAAGCCAATGCCTCTGTTTGATGGCAACGATGCAGGTGTCGCTCGACGAGAGATCGGAGCCGACGAACCAACAGACCCTAAACTACGTGTAGCATTGGTGCCTTTGGGTGGTAAACTAGAGAACATCTCATCTAGTACTACCCGTTGCACTGAGTCCTACGCACTAAGAACAGTGCATGGATCAATTACATTGCCTCAGTCCTTGGACCTTAAATGGCTGTTACTTAAGGCCATTTGGAAAAACCGTAGTTTAGGGCTTGATTGGGTTGAAAATGTCGATGTTGGGTCAATTACGGATGAAGCTGAAATTGGCACTGGTGCGGTGAATAACGGTCAAGGTGACTCCGTTGCGTGGGATGTCACTGTAGTTATTGTTGTGAAATTCTTGCTCAACAGGACTCAATTACCAATGGCCTAACGAAGCCTAACAAAGCCTAGCTTAAGGAGATTACGATGGGCGTTCCTACTCATGGTCCTATTAGTGCGAAATTGGGCTATCTCAAAGTTGCAACATATGGTGGTGCTCTGGTCCTTATACCAGACTGCCGAAATATCCGTTTTGAAAAGGTATCAGAAGAACAAATATACGGAGGTAGTTCAACAGCTGGAAGACGTAGAAGGATTCCGGGCTACCAAGATTATGTGCTTTCCTTTGATATTTATGCTCAAGGAGGTGTACTCCACTGGACACATGATGAAGGAGCCTATATCACAGTTGAAGGTTACACAGCTACTGGTGTAGGTATCAAAGGCACCTTCCTCATTGGTCGGATTACAGGCATCGATGATATTGAAGGTGGTACCCTTGTGGGTCTCTCCGTAGAGTGCGGTGGTGATGGGGCGCCTGGACTGGAGGCAATCTAATTATGGCTACACGCATAGATAAAGCCGTAGGTGCACCCGTTGAAATGACACTGAATAAAATCAAATGGACCGTAAGTCCGCTTAGGTTCCGAGACCTTGGAGAATATCGGGCATGGTTACGTCAAAGGGTGATGACTGAGACCATGTCTGCTGTGGCCCTGTTGTCTCCTAGTGAACAGGCCTCCGTAGGCCCAATGGCTATGCAGGCCGCACAAGACCCATCGCCCAACGCACTTGAGACAAGAGGAGCTGGTCCAGAGGCAGACCTCTATCTTGCGTGGCTCTCATTGAGAAAAGCCTTACCCGATATCTCTATGGACGAGGTTGAAGACCAGTTGCCAGATCTCAATGACATCCAAGCCATTGCCTCTAAAGCAGCAGAACTTAGTGGTGGTGATACTATGCACTCAGGTGAGAAAGCAGTTGACTTTCATTTTGAGTCATTGTGCCGCCTTCTTGCTGGTAAGTTTGGATTTACGCCACAAGAGGTTGCAGACCTAACTCCATACCAAGCTGAGATGATGTTGAGTAAGGGTCAGCATACTATTTCCTGGCAAGAAGCCAGGCAACTGTTAAAGGATTAAAACCATGACTAGACCCAAAAGACCCAAGGCATGGTACCCACCTAGGCGTCGTCTGTCTATGGAGACCAGTGATGATCTAAATTTCAAAGACGTAACTAGGGGTCTCAATACCTTTGTTACCCAACTTAACCGGACTGTCACCGTTCTACCCCGAATGATTAGAATGTTTGAACGGATTGCAATGTTGGGTATTGGTGCAGTTGGTATGGGTGGTATATCAAAGTTTGGACAAACTGGGTCTACAGCATTAGGTGCAGGCGCAGGTGCAGGTGCAACTGGAATGGCCTTCCGATCCAGTCAATCCTGGTGGGCTGCTTATTCAACACACCAGGCCGCATCTGCAGGACGTCTTTTTGCTGGAGAAAAAGGTGGAGACATAGGTGCATCCTCAGCTGCGGCATGGTTTGCACGAGGTAAGACAAGTGAGTGGGCTGGAGCAGGTGCTGGGGCAGGTTTGAAAGGTGCTGTAGGTGGTGCAGTTGGGGCGGGTAAGGGTTTACTCATGGCAGCAGGCGGTGGTTCATTGGGTGTTGGTCTTGCGCTCACAGGTTTTGGTGCTGCTCTTATTGCTGCTACTGTGGTAGTCAAGGCACATGCTAAATCTTTAACTGATGCTGCAAACCGTCAAAACCAAATTTCTACATCCCTTGTTTCACTTGGTATGCGTGGTGATGTTGAACAGTTGGTACAGAGGTCTCGTACAGATATTACAGCGTATCAAGCGTATGGTGCAAGTGGGATGCCTGATAAAGATCTTCCTTGGTGGGGTCAAGGTGGTCGTGGTGCCAAGTGGATTGGACGTCAGATTGCTAGACCATTTAGTAGTGACCCAGCATGGAGAGCTGGATTAAACCAACTTGAAACAGAAGAGTTGGCAAGAGAGAAAGGTCGAACTGGTGGCCTAGTCCTAGAAGCATTAAGCCGTGCAAAACCCACACAGGTAGGTTTCAGTGGTTTTGAAGAGGCATGGAAAACAATGGCAAGCCAGTTGGCGGGGAAAACAGAAGTAACAGTATTGAAAGATATACTGAAAGAGATAACAAAAATAACAATCCAAGGCGAGCGAACACAAGCTAAAATACTGGGCACCCCGGATCCTTATGGAGCTTTGGGTTTGCCTTTTTAGGGAGAACAATAATGCGGTTTAACATTCTCACGGCACCCGACAATATAGATTATGTGCTGCTCAACGGGCCAGAATACCGTGTCACACAAGATGGTTTTGAGATGACCGCGGATTATGGTATCAAGGCCGTTGATCTTCCAGGTTTCATACAGGAACTCTACGGACTAGTGATGGTATCTCGTGTGCCCATTTCCCAGATGAAACAAGATATCCATGAACCAAAAATGTTTATGAGTGTAAGTGGGCCCCATCAAAATACACTCAAGTTTTGGTGCGATGGAGTATCCGCAAGTCCTTGGTCCAGACTCATCAGAGCCACAGATGGTGACGCTTTACAAGCACAGAAAGGTAGCGATGTTAGTGGTGTCGCTGGTGGTCCACACGTCCCTGTAGGTGCACGTGGGATCCCTAATTGTGAATACTACAAGGTAAGTGCACACTACACCGACAGAGACCCATTTGTAGAGGAACTCTTTAACCATGATTCAGAGGTAAGCACTATTTCTTGTACTGACCTCTACTGGAAACTTGCCGGCCCCGTATACAAGAAGGTTGACCAAGAAACTGACAGGCCCCTATTCATTAAAACAAATGGAGAGTGGGATTACTCAATCAAAAGAACACGGGTTATACCTGAGATCTGTTTCTCTATGAGAGGCAAGGTTAACAGCGAGAAGATGTGGTCAAGGCACATGTTTGTAGAAGCATCATCTGGTTCAATGGTTCGAAAATCCTACGCTGCTGGGACAGTCTTGTACAAATCATTCTTTGCACCACCGGTCTTTGTCCCTTGGGGGAACAGCAGTGCAAGCAAGGATCTCTATGTGCCTTACTATAGGTTGGATTACAGGTTCCTTATCAATGAAGCGGGTTGGAATAAGTTCCCGTATACAGGCCAGGGTTCAACGAAGGTGACATTCGAAAACCTTGCAACACTAACCCCACCAGCAACATATACTGCATATTCACCATTTGAATCTGCAGACCTACGTCTCTTGCAGTTTAACCCAAACATGGAGACATAGTATGCCAAGTCACCACTACCGACTCCATAAGAAAAGTGCTGAGTTTGAAAAACGACGTATCTCAGAACCCAAGAAACCAGGCACCCGGTTGGCTATGGTCTCTGATGCCATTGCACGGCCATTAGGTGCAGGAGTCCCATACACCTGTGTCTTACTAGACCAAGGAGGTGGGAAGGTTATTGGAAGTGAATTTCGTGCCCATGAACTGAGTGGTAACTGTGCTGTTCCAGATGCTTCACCTATCTATGTAACCCCGGTCCGGGGGTACTGGGGATTCTTGTTTCGAGTAAGATATGCATACCCATTTAAAGGTATCTGCATGTTAGATGAATCCAACAAGACCACTAAGTATCCTGGTACCGCTGTGATGTCTCTAAGTGAAAACGGGCCTGTTGGTGGTATATCTGGAAACAAGTATCTCACACCAACACTAGAAAACAGGTTGTTGTTGCCTTTCTTGACACCCATACCAGCAGGCCAAGTTATTTGGGGCGGTGCCGCTTGTATTGGAGTCTACGTTGCACCAAACATAGTCTGGAATCTAGTTGACACTGTCCCCCGTAAAGTCACTGTTGGTTATGCGTTGCATTTGTGGTTGGTTCATATTCCATGCTATGCTGTTGATGGTGACGCTTGCACCATGACAGGGACAGGTAATTATGGCGCAGGAGAAAGTCCCAATGATACCTATTCCAAAGATGGAACGTATGGCGGTAAGACGAAATACACTGCTAACGGGGGAACGTGGGAACTTTCATGGCAAAGTGGTGCAGGGTTGTGGTCGATTCATAAGATTGGAGAAACACCCGGCACTGACCCTGATTGGGCGTTGGTTCAGGGAGAGTTTGTTGGGCAGTATGGTGCGCGTAATGGTGCCACTGGCTACGTCGATGTTGTTGGGGAAGAGTGTGCGACGTGGAACCTTATGAAATGTGATGCTGGTCCTGACCTTTTCTCTAATGGGAGTGGATATAACGGTGGTAATGAGTGGTATTCAGATCGAGAGATCGATGTATTAGATGATCCATGGAATGTAGCGCGTGACGATGCTCCAGGTCTAGTGAATCCATTCCAGACAGCCGCGTCTGAAGATGCACCTTATATCTATGGGATGATGGCTGAGTTGATATACTGGGATACATCGTGCTTGGCCTTAGGTCTTGATTTCGCGGATGCATCAGCTGATATCACAATGGATTGGACAAAGTCTGCTGTATACAAGTACAATGGTTTCTAAACCAACGCTTAGAGCACTTAGACCCACTGTCTTTAACGTCCTTTAGAGCCATGACTACTGGACGCATTGGGAGACATGACAGTGGGTCTCTTTGTACCCGTCCCATGGATCCATTGTCTTACGTGCCATTGAATCCGCTGAATCCGCTGGTAACGCACTTGCGCACTGTCGTGTCGCACTTGTCGCGAGATAGAGCCTCCTTTAGATGGATTTTAAGCGGAAGACTAATGCTTCCAGGACACGTAGGACACGTCGGTCGTATACACACAGCATAGGCAATGCTAAGTAAAGGGTATACTCCGCTGTCCTAGTTGTCCTGGAAAGAAAGACAGTAAGAAGGACAGAAAGAAAGTAAACCGTGTTGGAATTAGATTACGGAAATCCCATATAGTCCCCTGGGAGAATATCTGGACATCATATGGAGTTCCTAAGAAGTCCTATTGCTTCTAAGGCCAAAGAGCCATCTAGTTATCAGTCCTTCTC
>Ga0307376_10003529_pt1 | contig 14613 bp, 22 predicted proteins | sample TR2MG_FD_202536 | JGI IMG/M metagenome (GOLD analysis project Ga0307376, IMG submission 202536) | Soil microbial communities from Risofladan, Vaasa, Finland - TR-2 | ecosystem: Environmental > Terrestrial > Soil > Coastal area > Acid sulfate soil | place: Finland: Risofladan, Vaasa | collected...
GAATAGATGAAACTATTAACTATTCCTTCTCAAAATACTCTTCAGGTATGTTTGGAGAATGGTTACCAAAAGATAGGTGGATGACAACAGATCAAGCATGGACACATTATATGAAGTACAAAGAACTCAAAATAATTGATAATCAAGAATTAGCGTTGGGATGGGTAGATTTACATGCGACATTTAAGGAGGTAACTGAAAATGATATGTCCAATTTGTAATAATATAGAAGCAGAAATCCTATTAAATCTTAAGTGTGGTAATCTTGATGAATCTTTTCTTTACGATCCTGCTGTTATAATTACTTGCTGTATTTGTGGGCATGTACACAATGAATTAAGTCAAAAAGACCAAACTAATTTACTTATATATTATGAAAACGAACACTCTCCAAACAATCTTTGCTCTCCAAATATTGGAGGTGATATACCTGGAAGTTCTAATGAAAACTCCTTGTCTAGATACTCATTACTATTTGACTTTATAGTTAACGATATTGAACCTAATCATTCGATACTTGACATTGGATGCGCTACAGGAGGATTTTTACGTTATCTAAAATCAAAAGGTTATAATAGTTTACATGGAATAGATTTTTCACATCCTTATATTGAAATTGCACAGCACGATAAAACCCTCGATATTAAACATGGAACCGCAGAAAATATTCCCTATGAAAACCAACATTTCGATTTTTTAGTCGCTGATCAAGTTGTGGAACATTTAGTTGATCCAAACTTAATATTTATTGAAGCTAAACGGTTACTTAAAAATAACGGACTCTTCTGTATAAGCGTTCCCAATGCTATGCTTTATAAAGAAAATTCGTATTTTGATTTCTATTGGTTCTTAATGCGAGAGCACATCCAGCATTTTGACTTAGATCACTTATCCATGCTTGCTCAAAATCATGGATTCAAGATACTCAAATCAGCAACGTCATTCTCACACATGACTAGCCCAACAACAACTTTACCAAACTTATCCGTACTATTCGAACTGGCTGATTGTGCTTATGCTCAAAAGAGTTGTAATGAACTTAAACATAAAACAGAAGAGTACATCAAAGAAAGTTACAGCCGCCTAAAAGAAAAACAGGAATTAATACACCAACTTAAAAAATCTGACCTTCCGTTTTTCATATTTGGAATTTCAAGAGAACTAGAATACTTATATGAAAACACAGACTTACCGAATTGTCATATTCTAGGATTCATAGACGACACTCCTTATAAACAAACGCACTTCAAGTTTGCTGGAAAGAAGATAGAAAAGCGAGAAGTACTAAAAGGATCGCAGGATACAGTAATGATAACTGCTGTTGCCCATAGTGCCCAAATACAAAATACTCTTATAACAGAACTTGGGTTTAAAGGGGCTACAATTGAACTATAATATTTTACATGCTACCGTTCATATGGGTGGGGGTGTTGGTTCTGTTCTTATGAATTGGATTGAGAACGATACAAAGAATAGTCATACTGTACTTTGTCTCAATAACAATTATCATAAAACATATGATACTAATATAGTACACGAAAACATGGAACGCCAGTACCCAAAAATTATAGAATTTATTAATAATTCTGATATAGTAGTTATTCATTTTTGGAACCATCCTTTGATGTATAAATTTATAACCATATGTAGGCTTCCACCTTGCAGATTATGTATGTGGTCACATATATCAGGATTTAATGCTCCTTACATTTTTTCAAATAAGCTTATTGCATTCTCAGATCGTTTTATATTTGCTTCTCCGATAAGTTATAATACTACTGAAATAGTAAATTTACCCCCAAATGAAAAAAGTAAACTAGGACATATATGGACAACAGGAAATATTCAGGAATATTCCAAAGTAGAACCAAAAGCACATACTGGATTTAATATAGGATTTATAGGCACATTAGATTATTCAAAACTGCATCCAAATTTTATAGACTTCTGTAGTAAGATAGATATCCCAGATGTGAAGTTTATAATATGTGGGGATGGTTGTGATGCGGATAAGATAAAACAGCAAGTTAAAGAGAAGGGGTTAGAAGATAAATTTTTATTTACTGGTATAATTGAAGATATTAAACCATACCTTTCAATCATTGATGTGTTTGGGTATCCATTAAATCCAACACATTTTGGAACTTGTGAACAGGTATTAGGAGAAGCCATTGCAGCAGGAGTAATTCCTGTTGTAATGAGAAATCCTGCTGAAGAGTATATTCTATTTCAAAGTCTTGTTAGATTTATATGTACAAACGAACAAGAATACATACACAATATAAAACTACTGTATGAAAATAAACAACATCAAAACAATTTAATAACCTTAATACAAGAAAACATTGCTAGTTTATATAATTCTCATAATATGGTAGAATCTTGGAATAGCGTGTTTAGAGAACAAATAAAAAAACCTAAAGAGAACAGAGAGTGGGTTATGACAAAGAGAAGAAGAAAAATGGGGGGAGCAGGAGTATTTTTAGACTCTATTGGTAAACATGGTACAATATTTGAAAGTAATGACACTGAGGCCATTAAAAATTTATTTAAATCCAATTTGCAATGGTTCTCTAATAGTAAAGGAAGTCCAAGACAATATTTAAATACGTTTCCAAACGACAAACATCTTAGAGTGTGGGTAAATTTACTTGAAGAGCTTGAACAGGGAGAATAATATGGGAGATAATCTATTTTTAGATACTGTTGCAAAATATGATACCGATAAAGCATTTTATAGTTCTGGTTATAATGAGGCATTTTTTAGTGTAAGAGAAGACATCAAACTCCTCTTTGAAATAGGTGTTAACCGTGGTGGAAGTGTGAGGATGTTTAAAGAATACTTCCCTAATGCTTTAATTGTAGGCTTAGAAATAGATAAAAAATGCTACTTTGAAGGTGAAGAGAGAATAAGCATTGAAATCGGAGATGCCACCAAAAAGGGGTTTACTGAGTGTATACTTGCTAAATATGGTAAACCTGATATAGTTATTGATGATGGTTCTCATTTAAGCACAGATATGAAAGCTTCTTTTGAGCTATTCTATCCTCATACAAAATTTAGTTACGTAATAGAAGATTTAGCAGAACAAGTAGAAGGGAGTCATTCTGTAGATGACGGCATTCCTGCTACAACAGTGATACATCATGAAATCGCTAAAATACTCTCAAGGTCTGAAAACACGTGTAAATCTATAAGAGTATATCCCGCAATTTGTTTTTTTATGAAATAAAAACACTAATACAGAGGAGAATGTAATGGAAAGTAATGAAATTGATGTAGACAAAGTATTAAGAACTATCTTCGAAAAAGCAGAAGATAAAGCAATTTATAAAAAAATGAACCAGTTACAGATTGAAGAAGAATTTAAAGCCGTCTGGGATTTCGCCCTTAAACGTTTTAGGTTTGGTTCTATTGAGTACGGTGAGTGGAGTCCTGACGCAGATTCGAGAGATATACTGGAAGAAGTAAAAGAGGAAATTGGAGACGTTGTTATATATTCAGGTATGCTCATGATTAAACTTAATCGACTTATGAAACAATTAGAAGTAGCAGGATTAAGGAAGCAAAATGAGTAGTCAACCTTTTCTTACTATTGTTACAAGATCTTATAAAAAACCAAAATGCTTAGAAAGAAATATTGAGTCAGTACAAGCACAAATTGATCAGGATCTTGAGCAAGTATTTATAATTGATGATGCTGGGCGAGGGCTTGCTTGGGCAGATCAAGCCCTAGATCAGAACAAGCACCGTAATAGTGGTCAGTACATTATGGTACTAGATGACGACGATGTTATTACTAATAAAAATTTTATTGCGCTATTAAAACTAATTACCAAGAACCATAACCCCGATGTAATAATATGGAGAGGAAAATTTACCGCCATAAATTTGGTTTTACCACCACTAGACCGTTATTGGGGCATAAAACCTGTAAAAGCTTTTATAGGTAGTTTTAATTATTGTATACGTAAAGAGATCTATGATGAATATATACACATATGTAATACAGGTGCTTGTGGTGATTATGATTTAATTACTGCTATCTTTAATAAAACTCCTCCTCCATATGTATTTTGGTATAATAAAATATTTGTAGCCACACAACAAAAAAGCCAAGGAACACAACTAGATTTTATAGGAGAATAATTATGTTTATATATTGTAACGACTGCGGTTGGCAGCAAGATGACTTTTGGAGCGAAGACTATTACCCAACTCGAAACTATAATGTGATTGAAAATATACTTCTTCCTGGTATACGTGTGAAGGAAAAGCGACAAATTAAGATGCCACCACCAGAAGCCGATGAATTAGATCTGCCTTATGATGAGAGTTCGAGAGATCCTGCAACGGGGCTAATTGATGTAGATTTTAGAGCTTTAGTAGGCATCAAACTAATGAGAATCGCAAAAACAATTCTGGCTCAGTATTGGGTTACTTACGAAGATTTTATGGCTGACATTGATAAACAGTGCCCAATCTGCAACTCTACAGATTTAGGAATGGATTAATGAATGAACTGAAAAATTTGGTGACGGTTATTGTTATTAACTATAAAACCGCTGATCTCACTTCCAAGTGTTTGAAAGCTATTAGACACTTTTATCCTGACATTTCAATTTTATTGATTGATAATTCCATTTATGATGTACATTCAGATAAATTATATGAAATAGCTAAAAATGATACAAACATTATTAGTGTATTTAATACCTTCAATTTACATCATGGACCCAGTATGGATTTAGGCATAAAAATCATACGTACTTCATATACTCTAATAATAGATAGTGATGCTTTTATGGTAAAAGAAGGTATTATTGAAGCTATGCTTACTAAGAGAGCACGTATAGGGAATGAATGGTTGATGGTTGGAAATATCACTCCAGTTGATGAAGATGGAATTGATATTAAAGAAAGTGCAATAAGTATTCCATACGGCGACCCTAAATGTATGCTATTGAACAAAGAAATGTATTTTAAACTACCAAACTTTATTCGTCATGGAGCACCCTGTATCAATACTATGAAACACATAAAATATAATAATTTAGGACATCTACTAATACACTTGAATTGGCCTGACTATGTTTATCATACTAGAGGTGGCACTAGACGAAGATACGGAATAGGGTTATAAGGAGCCTGTAATGTTAAACAATTTATATTTAAAAGACTATAATTTTCTATTTATTACCTTGGACAGTTTAAAATATTGTACCGCTCTTAATATCAATACTCCTAATATTAGTAAATTTGCAAAAGAACATAAAGCAGATGGGATAGAAAAAACACCGTTTAGAAAAGTATATACGCAAGCAACATATACAATGCCTTCACACCTTTCTATGTTTTATGGTATTCTGCCTGATAATAGGTTATCTATGGAGCGTTACTATAATAGAAAACTTTTCAAGCCATTCTTTCTAGATACTGATATTGATGGCACACCGTCACAAAGAGTCGGACTTGTGTTCAAAACTGCTCCTAATATAATTAAAGGATTTGAATCTTGTGGGTATAGAACGGTTGGAATTGGTGGTGTAGGCTGGTTTAACAACTCAGCAGCAGCATCTATTTGGAAGTTACATTTCTTTCAAGAATTTTATTGGAAAGCATCCTATGGCGAACATTCTCTAGTATCTTTGAGAGAACAAACCTCATGTCTAAATACTGTTATGAGTGACAATAATAATTCTAACGTTTTCGTTTTTATTAATGTATCAGCAACACATTATCCATACATGCATCAAACACAGGAATTTGCGTTACAAAACTTTGACACTTGTTTTGATGCTATAATTGAACCATTCAAAAATACAAGTAAACCACTATTTTTAATTATAGTATCTGATCATGGTGATGTGATAGGAGAAGCTTGGAGAAAGTATGGACAACGCCACGCTTTCTATCTGCCTGAAAGGGGTGACGATATAATGGAAATTCCCATGTTAATAATTGACGTGAAAAGTTGGTAGGTAAATTATATGGAATGGAAAAACAATAAAAAATATAATCCGTTTAATAGTTACAAACTATTAGCACACATTGAAAAGTGGGAGCAAATACGAGAAGGAAATAGTATTCCTCCACCTGTATTAGTATCTATAGATCCTATAAATGATTGTAACATGAAATGTATTTGGTGCAATTCTGAGCGTGTGCTTAACACTAGAAAGGGTAAGCTAGACCTCTTTGCTATAAATAAAATCACAGATTTTATACACCAATGGGGTGTAAAAGCTGTATGTGTGGGTGGTGGTGGAGAGTCTCTAGTTAACCCACATACCACAACTTTGATACTCAATTGTGTTACTAAAAATATAGAAGTAGGGGTTGTTACTAACGGACTTAGTATTAATAAACATCTTGCTGCCCTATCCCAATGTACATGGTTAGGAGTATCCGTTGATGCGGCTACAAAAAACACATTTAATAAACTAAAAGGTGTAAACGGTTTCGATACTGTTATTACTAATATAAATAATCTAATCGAATACTCTAATAAATATAACACGTTATTAGGAAAAGATCTCCCTGCTTACGGCATCAGTTTCAAATATCTTGTACACAAAGATAATGTACATGAGATAGCAGCCGCAGCAAAGTTAGCTAAAGATCTTGGATGTAAAAATATACACTTCAGACCTGCTACAATACCGTGGAGCAAGCGAACAGAGAATACGACTTCTTATTTTTCAAAGGCTGATATAGGTGCTTTCAACCAACAAATTTCGAAAGCTTTAGAGCTAGATGACGCTAACTTTAATGTGTATGGTGTTATACATAAATTTGGAGATGTTTTTGAGCCAGATAATGCCTTTTATAAATGTTGGGCTATATTCATGACGGCTGTATTTGCTCCTTCTATTACTCCTAAATATGGTGCCTTTTCATTCGTATTATGTTGTGATAGGAGGGGAGATCCCAAACTTGAGGCGTTTACTTCCATTACTCAACCATATCTGATTAAAAGTTTTTGGGGTAGTAAAGAACATTGGGATATTCATAAAAGTATCGAAGTAGAGACAGAGTGTCCCCGTTGTACATACAGACCACATAATGAAATCTATGAAACTGTGATTTTAAAAGATTCTATGACATACAAATTTATTTGATAAAGGGACTATAAATGAAAATTTCAGTTATTATGGTTGATGGTGGGTATAGAGAACAGATATATACAACACGGTATTTATCGGATCAAAACTTTTCAGACGATGAATACGAACTTCTATGGATCGACAACTTCAACATGCCACACAAAGAGTTAACCTCTTTATCCAAAGTAAAAGTAACTTGTTTAGATAGAAAGCGTCCACAAGCATTAGCATTCTGTTTTAATGAAGGAATTAGACAAGCCCAAGGAGAGTTGTTAGTTATCCCTGATGCAGATATGATTATTCCAGATAAAAACTTCCTTACTCGTGTTTGGGAACTTCATCAGCAAGATGAAAAGATTGTGTATTACTTTTATAGGTATAACGAGCCGTATCCAAAGAAGTTACAATCCTACGATCTAGATGAACTGAATCGAGTATGTAGATGTACTAATATGAGAAATTATGGTACGTGCCTATCAGTACGTAGAAAATGGATGCTTGAAGTTGGGATGTACGATGAACACCCAGCCTTCTTTGGAATAGCGAACGCACATGGAAAGGATTTAGCTACAAGATTTAAAAACTACGGGCTGTCTATTAATTGGGATGAGTATACAAAACTATACCACCCTTGGCACACCCTTTCTGGCATGGGAGCGTCACCCCGTTCCCTTCAAATAGTTAATAAAAGAGCACAGACTGGGCAATGGAAATCAAGCCAATTAATCATAAAAGAAGGTGCGTGATGAGATTTTATGGTCAAAACAAAGAAGATTGGTTTGTTTATACACAATTCTTTAAAACCCAAGTTAATGGATACTTTGTAGATATTGGAGCACACGATGGGTTACATATCAGCAATACACTTCTCTTTGAAAAATTAGGTTGGGAGGGTATATGTATTGAAGCACATCCAATCTATTATGAAAAACTAAAAACTAATCGTAAATGCAATTGTATTTTTGCGGCGGCAGGAAACACAGATACTGATTCAGTACCATTCTACCTCAACAAAACTGGGGGGCTTTCTTCATTAGATAAAAATATGGAAGAAGTATGGAAGCAGCAAAACCGCCCCATGTTTACTGGCTATACTGAAACAGTTGTTCCTATGAAAACACTTAATACTATATTACAAGACTGCAAAGCACCTACCACAGTGGACTTTGTATCTATTGATGTGGAAGGATGTGAGATGCTAGTTTTAGAAGGACTAGATCTTAATAAATACCATGTTAGAGTTTTTGTTGTAGAAGTAATAAGAGATCTTCAAGACAAACTTGATGTTTTGAATAACCACATGATGAAACACAAGTATCAGTATATAAAAACTCTTGGTATAGAAAACCATATTTATTATAAACCATTATAGGATTAAATAATGGAATACTCAATTGCAGACATATATGATAGATTCTCCATCTTGAATTTGAAGCTTGAACGCTTACCTGATTCTGGAATGGAAAAAGAATACCAAGTATATAAACACGAATTTGATACTATCCGTATCAAATGCAAAAACATTCTCGAACACCTGAATTTCCTCTATAGTGTTATTTATTATGTAAATCGCCAGATCTGGGATTTAGAAGCCGACATACGATCTGAAAACGAAGAACTCCTAGGATTAGAGGAAGTAGGGCGCAGAGCCATAAAAATTCGAGAGTGGAACAATCAACGAATTCGTATAAAAAATCTAATAAATCTAGTTACTTCCACAGGGTTTAACGAACGAAAGTCTACATGGTAACACTCCTTTCTATAAAAAAACTCTTGACAACATATCTAGTTTCTGGTATTATACACCAACAATTTGTAAAAGCTAAAAGCCACCAGAAACCTATAGTGCATAAGCGTATATAGCGGGGTAACTCAACGGTCAGAGCACACGGCTTTGAACCGTGTTATGGAGGTTCAACTCCTCCCCCTGCTGCCAGTTTAATTTGAGCCAGGGTAGTAGAATGAATAAACCAGCGCCAGGAAGAAACCTATGAGTTACAAGTGAATTCATTCTACTACTTCTCTTTTAAAACTATTTATGGTAGTGTAGCTCAGTTGGAAGAGCACAAAACTGATAATTTTGTGGTCAGAGGTTCGAGTCCTCTCGCTACCACCATATACCTAAAAGAAAGATCCTAATGGCAGATCAAGTTTACACTTTTCCGTACCAAGATACACCGCCATCTAATCCTGTTATAGGAGTAATGTACAAAAACTCGCTTGATGAATACTGGTATGTGTATGGTGGGGATAAGCGTGGTTGGGTTAAAATAGTTGAACAAGAGGAAGAAGATGGAAGCAGTTCGAGTTCGGATGCTAGCGACTATTCAACTAGTACAACAAGTTGGTCACCGGCAAGCAATCATAATCCCAATTTATCTCAAAATGTGTGTAGTTGTGATAGATGTGTAAGACATAGACAATGGATTGCAGCTATGTCAAGGGAAAGACAAGAAAGTAATGCCCCAATAGACCAATCAGAACAGGTTACACCAGAAGACCAGTCCAGTAAGATACCGGATGACAAGCATAATAAGAAGGTTTCCTATTCAAAAACAAGGAAGTTGATGATTCTATAGTACAGTTTTAGTACCGATGTCAAGAAAAATTTATTTTTCTCTTGACATCTTAATCGATTTTTGGTATATTGGAGGTCAAATTGGAAAGCAGTATCCATCTTCAGAGCGGGTTGTCAACAAATAAGACTAGCTGTCAAAAGATAGCACCCGCCACAAAGGAGAAACGTTATGAGTAACCACGCAACACAGAAGTCTGTAAAGAAAGCTCTTAACATCCTAAAGAGTGTACAAGTTCAACTGTCTACTAAGAACAAAGAAGCCGACCTGAATGATGTACTAAACGCTATTCAGAAAGAGGAAACTGCCCTCGAAAAGAAACGTGAAAAGGTACTGAAGAGACAAGATAAGGTAGCATATGTTATTTACACTCTTAATTTTAACAAGACAACAAAAAAAACGAAGAAGGGGGAGAAGCTACCTGACATGTATCCTGTATATAGGAAGTTTTATGATGCTAGTAATCGTCCTGTAGTTACTATCTGTACGGTTACTAAAGGAAACATGGTATATGAAGGTTGGGCAATCTGTTCTGATGTAGAAAACCCACGACATAAGAAAGGTGATAATATTGCCTTGAAGAGAGTGGCTGAAGTGCTTGTTACAAAGAAAAATACCCTTCCTATTCAGAGAGAGGATGCGGTTGATATTCTTGATACACTGAATCTTACCCCACATGCAGGATACAAATCAGTATGTTACAATAAGTAGGAACGAACTGTCACATTTTCCAATTTGAGGGGGTTTTGATAGGGTTGGGGAACTCTATCTATCAAGCAGATTACCTCTCCTGCTTGGGGTGCCTCCTGCCCCCTCAAATTGGATTCTTTTAAGAAAAACAAGTGATATATAAGAGGATGTAATGGGACAATGGGGTAAGCCTTATAGAGTGTAAGACAGCAATATTTAACGCTTACTTGGTAGAGGGGTTTTGCAGATTCCATACTGCTACTCCCTTTCCTCTCTACCAAGTAACTTTCTCTAAACGGGAGACAGTACTATGACAGATAGAGAACAGTTTGAAGCTTGGCTTAACCGTGTAAGTATTGGGTTTTTAGTTAGTGGGAATGATATACTATTAGAGGAAGGTAAATGTGACAAAGTAGAGGGCTACATGGGATTCTTTGCAGTGTTTCAATTTACAGGACAAGGAGACTTCATTTTAGTAAGTATTGGAGAGTGAAAGGAGAAAGTCGTGAGATACTTAGATATGTTTTTAAGTCTACGATGTGCTCCTGATGTGTTAGGAGTATGTGGACCTATGAAAGGGGCATCCAAAGAAATTACAGAAGCATTGACGGTTACAAGCCGTATGCGGAAATGGGTACTCAAAACTCCGATGCAATATGGGATGGTAGACCTCTGTGCTGGCAATGCTTTATCGTCTGTATTAGCAGTAATGTACTTACCTATTGCTTGGGCTACTGCTGTAGATAAGAAACCAAGGAAAAGGAATTGGGGAAAGGTAGAACGCTTCAATTATATCACGAAGGATATATATGATGAAAGTGTACTAGATCTCATAGGTGAAAAAACTATTCTTACTAGTATTCATCCTTGTAAGAAAGCAGCTATGCGGGTTGTAGAAATCTATAACCAAAGTAAAGCTCCATACCTTATTATGGTTCCTTGTTGCGTACAAAGAGATGCTGTAGATAGGGAACGAGTTCCAACAATCATTAGAGAGAAGTTTGGAACCCATGAGCAGTGGGCGTACATTCTTGCTTCGAAGGTCAAAGACTCAGAAGTAAATATTATGCAAGATAACTATTGCCTATCACCTAGAAACATGGTAATCACAGCAGTACGAAAAGGAGATTAGTTATGAAAAAGCTTCCTAACACAATTTACGTTTACACGGAACAAGATGCGGATGATGAGTACCTTGTAGCATTCATAGATCCAAAGGAGTGTGTGGGTCTTGAAGAAGAAAAGGTTGTTGGAAAGTATGCACTAAACAACACAGTTAAAATTATTAACGTTACAGAAGTAGTTGAGATTACGAAAGAATAGACCATGAGAGGCGAAGTAATTATAAAAAAGATCCGAGAGGATATTGCTCAAAAGGGTGCTCCTGATTGGGTAATTGATAATCTACAGTACCTCACTCAAATGGGCAGCAGAGCTTACGCCACAAACCACGCAGATAGTGATTGGGATGTTTATGGTTTCACGGTGCCTCCAGAGGAAGTTCTAGTTCCTTTTAGTGAAGGTGAATTCTGTTATGTGGATGGGTATGATAGTATCAAGCCCCAAGGTAGATTTGAGCAGCAACAGGGTAAGATTGTTGCGGCAAAATCTAGTGAAGAGATTGAGTATCAAATCTACAGTATCTCTAAGTACTTTAAACTTGTAGAAGAGAACAATCCTAATATGATTGACTCTCTCTTTACAAGGGAGCACTGTGTAATGTACTCTACTGAGATTGGTGATCTAGTACGTAAAAACAGAAAATTGTTCCTTCACAAAGGATGCTGGCACAAGTTTAGAGGTTACGCTCACTCTGAACTACGGAAAGCCAATCGCCCCACTGATAAAAGACAGAGTGAGCATAGAAAAGAACTAATTAGTAAGTATGGGTATGACACAAAATTTGCTGTACATCTATACAGATTACTAGACGAAGTAGAACAGCTTCTCACTACAGGTGATGTAGACCTAATGAGAAACAGAGAACAGCACAAGCAGGTACTTAATGGGTTCTACACATACGCAGAAGTGGAACAGTTTTTCAAAGATAGAGAGAAGCATCTTTTTGAGGCATATGAAAAGTCTGAACTTCCTTATGGTCCTGATTCTGTAACGATTAGAGCCTTTCTAGTAAGACTGTTAGCATCTTTTTATAACCAGAAGTAAATGTGCCATCGAGGGAAAGAAACCCACTGAGCTAAAGCGAATGGAAAGGAGACAAGTGTGAAACTTTATGTAGATGATTGCCGAGATGCACCAGAAGGATGGACCGCAGCACGTACATACGAAGAAGCTATGCAACGTATCGCATCTGGAAAAGTAACACACTTGTCTTTAGACCATGATTTGGGAGACGCATGTGGTCAAACTGGTTACGATATACTAAAGATGATTGAAAGAGCAATGGTACAAGTAGGATTTTCACCGCCACCAGTAATTAAGATTCATACAGCTAATCCTGCTGGATATCGTAATATGAAACTAGCTCTTGAGAGTATTCATAAACTCAAAGTGGCTGCGGAGAAGAGTAATCCTAACCAGAAGAAAAAGAAAAAGAAAAGGAGATCCAAATGAAACGTTACTTCGAAATTGAATGGCAGGATGATCTTGGTTCGGCATGGATGAATGAAGGCAACCTTCTCATCTGTTTGAACACCAAAGAGCATTGCGGCGAAGGATTAATTACATCGGTACAAGAGGTAACAGAAGAAAAAGAAGAACAACAAGAACTCGCAGTAAAACAAGGAGAATAAAATGCAAGATCTAGACGATATCAAGAAATTTATTACAGATGCAACAGTTATATTAGCGGAGGTAGAAAATAACAAAGAACTTATAAATACGCTAAGTTCATATGCTACTAACGCAATTAGTAACATATCGATATTTACACAAGGAAATCTACAGAGTATACTTGCATTATTTGCCACAAGTATTGTAAATGTAGGAGGAGACAGCCTTCTAATACACTGTGAATACTTAGCTAAAGCTAGAGCCATTTTAATAGATAAAGGGGGCTTTACTCCAGAGGAAGCTTATGGTATACTAATTACAAAAAAGGAAGCTGTAGAAAAGCTGGTTCATAACTTACAAGATACGGTGACAAAATACAAAGATGAAGAAGCTGCTAAGAAAACTAAAAAAACTCAAAAAGAAAATTGATAACGCTAGGACATTCGGTAATTGGAAACTAGGATTTAGAATTAGAATGCCGAGAAAGAACGAAGACTATTACCACGAGTTAGAAAGAGATTGTATGAGGCGAGGGGATTTCTACTATGGATTTAAAGCCAGAAACAAGAAGTAAAAAATGTAAACATAAAGATATAAAACCTGTTTTAGAGATATCTGATGTATTTACTCACTGTTTGAGAACTGCTGATGCTATTTCTCCACGATTTCCGTTACTCCGATTCGCAGCTATGATGCACGATGTGGGAAAAGTGCCTACACGAACTTACGAACCTAAAACAGAAGACTTCACATTTTACAATCATGAAGTTGCTGGTGAACACATGGTGGAACGGCTCTGTAAGCGGTTGGGGTTCAATGAAGAAGAAAGAGAATATATTACAAAGATTGTAAGGCACCATATGTACATAGTAGATAATTCTACTAAAACTAAAACTATACAGAGATGGATGCGTAATAATCCCTACTATAGGGATAACTTAAGGCTTCGCTTGGCAGACCGCAGAGGAAACCTAGCAAAGTCAGAAAAACCTGTGTTAACTTACTATTTAAAAAGCCTTATCAAACAAATTCGTCAAATAGAAAAAGATTTGGAAAGTGAGGATAAGGTAAAAACCATAGAACTTAATATAAATGGTAATGATTTAATCAAATTAGGACTTACTCCTGGGCCACTATTCAAGAGTGTATTTATGTACCTAATTGAAACTGTAAACCAGTATCCAAAATTAAATACGCATTCTCTCCTGATAGAAAAAACACAAGAATATCTAAACAATCGGGAGAGTACTAATGAACATATCCAAACAGAAACGGTTAAGTATAGATCTACCACTAACTTACGTAAAATTAATCATAAAAAAAATACCTAATTATAGATTTGTAGCATATGGGGAGTATGTAAGGGACAGACTTTTAAAATTAAAACCTAATAATATTACTCTGTTTACATCTGCGCCTATAGATCTAATAGTAACTATTCTTAGCCAAAATATTTTTTCACACAAGAATTTATTACTAAGTCGGAACTCTGTAACTACCACCACAA
>Ga0307376_10003530_pt1 | contig 14610 bp, 18 predicted proteins | sample TR2MG_FD_202536 | JGI IMG/M metagenome (GOLD analysis project Ga0307376, IMG submission 202536) | Soil microbial communities from Risofladan, Vaasa, Finland - TR-2 | ecosystem: Environmental > Terrestrial > Soil > Coastal area > Acid sulfate soil | place: Finland: Risofladan, Vaasa | collected...
CACAAGGAGTCGTTAACCATATGCCTCATATCCCGTTCCGCTACAGAGAATCTACCTACGGGGCGTGGTTGGCCCCAGACGGCGAATATTTTCTCGTGAAGGACGTCGCCGGACATTGGAAAGAGGCTAAAAGGCTATTTGACGAGAAGGGTTTGTCCACCGATGGAAAAATGGAAGGATTGGGACAGGGAACACTGGACGCCGTACAAAAAGCAAGTCCGTGGCTGGACAGGGAAGAGCCGGACCCGACGTCGGTCCTGCAAGCCCACGGATACGTCAGGGTCGTTTTCGAGACTCGGAGTGATGGGTCGGGGTTCATAACGTTCTCGACCAGGTTCCGCCCCTTGGACCTGAACCTGATCTCCGAAGCCATGAAGGAAAACCCAAATTCACCCATGGCGACAGCCAGTGATGCCGAATACGAGGAATACAAGAACCTGGCCGACTTCAAGGCCAGGAACGGCATGGAGGCATCCATTACGGACTACCTGCGGTCCGGGCTCGCCTACGCCAACTCTTGGTGCCTAAAGAATTGCAGGTTCGCAAACAAAGGTTCGCGATCCATCCCGTTTAGTACGTACGCAAACACGAGGAAATGGCTAGGAGACCAAGACATGCTCTGGTACAAGCAGGCGGGCCTTTTCGAGGAAGAAATGATGTCCAGGAACCCAAGGTCACAGGTACTGGCCAACAAACTCCGCGCCGTCGGCCTGTCTGAAATCGGCACCAGGTCCGGGAAGGCCGGCGTCCAATATGGCATTGAGGGGAAGGCCAGGCGCGTGTCTATCGGTGCCAGGGATGTCATGTTGAACTACATCCTCGTCCAAGGACGTGACTCGCGCTGGAACATGTACAAGTCGTTCAGCCTCAAGAAGGTTCTTGAACACCCAAACATCGACCCCGTCCTGAAGGAATGGGCGGATTGGGTCGGCAGGGGCCCGACGATGATCGAGGTCCGAGAGAAGTACCGGGAGCGAGCGAAATCCGACCAGTACGCGTCGGCGACCGGACTGGAGAAATCCCTGAACCCATCCCCACAACCAACCGAGGTACCGGTCCAACCGGCCCCGGATCCACAACTCGAACAACCCGGGACCGAAAGACAAGCCTCAAAAGGGGACCCCACGCGCCTGAACCTGGGAATGCCCAGACTGCGGTAGGTCCGTCGACTAAAGGACTTTCACCTGTCGGACAGAAAAATATAAAAACGTCCTCCGTATCCGTATCATCATCTTGGAACGGAGGATCAATAAATGGAATCCGAGGAATTCGCCGTCGACGTCTGCCGCCTGAACAACTTCCTGGTAAACAACCAGTTGGTTCAGGCCAACGCCATCGCCCAGAGGCTAGAGTCTATCCTCCAGGCGAACATCATCACCTCAAACTCAATCGAACCAGAGAAGAACGAGTCGTTCTCGCTCTTCAGGAAGGTTCACATGACCAGGACGTACATCCTGGCCGGGAACAAGGACGACGCCCTCAAGCTGGTCCACGAGCTCGCGTCCAGCCTCCCGAAGGAGAAGACAGAGTGATCACGTTCGTCACGTGTTCCGTCACGTCATGCCCGTCGAACAAATCCAAGACTTGCCGGGCCCATAGGATATCGGTCTCCGAAGCTGGAGTTTGCCTGTCGTTCAACCAGGACGTGGACCAGTCCCAGACGGAAAACTACGTCAACGTCGAGTCGTGCGCGTGTCACAAGTGCGACTTCTGGGAGGTCGACGAGGCCACCAATGCTGGAAAATGCGGGGCGGCCTCCCAACAGCTCCATTTCGAGGGGTCCCCGCCGACGTGCCTGAATTTCAAGACACAAATCGGGCAGCCAGGATTCGCGACCAACGTATGATGAAAATAGCGGGGACCGGGCACCGCAAACAGATGGACCATGGCCCGAAGCATTGGAGTACCAATACCGCGCCGCGATACCAGCCTCTCGCCGGGGTGACTTGGCGATGCAAGGGGTCACCGGGCAAAACAAGACCAACATTGGGACCAACAAGACTAGACCGTTGACCAGAACCATGAAGTACGCGCGAGCAGTAAACCCAGGGTTGACGTGAAGACGTTGCTTGAAGACTGTGCTAGTTGACGGAAACAATCGTGGCTGCGCAGCCACAAAAGTTTGGAATGGAGACACAGGATTTCGACCCATTTTCGCCCAACGAGTCCTTGAGACCGGGGGCGAACCAACGTGGTAATCATAGTCGTATCCAGACAGAAGATCGCGAACCTTGGCGACGTAGTGACCCAGCCAGGCTTAGGTACCCTTACGGACCAAGGTGCCGCGAACCAGGCCGAAACCCTCTTGCCGGAGGCCACGGCCGAAGCCCTCTTGCCACAGGCCAAGGGAAGGTGCCCGCGTGCCCGTAAGCATACGCATCCGAAACGTCACAACCCTCATCGAGGGAAGCCTATCCGTTGAAGTCCGCAACGAGATCAGGAAAACCCTCTCCTACATCATCCCCGGGTACAAATTCACGCCAGCCTACAAGTACGCCGTTCAGGCGGGACGCAAATGGGACGGGTCAAAGACCGTCGCCCTCCTCAACAAGGGGGGCGTACCAGGACTGACCATCCCCACCGGGCTCGCCTCGTACGCCAGGGAGATCCTGGCCGCGAAGGGCGTCCCCTACGAGATCTCGGACGAGCGCCTGGTGACCGTTCCCGACCCTGGATGGTCCACGTCAGGCTTGATAATGCGGGACTACCAGTTGCCGATTGTGGAGTCGGCCCTCAAAAAACAACGCGGCGTCATCAAAGCTTCTACGGGCTCCGGGAAGACCGAGGTTGTCGTCAAGATCATGGTCGAGGTGGCCTGCTTCCCGGCCATCTTCTACGTGACGAGTTGTGACCTGCTGCTTCAAGCCAAGGACCGCTTCTCGCGCTACGTGACCCATAACGGCCTCCCGGCCAAGATCGGCCAGATCGGGGCGGGTGTCTGCGACATCCAACCCATTACGATCGCGACCGTCCAGAGCTGTGAGCGGGTCCTGACGGGGAAGTACACGAAGTACACGTACGACGATTATTCGAGCGACGACAAAACCGAGTTCTCCGATCCCCAGAAGAACGCAATCCGGGAAATGGTCAAGGATGCCAAATTCGTCGTGTTCGATGAATGCCAACATTGTTCTTGTGAGACCATCCAATCGATTTTGAATGAGAGCCATTCCGCCAGGTTTCGTTTCGGATGTTCGGCCTCCCCGTGGAGGGACGATGGCCTGGACCTGCTGATCGAGGCTTGCTTCGGGAGGCGCGTCTGTGACGTTACGGCGTCGTTCCTGATCAACTCCGGGTACCTCCTCAGGCCGTTCATCACGTTCAACCATTTCAACCAGTCCCTCGGGGACTTCGGTACGTTCAACGCCCATTACGAGGCGTTCGTCTCGGACAACGTCGCCCGCAACCAGTGGATCGCCGAGAGGGCCAATTATCACGTGTCACAGGGTCGCCCAACCATCGTCCTGGTCAAGTGGGTCAAACACGCCGAGAAACTCCAGCCCATGATCCCCGGGAGCGAGATTTTGTGTTCCTCGGGGGATTCCAAGAAATCCCCGAAGAAGCGCAAGGAGTTCATGGATGCCATGCGCGAGCGCAAACTCATGTGCATCATCGGGACGAGTCTCATGGACGAGGGGGTGGACGTCCCGGCCGCGGGCGCGGGCATCTTCGCTGGCGGTGGGAAGAGTTCTACCCGCGAGTTGCAGCGTGTCGGGCGGTTCATCCGCCCGGACCCGGCCGACCCGGACAAGAAGTGCGCCTACATCGAGGAATTCTACGACCACTCAAAATGGCTACGGAACCATGCCAAGCTCCGCCGGAAGATACTGGAGACCGAGCCGGCGTTCGAAATCTCGGACAACAACATCTCCCTCTCGTTATAATGACCGGTGCGAGGCCCGGGGTCGGCCACGCCTTGGACCCAGGAAGGCTAAATATGATCATGCCCGCAACCGCCGAACACGTACTCCGTAACATCCTCGAGAGCGTTGGAATTGCCGTGACCCCCGATACGCCAGGACTTGGCATGCTTGGATTGGCCAGCAGGTTCGGGGTCATGTCCCCGAACCTTAACCGGCAATGGATCATGAGTCTTTCGGTGGTTGAATGGGTGGCGCATAAAAAATCAAAAACCGTCGCCGACGTCGACTTCTACCAGTTGGACAACAAGTACTTCACGTCCACGTGGAGCATGCGCTTTCCCAGCGCGCGAGACAACCAGTGAATATGCCCGAAGGCGAGGTTTGCGACCGCTACACGATCCTGAGGATGAAGGCCCGCCTGGACGAGAAGGCGGCCCAACTCCTCGAAGGATATGACGTTGAAGTCAAACTACTCATGGAAAAAGCGGCCCGCGAGGGGTTCCCGGGAAGATTTCTGGATTCCCTGCTGACCCTCCAGGAGTCAAATTCCAAGATTTGGTCGTTGGAAGCCTCCATGCGCAAGGAATTCAAAAACGACCCGGCCGCCCAGGAGAACATCTCCGACGCCGAGTTCGGGCGCAGGGCCATGGCCATCCGCGATCACAACAAGATGCGCGTGGCGGCCAAAGCCGAGATCGACGAGATGTTCGGGAGGATCCCCGAACCCAAGGTAGAGCACGCGTCCATCAAAACCGACTCGTGCCCCCTTAACGACAAGAAAACCCCGTAGGATCAATTCTGGACGGGCCAGCGTGCCCGCCAGGGGATGACATGCAGGTTCACAAGTCAAACCGAGAGATAGCCAACAAGATAGCCTCCCTCCTGGACGAGAAGGGACGGGCCGCCCTCGACGAGAAGCAATGTAAGCTCCTCGAGATCATCGGCCGGTTCGACCGGGAAGAGGGCAACTTCATGTCCCCAAAGAGCATTCTCGGCCTGTTCTCGGGCCGCAGGATGTCCCTGAGGACACTCCGGCGCCATCTCCGCTACCTGTCGGAACAAGGGATCGTCTCGGCAACCTACCGGGACGATGGGCGGATGGTCTGGCGGCTGGAAGAGCCCCCGACGACGGTCATAGAGTCCCTGGCCTCGTACAGGAGCAGGCTTGGGATGTCGGAATACGCTTACCGCGACAGGAGAACGACGATGAACGACCCGAAAAGCTCTTCTTTTTTGCCCCTCGAAAACGACAAATTTTGCCTTTCGGGGCCGACAAATTTTGCCTTTCCATATAAGGATGATGTTAGAATAAATGATAGTAAACGACTCCATCACCCCCCTTTATCCCCCCTCGCTCCCTTGCAATCCCAGCCGGTGGGGCCTTCGGCCCCAGATGCGGGCGCCAACAGGCGCCCGCATGAACGCGGCTCTCGCCGCGACCCAAGAGGCGGAATTCATCTCCCAGACGCGGGGGAAATAACGGAACCAATCAACAGGGGGAAAGGCAGGAAGTCCATGACGCAGGTAGAGCGGGCCGAGGAGGCGGCCCGCTTGATCGCGAAGGGACACATCGTTAATCCCCTCGGGAAGCCGAACATGTCCGGGAGGAAGCTGAAGCCCGGCTTGGCGGCCGAGATCGACCCCGACTCGAACGCGGCCGTTACAATCCCCCAGTTGTATCGGTCGTACGTCGCGACATACGACGCCGCCTACGGGATGCCCGGCCTGCTCGAGGAGATTATGCCCGCGACCAGGGAGTTCATGGAGAACTTCGTCGGCCGCCTGAAGCAGGCCTTCTACGAGGTCAGTGGTTACACGCCGACGACCAGGGAAATCTGGGAGTACATCAAGTGGTTCCACGAGCCCGAGATGTTGTCCCAGATCAGGAAGCACAGCAACCGCATCCCAAACCATCCCGGGGTCGCCCACCCGAACCAATTGCTCGGCAAAATCTACGTCAAGACGTTCTACGACCGCAACCTCGCCAACCGGAATCCCAGGTCCCTGGACTCAATGTCCAAGGGGGAGATTGATGCGAGGATGGCCCACAAGGTCGTCGAGGAGGCGTACGACGCCCTCCGCAACGCCGGGGATTCCGACTTTGACCTGGTGCTCTGTCTCGTCAACTACGGGTTCGTCATCTTCGGCGAGTACCTGCGTGACGTCCGTGACCTGGGTCCATCGGAGTCGAAGAAGTATATAATCAGCCTGATGGCGAGGTATCTTCACAAGGCCAGCGACAAGTCGTCCGCCTCAAGGTACCTTGAACAATCCTACCCTACGACGGAGAAACATCCCATCCAGGACTCTACGCTCTGGAAGGACTGGAAGGTTGAGATGAACAACGCCATCAACGTCGCCCTCGAGATGTCCATGAAGATGGGAGTCCACGCATGAAAGAAGCGAAGGAAAGTTCCTACGAGTACCCGCCCTGCGACGCCGACAAGGAGATAGAGTATCTCATCCGCGCCCGATACTCGATGGTCTACGTCGTTACGTGGGAGGAACAGCGAGTCCTAGACTCCATCCACGGGATATGTGAGAAGGACAACATCGGGATTCCCGACATACACGTCTGGGACGCCGGGCGTGGTCTTACGACGTACCTCGGGACTCCCGTCACGAAGGACCCGCTCCTGACCCCGGAACAAATCCTCGACCACATTACGAGAGAGGTTGAGGTCGAGCTGAACCTGAGTGATAAGGATCGGCTCAAGGCTTCCAGGGGCCCGGTCTACGTCCTGTGTGATATGTTCCGGTATCTGTCCGGCGGCGACGAGGGATTCCCGGAGATCGAGAGGAAACTACGGAACCTGTCCTCCATGCTGAAGCACACGTCCAAGTTCGTCATCATTACCTCCCCGGAGTTAAGACTCCCGACGACCCTCGAGAAGAACCTAGCCGTCGTTGATTACCCCCTCCCGGGTAGCCCACAGTTGAGGGCGTGCGTCATGGCCGCCAAGAAGATACTCTGGTCGGTCAAACGGATATCCAAGGAAGTCTACGACTCCGACCCGGAGCCGGTAATCCGGTCTCTGATGGGGTTGACGCTCCAGGAGGCGGACGACGCCCTCGCCAAGTCGGTCGTCGTCAAGGACTGTTTCGACGTCGGTGTCTTGAACGACCTGAAGAGGCAGGTTGTCCGGAAGGGGGAGCTGCTCGACCAGATTTTCACAGAGGAGACGATCGACAATATCGGCGGGATGCAGGGGATCAAGGAGTACCTGAGGCTGCGCAAGTCGTCGTTCGGTGAGGACGCCAGGGCGTACGGGTTGACCTCCCCGAAGGGAATCTTCCTGCTCGGCGTCCAGGGCTGTGGGAAGAGCCTCTGCGCGAAGGCCGTAGCCAACGAGTTCCAAATCCCACTCCTGAAGCTGGACATGGGCAGGCTGTTCAGCTCGTACGTGGGGGAATCCGAGGGGAACGTCAGGAGGGCGATCAAGATTGCCGAGGGCATCGCACCCTGTGTTCTGTTCATTGACGAGCTGGACAAGGCTTTTTCGGGGACCACGGGATCGCAGGGCGACGGGGGAGTGACGAGGCGCGTCATCGGCTCGATCCTGGACTGGATGCAAGAGAAGAAGGCACCGGTCTTCGTCGTCGCGGCGAGTAACTCGATTGATGGGATACCTCCAGCGGTCGTGCGAAGGGGCAGGTTCGACGAGCGGTTCTTCGTCGACCTCCCGACAAGAGATGAGCGGAGAGTGATCTTCGCGATTCACCTTGCCAAGAGAGGGCGAGATCCCGCGAAATTTGACCTTGATTCATTGGCATCCTCCAGCGATAATTTCTCCGGTGCGGAGATAGAAAGTGTGATTGAGGACGCCATGCGTTGGGCGTTCGCCGACAGGAAGCGCGAGTTTACGACCGAGGACGTTGCGAACGAGTGTCGGGTATGCGTCCCCCTGTACGTGACGATGAAGGACGAGATCGACGGTCTCAGGAACGGGATCATCGGGCGCATGAGGATGGCAAACCTGCCGCTTCGGCCCGACTTGCCCGACGAGGAGAACAAGCCCCTTTCGAGGTTTGAGAAACTATGAAGGACTATGGGTGTTCCCACAAGATTCCCAAGTCCGACGGGAGACACAAGCAGTGGGCCAAACAACGCAGGACGAGGGGGTTCGACTCGACGGAGTTGTGGAACCTCGACTCGACCTTGGTCAAGTTCCTCCTCCCCCGGCTGAAAGTGTTCCGGTCGGGGACGGGAGGGAAGGTTCATCCGGGTAACATGACCAAACAAGAATGGACGACGGTCCTAGACCAGATGATCGAGGGGTTCGAACGACATCTCGCCAACGATTGTAGTCATGACGACATGGACGTGGTTCAAAGGGCGTTCGACCTGTTGGCGAAACATTGGCAGGGCCTCTGGTACTAGGAGAATTGACATGATCAAGTTCAAGTCCGGTGACATGTTTGCCAAGACCCCACAGGGTAGGTACGACGTCTACGTCAACACAGTGAACTGCGTCGGCGTCATGGGTAAGGGCGTGGCCCTGGAGTTCAAGAAACGCTTCCCGGACATGTTCGAGGCTTACAAGGGGGCTTGCTCCAGAGGCGAGGTAGCCCCCGGTAGGTTGCACGTCTGGGAAACCCCTTACGAGCCGACAACGACCATCGTCAACCTCCCAACCAAGCGTCATTGGAGGGATGGCTCCCGGTACGAGGACGTCGAGTCTGGTCTTATGGCCCTGGGGGAATACCTGAAGACTAGGGGGCCGATCAACGTCGCGCTCCCGCCGCCAGGCTGCGGGAACGGGGGCTTGGACTGGAACGTCGTCAAGGAAATGGTCTCGAAACATTTGTCGGGAGTTGAGGCGCTGGTAACGGCGTTCGAGCCCGTAGGATGGAATCCATGAACGATTTTGACTTCAAACCCATCGTCTGCAAGGATTGCGGACACGAGATCAATTACGTACGGGACGGCGTGTCCTACCAGTCCCCTTGCCGGTGCCAGAGGATGAAGGAACGACGCGACCGCATCGTCAAAACCGTCGACCTCGAGTTTTTCAACCCGGACGGAACCATCAAGCTGATGAACGCGTGGAACCCGCCGATGTTCGCGCAACCGACCGAGTTCCCGGGGTTTATGAAGGCCCAGAAGGCCATCATTCTCAAAAAACTGTATGAGTTCGCGTTCAAGCCGCTGGATGACGCCAGGGCCATGTCCCGGAGCGTCGCCGGGAGGATAAATTTCTTCCTGCGCGGCCCACAAGGGACCGGTCGAGGGCTCATCGCCGCCAACCTGAAGATTGCCGTCGCCCAAGGGGACCTCCGCGCGACCCAGAGGGACGACAGGGCCGCGGCCAGGTTCGAGGTATTCAAGGACATATGCGGGAAGGCCATGGCCCTCGGGAAGGCCGGGGACGAGGCCGAGTTCGACATTAACCTGTACTACCACGAGGTCGACGTCATGTTCGTCGAGGGGGTCAGGGCCGATACACGCCTGAACTTCTCGGGCGACGCCGTCAGACACAAGTTCTCGGGTGCCCCGACCATAGACTCGCTGATCGCGTCGCGGCGCAAGGGGTCGATGGTCATAACTTCGCACGACTTCATGGGGCAGATACGGGAGACGCTGGGCGAGACGTTCCTGGACGAGATGTGCTCGCAAAGAACGATGATTGGACTACTCCTCTCACCCGCCGAGACCGACCTCCTGCACGGGCACTTGTGGAAGACGTACGGGGAGTACAGGACGCTCATAGGCAAGCTCCGCAACAAGGAAGTGGCTGGAGAGAAGAAACGCCTGACGGACAGGGCGGCGGACAAGGAGGACGCGGCCCTGATGAGGGAAGCCCTCCTGTTTGGGGCCGCCATGGAGGACCACGTACCAGCCGGGGTCAAGATCGTGGACATGACCAGGCAACTGGTTGAGTACAAATCCCTCGGGCGCGACGCGGAGGAACAATTCCGGAGGTTCGTCGCGGACGAGGTTTCCGGGGGGAGGACGTTCGACGAGGACAAGCGCCTGGCTCTGGGACGGGCGATCTCCTCCTGCCAGTTCCTGAAGGACTCGATCGTCGACCGCGAGAGGGACGAGCTGGTAAAGATAGTCCGCCTCGCGATCAACGAGGAGCGGGTCAGGAACACCGAGGTTGTCTGTGAAGAGATGATCAGAGAGATGTCGGAGATATAAGATGCCAGCCCCGAAAGTAGATAAACACGACCAGGGAGTAAGGATCGCCGAGACAATCCTGGTCGGCTGCATGCTGAAGAGCCCCCATACCAACGGCCCGGACGACCATGACCTGGCGGAGAAGATAGCCGAGGCTGGGGTCAAGGGGGATTGGTTCGACGACCCCGCGTACGGGACCGCGTTCGACGACCTGATGATGTACTTCCGTATGTCCAGGGAACGCTATACCCCGGAGGAGGCGGCCCGGGCCAAGGTTCAGGAAGGCAACGATCCCAACGATACCGCGAACTACGAGCACTTCCTCGTGGGTTGCAAGGCCGCCCAGGAGATGCGCCGCCTCAAGATCGACCTGCTCATCCGCGAGGTCAAGAACAGGCACCGGAAGAGGTTGGCGGCCAAGTTGTACGAGAACTTCCTGAACGAATGCCGGGATGGGGTCGCCGAGGACGCAATTGATGGGTTCCGGAAGAGCGTCATGAAGGACTTGGCCGACCCCGGACATGGGGTAATCAGAGATCACGACCTGATGGAGGACTACTCCGAGGTTGTGTCGTGGATGGTCGACATGAAGCACCACCCCGAGAAGTACCGTGGATATGAGTGCGGCATACAGGCCATCGACAGGCGGACGAACGGCGGGTTTAGGCCGGGGCACCTGACCGTCCTCGTCGGAAAACCCGGTGGTTACAAGACGAGGACGCTGATCAACATCGCCTTCGGGCTGTGGACCAAGGGTTTCAACGTCCTGTACGCCAGCCTCGAGATGGAACACAGGTTGCTCGAGGGCATGCTCCTGTGCCGGGGGTCGGCGGCAATGGGGCACCAGGTCTCGTATTCCAGGACGTTCCAGGGACAGATCACCGAGTCCGGCGACATCGCGCTGCTCACGAGGCTCCAGAAGGAAATGTCCGAGATAGAGGCCAAGGCCGGGCCGGAGGGGGCCAGGAAGGAACCCCGCTACCGAGAGGCCAAGGCCCTTCACGACCGGGTCGCCGACACCCTTCGCGGCGTCGACACGACGGTCCCCGAGTGGGACGACGTTAGCAGGCTCCAGGCCGCCAAGAAGCTCCTGGGTGGCCGTACCAACAAACTGAAAATCATCAACGCGGGCCAAAGCAAGAAGATCAAGCTCAGCCAACTGGAAAGGTTTGTCGAGGAGAAACAACACGAGTTCAAACCGCATGTCGTCATCATCGACTATCTGGCCCTCGTTGCCGCCGAGAACCCGCGCATGGACCGGCGAGACTTGGAACTCGGCGAGACTTGCGAGTACATGAGATCGATGGGGGAGCAGATGGGGTTCAGCGTCATCACCGCGGCCCAGTTGCGCCGAGCCGCCATCGAGCGCATCAGGAAGTTCGGTAACGAGACCCCGGAGAAGGCAAGCTTGTCGACGGACGACGTTTCGGACTCGAACCAAATCCCCGCTACGGCGGACAACGTATTCGTCCTCTGGCCAATGCCCGGGGACAAGCTGAGACTGATGTGCGTCAAGTCCAGACATACCTCCCAGGGTGACGCGGATGGTGTCGAGCTTCACATCAACCACGATTATTGTATGGTCTCCGATACGGACGAGTTGAATGTGGTAACGAGCGGAAAACCATACGATACGAAGATCGCGGGAGTCCCGATCCTAGGGGTTGAGGAACTGGGGCCGAGGGTCGACTCTGACGCCGAGCCGATCGACGTCGGGCAGGGGGATTTCTGACGTGACCGAGGACGAGATCAAGCTGGTCGCGAGGGCGGCCAAGATAACCGACTACCTGTCCGGGCGCGGGGTCATCCTGAGCAGATCGGGGCGAAGGGCGAAGTGCTGTTGCCCGCTGCCCGGGCACAAGGACGATACCCCCAGCTTTTACATCGGGACGAAGGCCGACGGGACCGAGGTTTTCAAGTGCTACGGCTGCAACTCGTACGGGGACGTGATCTCCCTGGTTCAGAAGATGGAGGGGGTCGGGTTTATGGAGGCCATGCGCCGGTTGGCCTTCAAGGTCGGGATCAAGCTGACGGATGGCAAGGGGGAACCCGCCATACACGTCGAGATGCCGGAGCGGGAGGTATTGTTGAATCTGTGCCCAGAGGACAACGACGGGATCAAGCTCTCGAGGGTCCTATGGCACTTCCTGGAGGCGCAGGAGTTCTCCGACAACGCGGTTGACAAGGTTTCCAAGGCGTACGCGGCCTACGACAAGCTCGTGGCCCAGAACGACGCGGACGGGATCAGGAAGCTCTCCGATAACGTCCACCAGGCGTATCTGTCCGACGTGAGCGAGTTCCCAAGGAGTGAAAAATGAACATGGAATCCCTGCTCTCGGAGATGAAGAACTGCAAGGCTTGCAGACTCCGAGCCCAATGCAAGCAGGTCGTGACCGGTGTAGGGTCCATGACGCCAAAGCTGATCATCGTTGGTGAAGCACCTGGCGCGGATGAGGACCACGATGGGGAACCATTCGTGGGTAGGGCCGGGCAAATCCTCCGTGAAGTCCTCAGGAGGCACAAGGACGTCATCAACAAGGATACCACCCTGATCACGAACGTCCTTGGATGTCGTCCCCCACAGAACAAGTTTCCGAAGGATGAATGCCCGTCGACCTGCATGGCCCTCTGGCTGGATCGGATCATCGAGGTCGCCCAACCAAAACGAATGCTCCTCCTGGGCAACTCCCCGTTGAAATACGTCGCTGGGTTGTCGGGGATAACGTCCATGCGCGGCAACTGGGTGACGTGCCGGGGCATCCGGACGCTCCCGACCTATCATCCCAGCTACATCATGCGCTGTGACAACACGGGGATGATGCAGCCACGGGAGGAGTTCGAGGGGGACATCGCGGAGATGGCCGAGGAGATGGGATAGTGGACTACCATCGTTACGTGCTGCCAGTCCCGATGTCTTATAATCCAGGTCTTCCCGGGTGGCCATCCGGAGTTCTGCTTAGGATACTCCCGAACGATAATTGTCCGTTCATGGTCGACCAGGACATTTATTTGACTTTTGAAAGGGCGTTCTTTTCGAACGATTCCATCATGGAAACGATCATCTCAAGCTGGTTTTCTTCGGTCAATCGGACGGGTCGGTTGGGGGGCAGGATCCTAGTCACGGGGTAGGCATGGAACCAGGAAGAAAAATCATCTCGTTCTATACCGCACGCCTCATTGGGGGCTCCAGGGTTTGGTACTTCGTCGGGTCGAAGGCGGCGTTCCCAACCTATTACGGGATGACCGAGATGTGGTATTCAGACCACGTACGAGACCTATGGTTCTCCCGGTTCGCTCCTGGTACCGAGATGCGGCTTGACCCGATCTTGCTGTTCTTGGAAGAGAATTGGGGCGACGAGCAGCACCCGTATCACACCTATGGCGTGGCTGGACTCGACGGTGAGACATGAATCTCCTCAAATTTGACGCGTCCGGCGGCGCCCATGTCAGGTTCCATGGCAAACCTTGGCTCGGGTACATCCATGAGTCGGGGATGCTCTCGTATCATGGGTTCCCGAAATACGACCTGAAATTGATCTGCCCGGCCGAGTTTGGTATTGAATGTTCCTGTTGCAAACGGAAGATGAGGCCAAGGCTGGAAGCCTGCTTCGTCCTTTGCCATTCCAGGAAACGAGCTCCCCCGTGGGCCGTCTACGTCGTTCCACCGGTTGAGATTGGGAGGATCATGAGTGAATGCCAGCGGATGGGCTATTCCGATGGAGATATGGAGTCGGGGAATGGGCCGGACGTCCTGATCCAGGAGGGGGAGAAGGCCATGATCATCCGGGCAGTCCTACCTCCCGAGACCGACGCCCCGGACCTGGCCAAGGAACTCGGGCTCGCTGCCGCCAGGTCCCGGTGGATCGAACGATAAGGTACCCACATCGCAGGTCAATAACCTGCGATGTGGTACCCCGGTCTGGGCCCTGGTGAGCGCCAGTCCCAGGACTGCGGCGGTTTTCCCGACATGTCGCCCGGATCGATCCGGGCGCGGCGGGCGGGAGCGGGCACGACTCGCCGCTTCGTGGTCCCGCATGACCCGCCGGTTAGTCCTCTAACGCCTTGCATATCTCATTGCCTACGGCGACGATCCAGAGCACTACCAAAGCGCCCAGGAATCCAATGGCGGCGAGCTCACTGGGTTCATCTACGACAACCACTTTTTTCCTACCCATTTTGCACTTCCTTCCGTATTAGTGCCCCGGGCGGTTTAACCGTCCGGGGCCTTCTTGTTTACTTGCCCTTGGCCCCACCTTGGTCGGCTTCCGTAAGCCCGGCCTGCCAGCTTCGCGCCTGGACCCGTGTGGAGAGCGCGCAGGCGGTCGGCTTGTCCGGGTTTCAGAATGGTTGAGGCGTTCCTGACCTCGATGTTGTAGGCTTTGGCGATTTCAACGATGATCTTCATGGAAACCCCGAACTCCTTGGCGAGTTCACCGGCCTTTACCCCGACGGGCGCTCCCCTTTCGTAGGACGTCGGGAGGTTCGTCGTCGGGATGGTCACCGAGCCTTCCTGATCCTCTGGGGGGACGCGAACTCCGGGAGCCTTGATCTTGTCCCAGTAGCCAACCCGTTTGGCCAAGTCCTCGTACATCTCCGCGTAAGCGACCCCGTCTTCGGTGTGGAAGA
>Ga0307376_10003532_pt1 | contig 14605 bp, 18 predicted proteins | sample TR2MG_FD_202536 | JGI IMG/M metagenome (GOLD analysis project Ga0307376, IMG submission 202536) | Soil microbial communities from Risofladan, Vaasa, Finland - TR-2 | ecosystem: Environmental > Terrestrial > Soil > Coastal area > Acid sulfate soil | place: Finland: Risofladan, Vaasa | collected...
CCTTAGAAGCGTCACAGTGTGGGTTCAAGTCCCACCGCAGGTACCATTCGGGGATCTCTTGACGGAGAGAGCGGAGAGATAATTGGCTCCAGTAGGGTCGTTCCTAAGCCCCGGAACCATTTCAACAGGGAGAGAAATGTCAAAAGATAACGTGTTTAGCCTTGCAGACTTCAGAAAGAGAGAAGAGGGAGAACAGCCAGAGATCCTGTCTGAAGCAGAGACTGAAGTAATCATTCAAAACCTGTTTGTTGGTATGGGAACAAACACAACAGAAGAAATGGCTATCGAGGTTGTAGCTTGGGCAGCAGAGGCAAGAATCAGAAACGCCATGCTTGAACTTGTTTTGATTGGTGAAGTGTTTATGTCGTTCGACGAAGAAGGTGAGATAGTGTTTACTGCAAAAGAATAACACGTTTTGTAGGTGAGTTGAAAATGAATGATTCTGAAGCAAGGATAATAACCAGGATTTCTTCTGAGGCGCGAAGTGTGTTGGAGCCTTATGTTAGTGAACAACTTACTCCTTGGATTAGAAACAGCATGCACTTGCAAATACAAAATCTCTTGTCTTCGTATAGAAATCAAGGAATTTTAGATTCTGGTATAGGTACGTTACAAACTCGTTTGTTTCGGTCGCACCCGGAGAACACGATGAAAATAGTTTTTCAAAATTACGATAGAGAAGAGGCGATTTTAACTTTGTTTTTTGGGGATGTGTTGTAATTGGTAGGCAAGCAAGACTAAGAATCTTGTGTTCGTAATGAGCGTGTGGGTTCAAGTCCCACCATCCCCACCAAGGGCTGTGTTTTGCTGGTTCAAATCCAGCTGCTTCCACCAGTGGAAGTATATGCAAACGGAAAAGCAGCAGCCCACTTTTAGGTCTTATCGTCTAAACGGACAGGACGCGAGATTCTCAATCTTGTAATCGGGGTTCAATCCCCCGTGAGACCACCAAAAGAAAAGCCGCCCTGGAGGCGGCTTTCTCTTTGCTGTACTCGGTCTTAATCAAACATCCCGTTGACTAGAACGTGAACGTCGTAGAGTGTCGTGTAGAGCCCTGCGTGTTCTAGCTTTGAGTACGCCCTTGAGGTGATACCGATGATCTCCCACTGGTCGTTGTAGACCGGCGACCCAGAGCTTCCTGGGCGGGTTGGGAGCGTGTGCATTTCGAGAGTCTCGTTTATACCCGGTAGTTTGACCCTCCCAGCGTAATACCCTTCGAACTTCAATACCATATCGGGAGCATGAATTCCATAAGGGGCACTAAAAGTGTATACTCTTGAACCGACAGTAACCATTTTCTTTGCTATCTTACTGATCGGACGATCAATCCTCTTGAGTGAAATTATAAGGCATAGATCCGCTGTCTCTGACACTTTAAGGATTATGGTCTCATGGACTATCCCGCCTATGTCTGTGGCTTTAATCTTGGATCCTAAAGGCAAACAAATATGCCCTGCGGTAAGAATAAACGTAGTATCTTCGATGTGGTGTATAATTACACCTGAACCGCTACCTGAAAAACCGCCTGGTTCTTCAATAGACAGCTTGACAAAGGAATCTCTAGGTGATATGGTGTTGTTTAGGACGGTAGGGACTGTTGCGCACGATGGCATTGTAACAATAAACAATGCCAAGACAAGAGACAACGCTGATTTTAATAAGCTCATGTTATAACTATGTTCTAACCGTCCAAAAAGAATGAGATCCCATTACTTAAAGGTGTAGAATGGCTAAGAAGACTTATGTCCTTGATACTAGCGTGTATTTGACAAACGCTAATGCCGTTTTTGAATATGGCAGCAACGATATTGTTATTCCCATGAAGGTTCTTGAGGAACTGGATAAGCACAAGTCTCGCCAAGACTCCGTAGGGCAACAAGCTCGTACCATTATTCGAATTTTAGATAGCTTGAGGGAGAGCGGAAGCTTGCACAAGGGCGTGCGACTGCAAAAAGGCAAGGGAACTGTTCGAATCGGAACATCCGATGTCTTTTTGCTCCCAGCAGATTTGAGCGCTGACGTTCCAGACCATCAGATCATTTCCACGGCATTGCACGAGCGTTCGATCGCTGCTGCTGCACGAAAAGTGATTCTCGTTACTCGTGACGTTAACATGCGCGTTATTTGTGACGCGATAGGGCTTCAATGTGAAACATACGATCCAGAGAAGGCACTTAACGATAAGAGCAATCTGTATCCTGGGTGTTCTGAAGTACTGGTGGATGAGGAATTCATCGATCGTTTCTACAGCAACGAGCAGCTGTCTCTTCCTAGAGAGCTAACCAAGAAAATGCATGCTAACGAATATCTGATGTTGCGTGCAATCGGTAATGACAAAAAGACTGCTCTAGCACGCTTTCCAGGCAACGAACTGCCTCTTTCTCGTGTCTTCCCCCGTAACAGAGGGAAGGGTAAGGGCGATGATGCGGTTTTTGGCGTGACAACGAGAAATAGAGAGCAGTCTTTTGCTGTAGATCTCTTGCTGAACCCTGACATTAAGATTGTTTCTCTTGTTGGACGAGCGGGCTCTGGTAAAACCTTGCTTGCAATTGCTGCTGGTCTTCACCAAACTGTTGGAGGCGTCGACAACCTTTACAGTCGTTTGGTTGTGTCACGTCCGATCCAACCGGTCGGTAAAGACATGGGATTCCTTCCGGGAACCCTAGAAGAAAAGATGCTCCCCTGGCTTATGCCGATTCAGGACAACCTGCAATTTCTTCTTGGGAACGACAAGGAAACCTTGGAGGACTACATGAGGCGCGGCACGATTGAGCTAGAGGCGCTGTCGTATATTCGAGGTCGCTCAATCGCCAACGCTTTCATCATAATCGATGAAGCACAAAACCTTACCGTTCACGAGTTAAAGACCATTATCACTCGCGTTGGAGAGGGTACGAAAATCGTGCTTACTGGCGATATCGAACAAATCGATAATGCCTTTGTAAACGATGTAACGAATGGACTTACCCACGCGGTTGAGAAGTTCAAAGAATATGGTATTGCAGGACACGTAACTTTGGTTAAGGGTGAGCGTAGCGAAGTTGCTACACTTGCGGCTTCCGTACTTTAAACAGGAGAAAATCATGATGACAGAAGAACAAATCCGTGCAGAAGCCGAGGCTTCTATGCAGGAAGTAGTGGAACCGACCAACGTCTTGAAGAGCTTATTTGTTGGCTACGTCGGCACAAAGTTGCAACCAGAAAACAATGAAGTGACTATCGATATGTGTGTGCGAGTTCTTGCAGAAGAGTTCCCGGAGTTTTTGATCCCGGTTGTTGAGCAGAACTACTTGCTTGGGTATCGACAATGTGCTTTGGATTTGGAGCAGTATTCCACGGAACAAGAGGAGCGACAGCTTACGGAACTTGATGTTCTCGATAACGTTAAGGAGGAGAGTGATGGCTGAGCCGAGTGAATACGAACCATGTCACATCTGCAATTTGCGCGACGCCGTCACACAAGACGGCGTGTGCATGGATTGTGACGATAGGCACCCGAAGTCGAGCCTGAGCGGGACGACGAGAACCTTTTCTATCCTGACGATAACGCGGGAACTTGCCGATGCCAACGCCGAGATCGAGCGGCTGCGGGAGGAGATGCTCGCCATCGCCCATGACCGCGACATGTGGATCGTCGGGTACAACCGCCTCCACGACAGCGTAGACGCTGCCAAAAAGGGCGCCACCGTGGACGCACGCGACACCGAGATCGAGCGACTGCGGGCGGCACTGGCTGCGGCGCGATACGCGCTGGAGCCGTGGGGGCGTGTCGAGGACAGCATCCCCGAGTCTGGTCCAATCGCCCTCGCGTATGACCGGGCGTGTGCGTGGCTGGTCTTTTACGGCAACACCGAAGGAGAAAACAACAAAGAATGAGTGGAATTCACGACTATATCAAGAAGCGCAGCGTAGACGTAAAACAGCACACCCTGTTTAACAGGATTGTTGTCTACGTCCAATCTCAGCTGCCAGAAACAGTAAATATACGCGAGGTAATATCAACACTGGAGGATAGAATTCCTCAGTATCTAATGGCTGACATTGATTCTATTTTCATTGGGCAGTTTTCTTTCTTAAACGATAGAGCGCTATCTGCTGTTTATGAAGACGGAGCGATTTACGTCACGAACGAACAAGAAAATGTCTTTGATATAGTAAGCGATATTGTACACGAAGTCGCTCACTCTGTTGAGTCGGTATACTCTCTAAACATCTACGGGGATGGTTTGATCGAAACTGAGTTTCTTGCAAAGCGTCGCTCTATGGCAGACATTTTACATGCACACGGGCACAACGAAATAGACAAGAGTGTCTTTCTGAAATCAGAATATTCAGAAGAGTTTGATTCTTACTTATATCAGACGGTTGGGTATGCTACCATCGATGCTCTTGTGCAAGAATTGTTTGTTTCTCCATACGGTTCTACTTCTTTGAGCGAGTATTACGCTAACGTATTTGAGGAGTTTTTTATTGGTGACACACAGCTTGCAAAGCGTATCTCGCCTGCCGTGTATCTGAAGATGATAGATTTTGTAACAGCCGAGGAGGGATAAAGAATGAAGACAGAACTTACAGTAGAAAAAGAGACAGTCACGCTTAGGGTAGAACTAACCCCCAAACGTGTTAAGGAGAGAGCGACTAGGTTCTACGAGAACAACGCTCGTGAGCTTATTCAGCAAGAGCGTCCAGACCTTGTTCTGGGAGCGTGCTTGAACAACTGCGTCATCAGGTCGGGACCTAAACCAGCATCAGGAAGCTGGGTCTTCGGGTTAGTCCAGCTGGTACAGGAGCAAGTGGTTGTGCTGCCGGTTGAAGACAAACCGGTACTCAACGTCCTCCCTCCAGCCCCAAAGAATGATACCAGTACCAGCAAAAAGAAGACAGCCAAAAGCACTGTCGATAAAAAGAAAGAAGAGGTGTCTGATGACGGTTCTACCGATCCATCAGGAAAGCCAAGCTGAAGTTAAGCAGCTTGACCATTTTTCGTTTTCTGCTATGAAGGATTGGGACCACTGTCCCCACTATTTCAAGGTTAAACGGATCGATAGATTGCTCCCATTTGAGGGCAACATTCATACTGCTTTTGGCAAGGCAGTTCACAAGACACAAGAGGTAGAACTTCTTTCGGAGAAGCCTGGCTGCGTCGAATTGGATAAGCTCTTTCTAAAGGAATTCGAAAAAGAACTAGCGTATCTTGACACCAAGCAGAAATACGATATAGTTAATGAGCCTAGCCTAAAGAAGCTTCATACAGATATGCTTCGTCAGGGACAGGAGCTTGCCCAAGAGATTATTCCCGCTCTTGATGCAAAATTCGAAGATGGATATGAAGTCTTTGGAGTTGAAGAATCACTGTACGAAATAATCGACTTTTATGATGAGTCCGAGTGGTTCTTAAAAGGCTATATCGATTTGGTCGTCAAGACCAAAGACAACAGGTATCATATTATTGATTGGAAGGTCACTGGCTGGGGTTGGACTCCACGCCAGCGTGCAGATGCAATGACTGGTTATCAGCTGGCGCTGTACAAGCACTTCTTTTGTAAGAAATACAAGATCGATCCAGATAGGGTTGACACCTACTTTGTTTTATGCAAGAGAACGATTCCAAAAGATCCAAAAGAAAGAATTGAGTTTGTTCCAATCACCACTGGCAAAAAGAAAGTTGAAAACGCGATTAACTTACTGAACACTGCTGTGTATAATGTCGATCACGGCAATCACATGAAGAAGCGCACAAATTGTTGGAAAGGAAAGAACACTAAGTGCAGCCTCTATAAGACCAAACTCTGCCCGTAAGGAAGACCTATGACAGACAAGAAGATCAAGCTTGTAACAATTGGCGACCACCCGTTGTCACCATCTGGAGTTGGCACCCAGATCCGATACATGGTTGAGCACCTGTTACGCACTGGACGATATAGTGTTGTCTCTGTCGGCGGGGCTGTAAAGCATAATGATTATCGCCCACAAAAGACTGAACAGTGGGGCGACGATTGGGTGATCGTTCCGGTAGACGGATATGGCAGCCCCGATGTAATCCGTTCGATCTTGAAGCAAACCAAACCAGATATTCTATGGTTTATGACTGACCCGCGTTTCTACACATGGTTGTGGGAAATGGAAGACGAAATCCGTCCAGTTGTACCGATGGTGTATTATCACGTTTGGGATAACAAACCATTCCCGAAGTTTAACAAGAAATACTACGATTCAAACGACACGGTTGTTACAATTTCGAAGCTGACCGACGAGTGTGTTCGGGCGGTGTCTCCGGACGTAAACTGTATCCACCTGCCGCACTCTGTAGATACGGAAGTCTTCAAGAAGCTTTCCGACGCAGATGTTGAGGCTTTCAGACAGCGCGTGTTCCCGAAGGAGAAGGATGGTTCTCCGTTGTTGTTCTTCTGGAATAGTAGAAATGCTCGCCGCAAGCAGTCAGGAACGTTGATTTGGTGGTTTAAGGAATTCTTGGACAGGGTTGGTCATTACAAAGCAAGACTTATCATGCACACGGATCCCAAGGATAACCACGGACAGGATCTGGAAGCGATTGTAGAAGAGCTGGGTTTGCGAGATAGTCAGGTTATGTTCTCCAGAGACAAGTTAAACTCCACCGATTTAGCACAGCTATACAATCTTGCAGATTGCACTATCGCCGTTTCAGATGCGGAAGGTTTTGGTCTGTCTACGCTGGAATCTCTAGCTTGTGAAACACCCATTCTTGTCAACATGACTGGAGGTCTTCAGGAGCAAGTCACTGATGGAGAAAACTGGTTTGGTATTGGACTAGAGCCGGTCTCTAAGACAATAATCGGCTCTCAAGAAGTACCGTATATCTATGAGGACCGTTTAGCCAAAGAGCAGGTAATCGGTGCGCTTACAAAGTTTTATGAAATGAACAAGCAAGAAAGGGCGGCTCAAGGTAAAGCTGGACGGGAACATGTTCTCAAGAACTATCCATTTGTTCGCACTCTCGAAAGATGGGACGAAATCCTTACAGATATTCATGAGAAATCCGGCTCTTGGGAAACACGTAAGGGCTATAATCGCTGGACGCTGAAGGAGATCGCACGATGACAAAAACGAAATGTGATGACTTCTTGTTTTTTCAAGGAAAAATGAAGGTGAAACAATCTTGGCAGCTTTTAACTCGGGCAGCCTTTTCTTTTTTTGTTGGTGTTCTGTTGCTGATTAGAGGGGTGCCTGAGCAGCTGTCAATGACGTTTGGTTTGCGGCGAAAACCAAACAAAATTGCGTGTGGCGTTGATTACGGTCGACCCGGCGGAATAGATCTTGCGCACTTTCCTGTCTTGCAAGATAAACACTTGTTGGACAAGGTACTAAAATTAGCTACCGTTCCACAGCCTTCGCCTCTGGTAGTAAAGACGACAAAAACATACGAAGATGTGGTGTCTGAATCAAGCGAGAAGAACGAAGAAGAGGCAATTTGGCATTTTGGCACTGGTCCAGATGGTGGGAGAGTGAAATGAAGAAACTTCTTGTAAAGGGACCAGCACTAAGTGTTTCTGGCTATGGAGAACAGTGCCGCTTCGCTTTAAGGGCGATGAGGGAATACGAAGACAGGTTCGATATCTTCTTGCACAATATCAATTGGGGTCGCACCGGTATGCTAGCTGAAGATACCGAAGAGCGTACGTGGATTGAATATCTGATTGCCAAGACAGCACAATATGTACAGCAGGGTGGCACATTTGATATTTCTCTGCAAGTCACTATTCCCAACGAGTGGGAAAAGATTGCCCCGATAAACATTGGTTATACCGCCGGTATTGAGACCACTAAGATTGCTCCACAATGGATTGAACCAAGCAACATGATGGACAAGATAATCGTCGTTTCTGAACATGCGAAGTATGGCTTTGTTAACACGAGATATCCTGCGCGTAATCAGCAAACGGGCGAGGAACGAATGTTCGGTATAGACACCCCGGTTGAGGTTGTACACTACAGCGTCCGCGCCCCTGAGCCTCAAGCGCTTGATCTACAACTGAGCACAGACTTCAATTTCTTGTCGGTAGCTCAATGGGGTCCCCGTAAGAATTTGGAGGCGACCATTGTGAGTTTCATGGAAGAGTTCTATGAGGAAGAAAACGTGGGCTTGGTTTTGAAAACTAGCCTCGCGCGTAGCTGCACAATAGACCGACTTTCATGCGAACAACGTCTGGAAAAGGTTCTGACAACATATCCTGATGCGAAGTGCAAGCTGCACTTACTGCATGGCACTATGTCACCAGAAGAGCTAGCTGGACTTTACACCCATCCTAAGATTAAAGCAATTGTGTCAACCACACATGGCGAAGGCTTCGGTCTTCCTTTGTTTGAAGCTGCGTGTACTGGTCTTCCTGTTATTGCTCCGAATTGGAGTGGGCATGTTGACTTTCTCTACGCTCCGGTTAAAGACAAGAAGACTGGCAAGGTTCGTAACCGTCCGCACTTTACAAAGATTGATTATGAAATCCATAAGATTCAAGCGCAAGCGGTATGGGATGGAGTTCTTACTGCCGATTCTTCGTGGTGCTTCGCAAAGAAGGGCAGCGCGAGAAATGCGATGAGAGAGGTCTATACCCAGCTGGACAAGAAGGTTGTGTTAGCAAAGCACTTGAAGAAGACTATCGAAGAGAACTTTGCCAGCGAACGAATTTATGGTCAGTTCGCCGATCACGTTTACGAACCCGACACACAGTGGGAGGCGGACCTTGACCAAGTCGTCGAAGCATAAAGAGATTCTTTTTGTTGCAGACATGGTGAGGGGTCAGCTGCCGGGTGCCGGTGGTGCTGAGAATAATGATGATGTTTTGCTTATGCACCTTGCGGGGCAAGAAGATCTTCACGTTTCTTTCGAGCACTGCTCACAGCTAACACAGGAAACGCTAGACAAGGCTGATTTTGTTATTGTAGGGAACTTCGTTAGTCTTTCGGACTCAATGAAAGCCTCAATACAGAAAAAGCCATTTCTTATCTATGAACATGACCACAAGTATCTGCGAACGAGAGATCCGTCTCCGTTCAAAGACTTTGTGGCACCTCGTAACCAAATCATAAACGAGGAGTTCTATCAAAATGCCAGTGCTGTGGTGGTTCTCAGTGAGGTTTGTAGGGAGGTGATTCAAAAAAACCTTAGAATCGATGAAGTCCACAGCATTGGCACTAGCTTGTGGTCTGATGAACAACTTGATTTTCTTGGCAGTCTCTCAGAAAACGAGAAGATCAACGAGACCGCGATAATCGATTCCTCAAATTCGATCAAGGGCAGGGCAGAGGCTATCAAGCACTGTGCGACAAGCGGTATTGAATACACCCTTATTCAGACCAAAGCAAGGGAAGAATTCTGGCAGGAGCTTTCTCTCTACAAGAGACTCGTGTTTATGCCGCAGGTGCTTGAGACTTTCTCTCGTCTTTGTGCAGAAGCAAAAATGGTTGGTTGCAAGCTCGTCACCAAGCCTCGTCTCCTCGGATTTGCAAGCGAGTCTTCTTGGACTTTGTCCGGTAAGGATTTAGTTGAAGAGACACGCGCTAGGGTCCACAAAGCCCTTCAGCTGTTCGATGCTTTGGTGCGCGAAGAAAAGCCAGAGGTTAATACTGGTGATGGTGAGATAACAGTAATACTTAATGCCTACCGCCGCCCAGATATTCTAGAAGAACAGATAGAAGCAATTAGAAATCAATCTGTTAAGGTAAAGGATATCTGGGTCTGGATAAACAGATCCGAGGCTACGTTTTCTGAAGAGTGGCTAGCTGAGCTTGGGGTAAAATACTTCCAGAGTAATTTCAATTGGAAGTTCTACGGTCGGTTTGCCGCTGCCATGCTTGCAGATACCGAATTCGTGGCAATGTTTGATGATGATACAATACCTGGGAAAGAATGGCTCTCAAACTGCGTCCAGACGATGAACGAGACTCCTGGCATCCTCGGTGGGGTTGGCTGTATCCTGCCGGGAGAACGCTACACAGGACACCACAGAGTGGGTTGGAGTAACCCCAACGAAGAAACTACCGAAGTTGACTTGGTTGGGCACGCTTGGTTCTTTAAGAGTGAGTGGCTGAAGTACCTTTGGATGGAAAAACCATATACTTGGGAGAACGGAGAAGATATCCAATTCTCATATACTGCACAGAAGTATGGCGGGATAAAGACATATGTTGCTCCTCACCCGAAGGACAAGCCAGAACTGTATAGTTCTTTAAAGGGGATGGAATATGGAGTCGACGAAGTGGCAACTTCTAGAGCACGTAATCATGATGTGTTTTATGCTCAGCGAGACGCTTGTGTGAGAAACGCCATCAAAAATGGCTGGAAAATTGTAAAGGAGCGATAAATGAAAGAACTGTTTTCTATTTCCTATTGGACCAAACGGTACAACAGGAACGGAGGTTCCGGCGATGGAAGTCGAGGTCCCTGGCTTGAATACAAAGCAAATTATCTCAACGAGTTTATCAAGAACAACAAGATCTCGAACGTTTTAGACTTCGGTTCTGGAGACCTATATGTAGCAAAAAAGCTAGAGATTGATGAATACACTGGTCTGGACTGTGCTGATTCTTCGAAATATTATGATGAAAAAGAGCCCGTTGGTCCTAAACTTTTAAGCTTACATCAAACAAGATTTGACACTTTTGTCCCAGACAAACAGTATGATTTGGTTACTTGCCTAGACGTTTTTTACCACATCATGGACGACGAAGGAGAATATTTAAAAGCGATGATACAGACCATGTTCGACTCCGCTCGTGAATACATCATTGTTTATTCTTTGGATAGCGAAAGCGAGCAGGTGAAGAAGCAGTTCGAAACAAGAATCAGCCATACATTTAATTCTCCGTGGAGAGAGATCTTTAGAGAACACGATGATTTTGAGTTAGTCTCTACTGATGAGGGCAAGGGCTTGCCAGGGAATAACACGTACTTTTTTGTCTTTAAGAGGAAGTGATGCTATGTTGGTGATCGCTTTTGGTACAAGACCAGAATGGCTAAAGATCAAGCCGGTGATCGTAGAATTGAAAAATCAGTCTGTTGAGTTTGGACTGATCTTCACAGGACAACACGAAGATCTCGTTTCTGCGGCAGAAGTGATGGAGTTCGGTGCTAAATGGTTTTCACAGTTTAAGCTGTTGTCAAACAGCGGTCGTAATAGACTTGATGATCTAGCATCTCAAATTTTGAGTGAACCGTTCGAAGAGTGGATGGACGTTACCTCATTGATGGTCCAGGGAGATACAACATCCGCGTTTGCTATGGCACTCGCAGCTTTTCATAGGCGTATCCCTGTAATCCATCTTGAGGCTGGATTGCGAACATACGATTCTACTCAGCCGTTTCCAGAAGAAGCAAACAGACAAATGATTTCAAGTCTCGCTTCTGTTCATTTATGTCCAACAAAATGGACGGCAAAAAACCTCGGGAGAGAGAATGTCTCTGGAGAGATTCACATTGTCGGGAATACGGTGTTAGATAATCTGAAAGACGTTCAGACCTCAGAAGGAAATAAGATTCTCGTTACAATGCACCGTAGAGAAAACCACGAATCTCTTGAGGCGTGGTTTCGAACAATCAGCGCTTTAGCTTCTATACATGTTGGCTTTGAGTTCATTTTACCGATACACCCGAATCCAGAAGTAAAAAAGTGTAGAGACTTCCTTGGTCCAGCCGTAACCGTAGTCGATCCGCTTTCCCACGAAGAACTGATAAAGATTCTCGCAGATTGCAAGGGGGTAATCACGGATAGCGGAGGAATACAGGAAGAGGCAGCATTTCTTCGTAAGCCGTGTGTTGTTTGTAGAGAGCGCACAGAGCGCACAGAAGGTATTGGTAATTTTTCTTTGTTGTGCAAGACGCCTTTTGACTTGCAAAACACTTTCACAGATGCTATGGTGTCGTTGCCGATGGAAGGTCCGTGCCCATACGGAGACGGGAACTCGGCAAAGCGAGTAGTCGAGATTGTCAAAGGACTTTAAAGAACACTTTTGGATGCTTCAAAAGAAGCTTAAGCGTGGAGAGAACTTCGCGTTTTCTCGTTATTCTGATGGCGAACTGGACATAATGCAGAACAAGAAGGTGGTCTTGGATGACAAGTCCACGCGGAGAGATGGGAATGTAGTGGGCACCGCTTATGATAAGTCCGATCATAAAGAATTCGATCCAGAAAAGCATGGCTGGTTGCGCGAGCATTTAATCAAGGCTTACAAACATCATCAGGACGGGTATTATGTTGGTCTTAGCTGTCCCTGTTGCGTTGGAAAAGAACAGAACGACTGGATGAAAGAGCTACGCGGTGGTGATGATAAACACTTAACGTGGGCAAACCTCTTTCTCAATTCCAACTATCCGCTATTTTTGAACCACGTTCTTCCTTTGTTGAAAAATAGGGAAGTGTTTGTTGTGTGCAACGAAGCGGCAGATATAGAAAGCCTACCTTTTCCAGTGGTTTTGAGTGCCACTGTTGGCTCTAACGCGATGATAAACGACATAGATATCATTGCAAGGTTATCGGCGTACATTGAACTGGAAAAGTATGAGAACGTTGTATTTTTGTTTGCAGCAGCTTCATTGTCGAACTTGGCAATATACGAATTGTTTAAAAGATTCCCACAGAACACGTACATCGATATTGGGACTACTCTGAATCCGCACATGAAACTTCCTGTCGCACGCAACTATCTCAAGGGTTATTGGCTCAATAGCGGTAACACAGAAATTCATAAGGAGTGTGTATGGTAGAGAAGACAAACATATACAGCGAAATACTCAGTAGCCGTTTTGGAGTTAAAATTGGTAAGATAGACGAAAGCCATTTGTGTATCAGCTCTCTAGGCGAAAGTCTAGATTCGTTCAAAGAACAAAAGTTTGATTTGGTAGTCGCGAGGATTGATCTCACAAGACTTGACTTGATTAATCAACTTGAACAGCGAGGGTTTACCACTAAAGACGTTCAGTGTACACTCAGAAATGTGTTCAAAGATAGGCACGGGAACCTATTGTTTAACAAAGTCGAAAGAGAAGACGGCTATGTTTTGAGGGAATTCGAGGAATCTGATGTTGACGGAATTGTCGATATAGCAAAACGATCGTTCGTCAACTACGGTCACTACGCAGCAGACAGAAGACTAGACAGTAAAGCTTGCCTAGACGCATACGTAGACTGGGCTTACAACTCGTGTATCAACAAAGACGTGGCAACAAAAGTGTTCATTGCCGAAAAAGAACATGAGGTTGCTGCTTTTATAGCGTACAAGAGGTTTGATGGAGACAAAACATACGCTGCTGGAGTATTGGGCGGCGTAAGTCCAGACCATAGGAAAAAGGGGCTTTTTCCCGACATAGATATTGTCGCTTTGGAATGGGGTATTGAAAACGGATTTGATTGGGAAGAGCACAATGTCTTGATGGATAACTTTTCGGTGATGAAGTCTCACATGAGCGTAGGCTTTAGACCTCAAGAATCTATGGTGACATTGCATGGCTGGCTAGATGAAGTAAAAAAGGACGACTAAACATGAGAAACAACAATGTAACAATATTGGGTACTGGTTCACATTTGCCCAGTAGAATTGTAACTAACGAAGAGTTGTGTGAACACATCGACACAACACCAGAGTGGGTAGAAGAAAAGCTAGGTATTGTAGAGCGCAGGATGGTGGTGAATGAAAGTACCGCCGATTTAGCTTATCAGGCTGCAATTAAAACACTGGAAAATTCAAAAGTAGATAAAGAGGAAATAGACTTAATCATGGTCGTAACATCAAGTCCCGACCAAATATCTCCATCGGTAGCATGTGTGCTGCACTCGATGCTGGGCATCGAAAGAAACGTTCCATCGTTTGATATCAACGCAGTTTGCGCTGGGTTCGTTTATGCAATGTCGTTTGCGTCAACCTTGATTAGCAGCGGTATCTATAAGAAAATACTGATTATTGCTAGCGAAACTTACTCAAAGCATACAAACCCGTATGATAGAAACTGTGTGTTTTTTGGTGACGGTGCTGGCGGTTTAGTTTTAGGTACATCTGAAAATGGGTGGGCTGTAAGCGATATCGCATCGAATGGCAGCGGTACTGGTATGACTGGATTTAGAATGCCGCTATCAGAACCCTTCACAATGATTGGAAAAGAAGTCTGGGAGCAGGCAGTTAAGGTACTGCCAGAGTCTATCGAGGCTGTGATGAAAGAGAGCGAGCTTAACGCTTCAGATATCAAGCTGCTGGTCCCCCATCAACCAAGTATCAATATTTTGAAGCTTGTTGCTGAAAAAGTTGGAATGTCGCTAGACAAGGTGAAACTGGTACAGCACAAATATGGTAATATAGCTGGAGCATCCATACCAATCGCCTTGGATGACGCATTCAAGAATGGTGAAATCAGTAAAGGTGATAAAATACTTTTCTCGGCAATAGGTTCCGGCTGGGCTTGGGGCTCTATGGTGGTAAACTATGAAGATTGAAACAAAAAACGCATTCGATACAGTGAAATCTTTTGAAGAGGCTCTCGCACAGTACACGGGCGCCCCTTACGCGGTAACGGTAGACTCTTGTACAAACGCTCTTTTCCTTTGCTGCACACTGGAAGACGTACGAGGGAAGACTGTAA
>Ga0307376_10003537_pt1 | contig 14597 bp, 6 predicted proteins | sample TR2MG_FD_202536 | JGI IMG/M metagenome (GOLD analysis project Ga0307376, IMG submission 202536) | Soil microbial communities from Risofladan, Vaasa, Finland - TR-2 | ecosystem: Environmental > Terrestrial > Soil > Coastal area > Acid sulfate soil | place: Finland: Risofladan, Vaasa | collected...
CGCTGATGATGTCGACGATCTTGCGCGAGGACTCGTTGATCGAGGCCATGGTGCCGACCACTTCGCCGACCACCGCACCGCCCTTGCCGGCCACGTCGGATGAGGACATGGCGAGCTGGTTGGCCTGCTTGGCGTTGTCGGCGTTGGCCTTGACGGTGCTGGTGAGCTCTTCCATGCTGGAGGCGGTTTCCTCCAGGCTGGAGGCCTGTTCTTCGGTGCGCTGCGACAGGTCGGTGTTGCCCTGGGCGATTTCCTTGGAGGCGGTGCCGATGGAATCGACCGCTTCCTTGATCTCGCCGACCAGTTTCTTCAGGTTGTCGACGGTGGTGTTGACGCCCTGGCTGGTCTGGCCGAACAGGCCGGGGTAGTCCTTGGTGATGGTCTGGGTCAGGTCGCCGCTGGAGAGTGCCTGGGCAACGCGCATGATGTCGGTCAAGCCGCCCTCTGTGACATCGGAAAGCTGGTTCAGCAGCTCCGACAGGGTCTTGGTGTAGCCCTGCTTGCCGGCCAGGTCCATCTTGACGCTGAATTCACCCCGGTTGGCGGCGGCTTCGACGATCGCCTGGATTTCGGCGACGACTTTGGTGAGGGAATCCACTGTACGGTTGACGCCATCCCTGGTCTGGCCGAATACGCCGGGGTAGTCCTTGGTGATTTTCTGGCTCAGGTCGCCTGCCGCCAGTGCGTTGGTGACGCGCATTACGTCGTTGAGGCCGGTGTTGGTGGTTTCCGAGAGCTGGTTGAGCAGTTCGCTCAAGGTCTTGGTGTAGCCGGCCTTGTCGCCCATGTCCATTTTTTTGCTGAAATCGCCCTGTACCGCAGCCTGCACGATCTGCTGGATTTCGGCGACGACCTTTTTCAGGCTGTCCTGCATGTGTTTCATGGCGTGGATCATGCTGACCGTGTCGCCGGCCTTGACGTCCAGATCCATCGACAGATCGCCGTTGGCAATGCGGTGCGCCGCTTCGGCGGCATACTCCGGTTCGCCGCCCAGTTGCCGCATGAGGCTGCGGATGAGGATGCCGGCAAAGACCAGTGTCGCCAGAATGGACAGTGCGGAAAGCACGATGAAGAACGCCATCATGCGTTGGGCGTCGCTCCTGAGTTTATTGGCGGAGCTGAGCAGGTCGCCGGATAGCCGGTCTTCGACTTCCTTGAGAAGGTCGATTCTCTCGGTTGCCATCTTGAACCAGTAAGTCGGCTCTATGCCGAGGCTGGCTTCACTGGCCTTTTCTGTGGCGGTTTTCTTGATTCGTGCGACTTCATTGACAGCCTGCCCGGTCATTTTGCTCTTGAAAAACGCCTTCTGGCTGTCGAGCGCAAAGTCGAAGAAGATGCTGGCGTAAACATCCTGAGCGGAAGAATTCGACATGAACTTGTTCAACGATTCCGGCGTGAACTTGTCGCTGGCAAACACCGATGCCAATATGGCGCGTTCCCGTCCGGCCCGCTCCTTGGATTCCAGCAGGGCTGCGTAGGTCGTGGCCAGCCTGGAAATCTCGCTTCGGGTGCTGAGCGTGGAAACCATCGTTGGCACGTCAAGGAACAGGCCGATGGTTTTGGTGTAATAGCCAGCCGACTCGGGCGCGGGCAGGGTGAGTGCGCTGATCGCAGTTCTTTTCGCGCCGATTTCAGCCAGACTGGCCAGTGCATTGTCGATCGCGGTCTTGAGCTTGTCGTCATAGAGCGCGAATTCGAAATCTTTCAGGGTAGCGCGCAGTTCCTCGATTTTTTTGTCGGAATCTTTCCGCTGAACCGGCAATTCGGCTGCAAATTTGACGCCTTTGCTGCTGATGAAGCCGGCGCTCATGCCCCGTTCTTTTTGCAGTTCGTGGGCCATTGCGCCAATTTTGACGGAAACATCGACCAGCGATTCGAGCTTTCCCATGTTCGATGCCACTTGGGCTTTTTCGAAGACGCCGGTCGCCGAAAAATAGAGCAGGGCGAGCGTCGGGATGGCTGCCATGACAATTAGCTTCGTTCTCGTTTTTAGATTCATCTTGCGTATCTCCCCGGAAGAAAGTTTAAGGGAACTCTGAAGAACTCCACTCCTCTTGATGAAGGAAGAGGCGTTATTCGGAGGTTCCTTAGCGGTTAATAACGTATCGTATCAGGCCTGCTGGTTTAGAACTCCTGCCATTCGTCGTCCTCGCCAGCCGCAGTCTTGATCGGCCGCTTGGAAGCGGATTTGGCGGCAGGGCGAGCCACGGCAGCGGTTCTGGTGCCCGCACGGGGCATCACAGCCGGGTTCCCGCTGCTTTGCGGCGACCGCGGCGAGACTGGTGCGGCGACCTGCCTGGTTGCAACAGCACGGCTACCCATGCCGCTATCCAGCTTGAACACGCCGACCGAAGTGGAAAGATTCTGCGCCTGCTCCTCCAGCGATTCGGCGGCAGCGGCGGCTTCTTCCACCAGCGCCGCGTTCTGCTGGGTCACCTCATCCATCTGCGTGATCGCCTGGTTGACCTGCTCGATGCCGGCGCTCTGCTCCACCGAAGCCGCCGAAATCTCGGCCATGATGCTGGTGACACGACTGATGGACATGAGGATTTCCTCCATGGTTTGGCCGGCTTGCCCCACCAGCTTGGAACCACTTTCCACATTTCCCACCGACTCTCCGATCAGGGTCTTGATCTCCTTGGCGGCGGCCGCGGAGCGCTGCGCCAGGTTGCGCACTTCGGCAGCCACCACCGCGAAGCCGCGGCCCTGCTCGCCGGCCCGTGCCGCCTCGACCGCGGCGTTGAGCGCGAGGATGTTGGTCTGGAAGGCGATGCCGTCGATCACGCTGATGATGTCGACGATCTTGCGTGAGGATTCGTTGATTGAATCCATCGTGTAAACCACTTGGGCGACCACGCCGCTACCCGATGCGGCCACGTCGGAAGCGTCGATGGCGAGCTGATTGGCCTGCTTGGCGTTGTCGGCGTTGGCCTTGACGGTGCTGGTGAGCTCTTCCATGCTGGAGGCGGTTTCCTCCAGGCTGGAGGCCTGTTCTTCGGTGCGCTGCGACAGGTCGGTGTTGCCCTGGGCGATTTCCTTGGAGGCGGTGCCGATGGAATCGACCGCTTCCTTGATCTCGCCGACCAGTTGCTTGAGGTTGTCGATCGAGGTGTTGGCGTTGTCCTTCATTTCGCCGAAGGTGCCTTGATAATCGCCGGTCACGGCCTGTGTCAGATCTCCCTTTGCCAGGGCGGAGAGGGTGAGGTTGATTTCATCGACCACCCTGGAAACGTTTTCCGTCAGCAGGTTGATGCCTTCGCTCAACTGCCTCATGAAGCCTTCCTTGCCTTCCAGGGAGATGCGTTCGGTCAGTACGCCCTGCAATGCCGCAGTCACGATGTTGTTGACCTCTTCCTCGATTTTGACTTCCGCCGTGGCGTCGATCCACTCCACCGAAGTGCCGAGCCGCTCGCCATCGGCGCGGATGACCGGGTTGGCCGCCAGATAAAAAGTGCGGCCGCCGAGCTTGACTGTCGCCTTGTAGGTGGCGGTAAGACTGCTTAGCAGGTTGCGTTGGTGGGCGGGATTTTTGTGGAAGCGGTCAAAACTGCCGCCCAGTAAATTGTCTGCATCGAAATTCGGCAACTCTTTGCGGATATCGGACTCGGCGTTTTTCATCATGGCGAGAACGGGCTTGTTCATGTAGATGATATTCCCATCCCGGTCCGCGATCATGACATTGGTGGTGGCATTGTCCAGCGCCACCTTGATGCGCATGGTTTCGTTCGCTGCGCGCCTGGTTTCGGCCACCTCGAAGCCGGTCTGGATCTGCATGGATTTCAGATTTTCAAGCAAGGCGCCGATCTCGTTGTGCTGATCGATCTCGATCTTGTGCTGGAATTCGCCTTGTGCCACACGGTCGAGTTGCTCATTGGCAATCCGCAGTGGCTTCATGATGCTGCGTATGATGAATACCGCCCATGTGGCGCCGAACAGGATCGCCAGCACGACCGCAACCAGGGTCGAAGTTTTCTGGACGCTGAAAGTTTCGGCGGAGGTCTTGCTGGCCTCGCTCAAACGGGCCTTCGCTTCGGTCTGGATGGCCTTGACGATGCTGTCGATCATGTCGGTGGGAGCACGGTCCATGCCTTTCACCATCTTGTCCACGATGCCGGCGCTTTCTTTCTTGTCTACATCGTAGGATTTCAGCGCCTGGTGATATTTTTCCTCCAGTTCGCTGTGCGCCTTCAGAGCGGCATCTACGGAGTTGGACGGGATGCCGAGCGTCGCCATGTGCGTTTTGGCATCGTTCAGGTTCTTCCTGACCTTGGCGCCTTCCTGGTCGAAAGCCTTGGAATATTTATCGAATGCAGCCGGATCGTTGCCGCGCAGCAGGGTATCCTTCCATTCCTGGATCTGCTTCTTGAAATCGACCTGAGCCTGCCGGGTGGCATCGACAGCGCTGACCAGGGTGGAGGAGATATTGATGGTTGCTTCCATCGACTGGTTCATGCCGGAAGCGCCATACAGCCCGTATCCGCCCACGCCGGCCAGCAGCAGGGAGAAGAACAGGGTCAGGAAGCCAAGGCGTAATTTGATGCTGGTGTTCCTGACCGTGCGGAGTAGCTTGTTCAGCAGGCCAGGCCTGATCAGTTCGCCATGGTGAATCCTGAACTTGCTGCGGCCCTCGCGCATCTCGCGGTAGAGCTTCTCGGCTGCTTCGATCTGAACACGGGCCGGCTTGCTGCGCACCGACATGTAGCCGGTCACCTTGCCGTGTTCGCTGACCGGCGTGGCGTTGGCCTCGACCCAGTAATAGTCGCCGTTCTTGCAGCGGTTCTTGACCATGCCGGTCCAGGGTTTGCCGCTCTTCAGGGTTTTCCAGAGATCTTCGAAGGCCTCCGGCGGCATGTCGGGGTGGCGCACGATGTTGTGCGGCTCGCCGATCAGCTCTTTCTGGGTGAAGCCGCTGATGTCGATGAATTCCTGGTTGACGTAGGTGATCTGACCCTTCAGGTCGGTCTTGGAAACAATGAATGCGCCATCGCGGAGTTCGATCTCTACGTTGGTGACAGGTGTGTTATTGCGCATACACAGGTCCTCCAGGAATCATGATGGTTTTATATTTTCGAATCGGCCGCTTCATTAATTGCGGCGCGCTGTCATTGCTGGCTCATCTTCACCAGCGCGGCGATGTCCAGGATCAGCGCTACCCTGCCGTCACCCATGATGGTTGCGGCGGAAACACCCGGCACCCTGCGGTAATTGGTTTCCAGCCCCTTGATGACGACTTGGTGCTGGCCGACCAGTTCGTCCACCAGCATGGCGGCTTTCTTGCCTTCCGCTTCGAGCAGGACGACGATGCCCTGATGGGGTTCGGTGATTTTGGACTGGATGCCGAACACCTCGTGCAGTGCCAATAACGGAAGGTATTCCCCGCGCACGTGGATGACGCGGCCGGCGCCGGCGATGGTCTTGACTTCACTCTCGCTGGGTTGCAGCGATTCGGTGATGAAGGTCAGCGGTACGATGAAGATCTGGCCGCCCACCGCAATCGACATGCCGTCCAGAATCGCCAGCGTAAGCGGCAGGCGGATGGTGATCCGGCTGCCCCATCCGGCAGAGGACTCGATGTCGACGCGGCCGCCCATGGCAAGGATGTTTCTTTTTACCACATCCATGCCAACGCCGCGGCCCGATACATCGGTGACGACATCGGCGGTGGAAAAACCCGGCGCGAAAATCAGTTGCCAGATTTCGCTGTCAGGCGAGGCGTCGTTCACCGGTATCCCTTTTTCCTTCGCCTTGGCGAGGATTTTTTCGCGGTTCAGGCCGGCGCCGTCGTCACTGACCGAAATAACGACATTGCCGCCCTGATGGGCAGCCTGAAGCGTGATGGTGCCCTGTGCCGGCTTGCCGGCGGCGATGCGCTGTTCCGGCAATTCGATGCCGTGATCCAGGCTGTTGCGCACCAGGTGGGTCAGCGGGTCGGAGATTTTTTCGATCAAGCCCTTGTCCAGTTCGGTACCCTCGCCGATGGTAACCAGTTCGACTTTTTTCTTCAGCGTGGAGGCCAGATCCCTGACGACGCGCGGGAAGCGGCTGAATGCGAAGCTGATCGGCATCATCCGGATCGACATCACCGATTCCTGCAGGTCGCGGGTATTGCGTTCCAGTTGGGAAAGGCCGTTCAATAATTTTTCATAAATTACCGGATCCACTTCGGAAGCGGTTTGGGCCAGCATGGCTTGGGTGATCACCAGTTCGCCCACCAGGTTGATGAGTTGATCCACCTTGTCGATGCCAACCCGGATAGAGGCGGATTCGGCCTGTGTGCTGAAGGGCGCCTTGTCGGTGGCACGGCGGTGTGGCGTTTCCGGCTGGCTGGGCACCCCCGGGCTTGGCGCTGGCGCTACGGCGCTGCCGGAAGCTCCGGCTTCGGCAGTAACTGCCGGCGGGGTGATTTCATGGAAGAAGCCATAACCCTCGCCGTCCTGGGTTGATGGTTTTGTCCCCGGTGTCGAGATGTCCACAAAGAAGCCGTATCCTGCATCGCTTTCTTCAGCGGCGGTGGGTTCATCGTTGAAAAATCCATAGCCGGGATCTTCCCCGGCTGTGCTTGCCTGCTGCGGCACCGGTTCGACTTCGATTTTGACCTGCTCCGGCTGCGCGAAGTAGGAAAAAATGTCGATGATGCCAGCTTCGTCTGTGGTGGTCTGCAAGGTCATCCGCCAGACGGAAGGCCCGACTTTTTTCCCTCTTTTCGGTTTGGCGGGCGGTTGCTCGGTGATTTCCAGTTTTCCCAAAGAGCCAAGATCGGCAAACAATGGATCCATGTCCTTGATTTGTTCAAGGGTCTGTTGATCGGGTGTGAATTCGATATGGTAAAGATATTCGGCCCGAACTGGGGCGGGTTGCGGAGCGGCAGCAGGCGGGGCGGGTTGCGCTTCGGCAGTTGTCGGGTTGTCGCTAGCCAGACTGTTGAGTTTCGCGCACACGTCGGCGGCGGCCTGAGGATCCACCTCCCCGTTGTTCTGGTGGCCGTTGAGTTGCGCGCGCAGTACGTCGCCGGCTTCGAGAAACGCGTCCACCATTTCGCTGCGTAATGCCAGTTCGTTTTTACGCAACCGGTCCAGCAGGGTTTCCAGAATGTGCGTCACGCCGGTCATGTCGGTGAAGCCGAAGGTGCCGCTGCCGCCCTTGATCGAGTGCGCGGCGCGGAAAATGGCGTTGAGATCGTCCGGGCTGGGGGCGTCGATGTCAAGGCTGAGCAGGAGCCGCTCCATTTCAGTCAGGTGCTCCGCGGTTTCGTCGAAGAACACTTGAAAAAACTGACTCATATCAATGGACATGTGTACCTCTTATAGAAACCAGGGGGTAGTCTCTGACCGCCCAATTCGTTACATTGTCGTGACTGGAAATATTGAGAAATCAAAATCCTTGCCACAGATGACGCAGAGAAACCCAAACGGTCGGTATTTTCATTTTCTCGGCAGCTAAATTTTATTGAGTGGGGGATTTCGGCTCGCTCAACTCAGGGGGGCAGGGAAAGGCCGCTGATGTTTAACCGATAACCTTCTTCACCACTTCCAGCAGCTTTTGCGGGTCGAATGGTTTGACCAGCCAGCCGGTGGCACCTGCCGCCTTGCCTTGGGCTTTCATCGCGTCACCCGATTCGGTGGTCAGCATCAGGATCGGTACGGTCCTGTACTGTGGCGTGGCGCGTAGCGTTTTGATCAGGGTCAGGCCGTCCATGTTGGGCATGTTCTGGTCGGTGAGGATCAGATTGATCGTCTTGCTTTTGGCTTTATTCACGCCGTCCTGTCCGTCCACCGCTTCCACGACTTCGTAGCCTGCACCTTTGAGAGTGAAAGCGACCATTTGTCGGATAGATGCTGAATCGTCCACCGCAAGAATTATTTTTGCCATTATTCGGTAACTCCACTCAAACGTTATGTTGGCACGAAATGTTTTTATGACAACACTTTATCACGAAAAAAAACCGCAACCAAAAAACACCGATGAAGATGCAAAAGAATTTTAAAAAATTCAGCGAGCGGGTGTCAGGTGGGGAGAAGGCGGAGCGAAGAAACGGGAATGCCTATGGAAGTACATGGAGATTCTGGACGCCGCCCGACTCTGCATTACGCCCGCATAGCATTTTTTAACAGCTTCTTAAAACAACTCGATATCTCCGGAGTCCATCTGGCTTTGCGAAACGGGATTGTGCTTGGCCGACTTGACCAATTCCGATGCCTGGTCTATCGCCACATGGAAACATTGCAGCCGGTGGATGCATTCGCTGCGCGTATCCATGTCATTGACCACATCGGCGACGGGTATCGCCGCGATGCTGTGGATGATCGAGCCCATGTTTTCAATGCGCGTATTGATGTGTTTCAGCAGTTGGGATGCCAAATCCTGGAACTGCAGCGATGTGACCGCAATGTTTACGTTGATTTCAACTTCGCCGGCGATGGTGGAGAGCTGATTGACGGTATCGCCCATCTTTTCGTTGAGTTGTCGAATTTCACCCATGGTTCCCTGGACCTGGTTTTTCGATTGCAGGGCAAAATTCATGTCGCGCGAGGCCATCTGGGTGATGGTCTGTTCTGCGGCATGCACCGAATGGTAGACCGAGTCCATGTGCGTCCGTATTTCGGTGCTGAACTGGTTTGACCGGTTCGACAGGTTGCGCACTTCATCCGCCACCACCGCGAATCCCCGTCCGGCTTCGCCGGCACGGGCGGCTTCAATCGCAGCGTTGAGAGCGAGGAGGTTGGTCTGTTTGGAGATCGCCTCGATTTCGCCGAGCACGCCGACAATTTTGTCTACATCGGCGCTGATGTTATCCATCATCGCCACCAGTTCCATGCCGGTCTTGCTGGTTTCGATAATGGAATCGACGAACTGGGACAGGGTGTCGGAAGTTTCGTGGACAAAATCCTCAAAACTGACTGCGCTGCCGTTGTTTTCATGGTGCGAGGTCATCGCCAGCGCCAGATCCTGCTGTTTGCGCGTGCTGGTCTGCATGCCGGTGAAACTGGTCAGCAACTTGTCGATGGCATCGCGCAGCAGATCCTGCATTTGCGCGATTTCGGAGTTGGTGGTCACCATTTGTTCGTTGAATTCGGCGGAAAGCTGGGTGAACAGCTCATGGGTACGGTGGCTGAGGTCGTTGATTTCCGTGTCGGCCGTTTTCCATTCCCTGGAAACCTGTGCCTCGAAGCGCCGCAGCGTAAGCAGAAACACCGCCATCCAGCCGAAATACACGGTGCCGATCAGGTAAACATGGGGGTCGCGGAACAGAGACATCAGGTCGCTGAATCGGACGAACGACTCCGTGCGCCATGCCAGCAGCACGGCGGCCAGGAAGATGATGAGGCCGACGGCCATGCCGTTGATGAAGTAACGTGTTGATTTCGATGAAGAATATTTTACCATAGCTTCTTGGTGTTTCATTCGAAGTTCGAATTATCTGGATATATCTTCATGAATTAAAGCAGGCCGTTATCCGCCGATATTAAAGTTGTTTGCATTGCGGCGCTTTCTGATTCCATAATTACATACTAAGCGGGCCAATCAATCAAGAGAAAACATGGCGGTAATGCAATATCCATCAGAACGGCAGGGGCCTTCTGCGAAATTCGCTGCAACTTTGCTGTTACTGATGGCAGTCGGAGCAATGGGAAATTACTTCACCCTGCGCCTTTTCCCGGGTGCCGAGTACCTTTTTGGTAGTATCGCTGTCCTGCTGGTTATCCGTCTGTTCGGCCCGGTATGGGGAATCATTGCTGCGGGTGTTTCTGTTCTCCCCTTCATTTTCTCCGGGCATCACCCTCTCTGGCTGATTCTGCTAAGCGCCGAGGCGCTGGCAGTCAGCTTGGCCTATCATCGCACCGGGCATAACGTTGCATTGCTGAGCAGTGTCTACTGGCTGTTTATCGGCATGCCCGCTACCTGGCTGCTACATCGCTACTTCGGCGGTGATGGCAGCGGAGATGCCGCGGTTTATTTCATGCTGCGCAACGGCATCAACGGCATCATCAATGCCTTTCTCGCCGGCTTGATACTTCAACTCCCGGTTCTGCTTGGCCGGCCACTCACCGAAAAAAACAAAATACCGTTGCGCCAGGTTGTGTTTACCCTGTTGGTGTCGTCGGCGTTGGTGCCTGCACTGCTTCTGACCGTTGTGAACATTCGCCAGCAGCAGGCGGTTGTGGAAGATGGACTCGTCAGGGAGTTTGAAAGTACTTCCGCAGAGGTGTTCAATAACCTGGCCGATTATGCCGAACTGTTAAAGGGGGAGTTGGCGCCCTCTGATTATTCCCGGATTTCCAGGAAATTATGGCAGCACTCGCACAACGGCGAACTGCAGATCACCTTGCTTGACCGGTCCGGGCGGATCATTGCCGCGTCGCGCGGCGATCTTTCCCCGGGACAGGTTTATGCGCACGACAAGAATATCAGCTTGCTGGCTACCCATCCGGGGAAACAAGCCTGGGCGCATCGGGATGAAACGGCTGATACGCTGCACGGGGAATATTTCCATTACGAGCTGGAAACGCCTTTGCCCGAAAACGGCAACCTGGTCCTGCTGGTGGAAATTCCCGCCGCGTCCTATCAGCAGGCAATCCGGCAATCCCTTGCCGGCGCCCTCCTGCTGATGCTGGGGGTCAGCATGCTGGCTTTTTTGCTTGGAAGGCTCTTCAGCGGCAGGTTGACCAGCCCGCTGGCCAAACTCGCGGAGGCATCGACCAGCCTCAGGATGAAAGTGATCGAAGGGGATGTGCTGCATCTGCCGGCCAGTCCGATTGCCGAGGTTGATATGCTGGTGGAAAATTTCAGCGACATGGCTGTCGGACTGGGAGGGAGTTTCAAGGAAATTTCACGCTCTCATGATGAACTTGAGCAACGTGTCAATGAGCGCACCCAGGCTTTGTTTGAAACCAACCGGCAAATGGAGGTTGAAATCGCAGAGCGCAGGCTGTTCGAGGCCAAGTTGTCGGAACACTCGCTCATGCTTGAAAAAGCTTTACAGGAATTGGAGGCCCAGAAATTTGCCCTGGACCAGCACTCGATCGTGGCGATCACCGACCGTAAGGGCAGGATCACTTACGTCAACGACAAATTATGCGAGGTCAGTCAGTACGCCCGCGAAGAACTGCTGGGGCAGGATCACCGCCTGCTCAATTCCGGCTACCACCCGAAAGCATTCTTTGCCGAAATGTGGGCGGCTATTGGCCGTGGTGAGGTGTGGCGGGGCGAGATTCAGAATCGCAAAAAGGATGGCAGCTTTTACTGGGTCGACACCACTATCGTCCCGTTTCTGGATGCAGCAGGAAAACCTTATCAATATGTGGCGATTCGCACCGACATTTCGACGAGCAGGCAGGCGAAGACGGCATTGATCAAACTCAACCGCACCCTGAAAACCCTGAATGCATGCAATGAGGCGCTGGTGCGCATCGAAAATGAAAACGATCTGCTGCAGGAGATTTGCCGGATTTGCGTGGAAACCGGTGGCTATCGCATGGCTTGGGTAGGATTGGCCTTGCATGACATTGAGAAGACGGTGCTTCCGATTGCGGTGGCGGGGATGAATGCAGAGTATCTGGATAAGGCGACAATTATCTGGGATGCCGATGATGAACGTGGCAGAGGACCTGTCGGCGAGGCCATCCAAACGGGCCGGTATCGCGTGGTTCAGGATATTTCCAGCGATCCTGTCATGTCACCCTGGTGCAACGAGGCGAAGGTGCAGGGGTTTGCCGGAGTCATGGCGTTGCCGCTGCTGCTCGACAGTGTGCCGATTGGCATGCTGGCTGTTTATTCCGCAACCGCCAACGGCTTCGATCAGGAAGAGGTCGGCCTGTTATGCGAGCTGACGGGGAATCTCGCTTATGGCATCAAGGCCTTGCGTCTGGCCGACGATAACCGGCGCGCCATGGAACGATTGAGGGCGTCGGAAGAGCGCATATCGAAAGCATTTAATGCCAGTCCGGAGGTTTTTACCATCAGCAGTCTGACGAATGGCAGATTTATCATGGTTAATGAGGCGTTCGTCCACTTTTCCGGCTGCCAGCCTGAAGAAGCCATTGGCCGGACAGCGTTGGAACTGGGGATCTGGCCAGACCCGGATAAATATCACAAGATGATCGCCCAGTTGCTGCATTATGGTCATCTGCGCGACTATGAGGTGGTATTCCGCTCGAAGTTCGGCCGCATGCGGGATGTCTTGTTATCGGCGGAAATTGTCGAATTTCATGGCGAGCGCTGCATGCTGGCGATCAACCACGACATTACCAGCCGTAAACAGGTCGAGCAGGAATTGCTGCATGCCAAGGAGACGGCGGAGCAGGCCAACCGCGCCAAGTCGGAGTTTCTGTCGCGCATGAGCCACGAACTGCGCACGCCGCTCAATGCCGTCCTTGGTTTTGCCCAATTGCTGGAAAGCGATCCAACGGAGCCGTTGACGGCCTCGCAGGATGCCAGTGTCAAACACATCGCCAAGGCCGGCTGGCACTTGCTGGAACTGGTTAATGAGGTGCTCGATCTCGCCAGGATCGAAGCTGGCAAGATGCAACTGCATCTGGAAACGATAGCGCTTGATCTGACATTGCAGGAGTGTGTAGATCTTGTCGTGCCCCTGTCGAATGAACGCCATATCAAGATAGAAGACCGGATGTCCGGTTGCGCGGGGGTTTATATCCGGGTCGATCGCACCCGCCTGAAACAGGTGCTGCTTAACCTGCTTTCCAATGCGGTTAAATATAACCGCGAGGGCGGCACGATCACGCTGGGATGTTTGCGTCTGGACGGCGATCGGTTGAGAGTCCGCATTACCGATACCGGCGCCGGTATTCCGAAAGGAAAACTGGGCGAGCTGTTTACGCCATTCAGCCGGCTGGACGCAGATAAATCCCAGGTTCAGGGCACAGGCGTCGGGCTGGCCGTCGCCAAACGGCTGGTGGAACTGATGGGGGGCAGGATCGGGGTTGAAAGCCGGGTGGGGGAGGGTAGCACCTTCTGGATCGACCTGCCGGAACAGCCCAGACAAATGGAGCAGGATGTCGTTGCTGAAGTGTCCGAGGCCGAGTTGCCTGTTCATGTCACCCATACCCTGCTGTATGTTGAGAACGATGAGGCCGACCTCGCATTGGTGACCGATATTCTGAAAAAACAGCGTCCGGGCATCAGGCTGATTTCGGCATCGACCGCGGAGCAGGGCGTGGAGCTTCTGCGCAGCGTCAAACCGGACGGTATCCTGATGGACTTGAACCTGCCTGGTATGGGTGGTTTGGTGGCGCTGGGTGTGTTGCGAGAGGATGCATCCCTGTCTTCCATTCCGGTAATCGCAGTGAGTATCAGTGAGGCTCCTCACGAAATTGCATTTGCGCTGGAAGCGGGGTTTTCTGATTATGTGGCCAAGCCGATCGAGATCGGCAAGCTGCTTGCCGCAGTCGACCGGGTGATAAACCCTGATGCCGGGTCTTGATAAATTGAGTTCCGGACTAAACTGAAAGCCGTTTTTAGACACGGATTAACATGGATGTACACAGATAGAATGCGGCCATTGAATTGTCGCCGGTATGGAACCGTTTGTTTTTATCCGTGTAAATCTGTGTACATCCGTGGCTAAACTGTTTTTAAGGTTAAATATCAATGCTTGACTGGCCTTCTATTCAGAGTGTTTTCCTCGACATGGACGGCACTCTGCTGGATCTGCATTTCGACAATCATTTCTGGCTTGAGCACGTGCCGCTGCGCTATGCCGAGAAGCACGGCCTGAGCCATGAGGCGGCACGGAATGCGCTGGCGCCTGGATATCGCAAGGTGGCGGGCACCATGGACTGGTATTGTGTGGATTACTGGTCGCGCGAGTTGGATCTGGACATTGCCCGGCTCAAGGAAGAGGTAGAACACCTGATCGCTGTACATCCCCATGTCACCGGTTTTCTGGAAGCGGTGCGTGCCAGCGGCCGTCGCAACGTGCTGGTGACTAACGCCCATCACAAGAGCCTGGCGCTGAAAATGAGCAAAACCCGCCTGGACGGTTATTTCGATGCGGTGATTTGTGCCCACGACATCGGTGTGCCCAAGGAGCATCCGGAATTTTGGGGCAGGCTGCAGGCAGTGGAACGCTTCGATTCCGTCCGTACGTTGCTGGTGGACGACAGCCTGCCGGTGTTGCGTTCGGCGAGGAATTACGGCATCGCCCATTTGCTGGCGGTGCGCCAGCCGGACACGCGCCAGCCGGAAAAGGATGTGGAAGAATTCGACGCTATCGGCAGTTTCCGGGAGATTTTCCCCTAGAGTATCAGCGCAGCCGCCACTTTCCGGTCTTCCGACGCGAGGATGTTGTAGGTGCGGCAGGCAGCCGGCGTGTTCATCACTTCGATGCCGATTCGCGCACGGATCAACGCCTCGGTAATGCACGGGTGGGGAAAGCGCAGAGTATCGCCCGTGCCGAGCAGCACAATCTCCGGCTGGAATTCCAGAATGAACTCGAAATGCGCAGCCTCAAGTGCCGCGAAATCCTGCGGCGGCCAGTCTTCGACGATCCGGTCCGGCAGCACGATCAGGCTGGTCTGGTAGCGCTGGTGATTGACTGCGACATAATCGGCATCGTAACCGGTGAACAGGTTTAATCCGGC
>Ga0307376_10003542_pt1 | contig 14588 bp, 11 predicted proteins | sample TR2MG_FD_202536 | JGI IMG/M metagenome (GOLD analysis project Ga0307376, IMG submission 202536) | Soil microbial communities from Risofladan, Vaasa, Finland - TR-2 | ecosystem: Environmental > Terrestrial > Soil > Coastal area > Acid sulfate soil | place: Finland: Risofladan, Vaasa | collected...
TGAAGTGGAAACCAGGCTAGAATTCCCGAATTGAAGTAACGGAATTGCACATACAGGATATAAGAATTCGGGCAAAACACGCAAATTCGTTGACCAGAGCGCGGGCAGTAACAGGGGCGCACTGACCTAAGGCGTCGGTAATTCGCTCCGTAGAATTAGTGGTGTTTGGTTTCATGTCTGAACTTGCATGGATGAATTGCACATTTGGGTTATTATTAGTAAGTTAGTAAGATAATGCAGGCCGACCGAAAGACAAGAAATCATTCATTTCAGTTACCGAAAGTCGCGGTTTTTTAGCGATGATGCGAACATCGTTTCGTTGACTGCATGCACTGAACCGATTGCGGCTCAATGTCGTCAGAAAACTAGTAAGAGGATAACAGATTGTGCGCAGCTGATTCGAACGCGCAATTTGCGAGGAGACTAGTGGATGAAGGATTCAGTCAGCGTTGTGCCGTTTGACCTCGACGAATCACGTTTTGGGTTGCACCTCAAAGCCGTTGAACGAATCGTGCCTGCCTCGGAGGTCGATGTGCTTCCAGGTGCCCCCGCGATTATCCTTGGAATAATCAACATTCGGGGTACCGTTGTTCCGGTGCTGAGTCTCCGCAAAAGATTCAGGCTTCCGGAACGCGACCTTGCAATCACCGATCAATTTATTCTCGCAACCATTTTTGCATCCCCCCAATCGCGTGCGACCAGTCGGCGAATTGCGCTTTCGGTAGATTCTGTACGGGCTGTTGTTGAGCTACCTGCCGGGAGTCTTGTGCCCGCGACATCCATTTTGCCTGGCCTTGAGTATATCGAAGGCGTCGTGAGGATGCCCGATGGGCTATTGCTTATTCAGAACCTCGATCGGTGTCTCTCAATCAGTGAGTCCAACTTGCTTGACACCGCTTCGGAGGCTGCCGATGGTTGAAACGGTTTCTGAGGCGGTTTTGGAATCATTGAGCGCGTATGTGGCGGATCACATTGGGCTTCATTTTCCCGGAAATCGCTGGATAGACCTTCGCAGGGGACTAGTATCAGCTGCACGTGATTTTCACATGGAGAGTGCCGATGCCTGCGGGCAGTGGATCATTTCAAGGAAACTTTCCCAGGAGCAAATGGGGACTCTCGCATCCCACCTAACGGTCGGAGAGACCTATTTCTTTCGCGACACAAAGAGCATCGAGATCCTGGAACGGAAGATACTGCCGGAGCTGATAGCCGAGCGTTCTATCCGAGACCGAACGCTACGAGTTTGGAGCGCTGGATGTTCCACTGGGGAGGAGCCGTATTCGATCGCAGTACTATTAGCACAAATGATTTCCGACTTATCGAGCTGGAATATCACGATATTGGGTACTGACATCAATTTGCGCGCCCTTCAGACCGCATCCGACGGAATCTACGGAGAGTGGTCGTTCCGCGACACACCGCAACCGATTAAGGAACGGTATTTCACTCAAATCCGGAAGAGCAAGTGGCTGATTCGACCAGAGATTAAGCGGTTGGTTACTTTTTCTTATCTGAACTTGGCTGAAAACGCTGATCTGCAGTCAGTGACCAACATCGACGCTATGGACCTCGTCATGTGTCGCAATGTGTTGATGTATTTTGTCCCTGGGAAGATTCGACGCGCCATTGATCGATTCCATCGAGCGCTTTTGACCAATGGCTGCCTCCTTGTAAGCCCCTGCGAAGCATCGCAGTCGCTATTTTCACAGTTTGACACTGTAGACTTCACGGACGCAATCGTCTACCGAAAGAGTTCTTTCCAAAAACCATATTCGATAGTTGTAAATGAGTCTGTACAGGAGCGGACTCTGGAATCACAGATTGTACCAGAAAATGTGACGTACACCTCAGAGAACGATTCATCATCACGTTCGGTGCATTCCCTGCATTCCGACAGCAAAGAACTGGCTTCTGCGACTGACCTTCTATCACTTGCTTATACACTTTACAAGGACGGGCAGTTCGAGCAGGCAGAGGACATTGCAAAACAGCACCTCGGCAAGGGGATAGAAGTGGCTGAGGCCTATGCTCTGCTATCCCGCATTTGCGCCGATCGAGACCAACTTACAGAATCTTTATCATTGTGCAGAAAGGCTATCGCGGCTGGTACGCTCAATCCGGCTTATCGCTACCTGGCAGCGACCGTGTTTGGAGAGATCGGTGATGCTTCTGAGTCAGTCAGGCACCTACGACAGGTTCTCTATCTTGACCCTCAACATATCCTCGCCCATTTTTCGCTGGGTAATCAGTTGCGTAGGGCGGGGCAGGAGAGAGGCGCAAAGATTCACTACAGGAACGCATTGTCGCTTCTTGAACGGCATCCAGCTGAAGAACCCATTCCAGATTCTGAAGGACTCGCGGCAGGTAGACTTGTCGAAATTATCGAATCGACCATGAATGCCGTACTCTCAGTGCCCTGATCATCGAGATGTCGAATCTGCAATAGTCCGGAGTAGCACTGGTCGATGTGAAAGGGGGCGTTAGGTGGACGGAAGCGATGGAACAAGAGCCGGGCAGCAACCTCACAATCCGCGGCAAATCGACTGGGAAGAAATCCTCCGCAGCATGGACGCGTCATGGCTGGGGGTCCAAAGCGTGACAGTGCCGTCCAAGGACATAACCAAGGCAATCCTCAAGGAGCGTGCCCGTGCGTTGGCGGCTCAAGACGAGGCAGAATCGGACAAAATGGGAATGCTCGATGTCCTTCTTTTCGTGTGTTCAACCGAGATATACGGGATTGAGTCTAGGTACCTTCGGGAAGTTCATTCTCTCGTGGATCTAACCCCAATACCAGGAGTTCCTCGTTTCATTCTCGGGGTTGTAATCCTGCGCGGCAGGATTGTTACTGTGGTTGATCTTGGCAAGCTATTCGAGTTACCGGAACGAGGTTTGGCCGAGCACGATCAAGTAATCGTCATCGCTGACGGGACCAGGGAAATTGGGCTGCTTGCAGAAACCATTATCGGCATAGTCAGAATCGAATCGGACGCTCTACAGTCATCGCTTGTGACGCTCTCTGGCATTCGCCAGGAACTACTGCGAGGTGTGACCACTGATCGAACGATCATTCTCGACAGCGCACGTATACTTTCGGAAAAGACAATGATTGTCCGTGACGAGGCGTGAAGGCGATACGGAGGTTGTTCTATATGAAGTGGTCCATTGGAACCAAAATCGGCAGTGGTTATGTCGTTGCGCTGGCGGTTCTTGTGCTGCTCGGTGTCATCTCGTATGTGACGTCAGCTGGTTTGATTGAGTCAGCAGGCCTCGTCACACATTCCTACAAAGTTTTAGGGGAACTTGATGGAGTTGTCCAGGCAATGACCGACGCCGAGACTGGCCAGCGGGGCTATCTCATAACCGGCAAGGAAAGCTACCTTCAGCCCTTCAATTTGGGAACCAAAACGGTAGCCTCCTACGTCAAAGATCTTCGGCAACTCACCACTGGCGATCCCGATCAACAGAAGTCGCTCGACGCATTGGAGCTCCTGATTTCCAGCAAGGTGGGAGAGCTTCGGCAGACGATCGCTCTGCGCAGGACTGACGGCCTGAATGCCGCTTTGCCAACAGTCTTGAGCGGAGACGGAAAATCGGTGATGGACAAGATCCGCGAAGTAATCTCGCGGATGAAAACTGCGGAAGACGGACTTCTCCAGCGGCGAGATATAGAATCCAGAAAAAGTCAGGCAACTCTTGTATCGATAATTATCTACGGGATTCCTACCTCAATTCTGATTCTTGTTATCCTTAGCATTTTCATTACGCAGAACATTTCGAAACCTCTCAAAATGGTCTCGAAAATCGCAGATCGGCTTGCCAATGGCGACCTCAGCCAGTCAGTTCCCAACGAAAATCGTCGCGACGAGGTTGGATCTCTGCTGCGGTCCTTCGGAAACATTCACCGCTATCTCCAGAGTTTATCAACCTCAGCAAACCAAATCTCCCAAGGAGATTTGACTGTTCGGGTCAATCTGCAATCGGAAGATGATGTACTCGGAAAAGCTTTCTCGACGATGAGTGCAAACCTTCGGCAAATCATCCAACAGACACAGCAGGGAATCGGCAGTATTGGCACCTCAGCGAGTGAGATTCTTGCGGCGACCACGCAGGTCGCTTCCGGCGCATTGGAGACCTCCTCTGGAGTAAACGAGACCACATCCACAATTGAGGAGGTCAGGCAGACTGTCCAACTGAGCAGCCAAAAGGCAAAGAGTGTCGCAGAGGTGGCACAGAAATCGTTACACCATTCTCAAGCCGGTCGCAAGGCGGTAGAAGAAATGGTCGTAAGCATGAACCGCATCCGAGAGCAGATGGAGTTAATCGGGGAAAGCATCGTGCGCATGAGCGAACAGAGCCAGGCAATCGGAGAGATTACTGCCACTGTGAGCAACCTCGCGGAGCAATCAAATCTACTTGCGGTAAACGCGAGCATTGAGGCGGCGAAGGCAGGGGACCTGGGCCGGGGGTTCGCGGTCGTCGCTCAGGAGGTCAAGAGTCTTGCTGAGCAGTCGAAACAGGCTACTGCCCAAGTGCGTAGCATTCTGGGAGATGTACAGAAAGCTACCACCGGCGCTGTAATGGCGGCCGAGCAAGGCAGCAAAGTAGTGGAAGCAGCGGTACAGCAGTCAGGTCAGGCAACGGAGGCGATTCAAGTGCTCGCAGAAAGCATTGCAGAGGCATCACAGGCGGCGACCCAGATCGTCGCGTCCAGCCGCGAACAGGTGGTGGGAATGGATCAAGTGACGATCGCCATTGAGAACATCAAGGTAGCGAGCATGCAGAATGTAGCGAGCACGCGACAAGCAGAAACCGCGGCGAAACAGCTGAACGAGCTCGGGCAGGAGCTCCAAGAACTCATCGAACAGTATCGGATATAGGTGGCAGAAGATGAACCCGACGAGCGACGAGTTTCTGGAGAGACTCCTCCTGACCTTTCGCAGCGAGGCGGAAGAACACATACACTCAATGTCGGCGGGATTGATCGAGTTCGAGAAGACTGAGAGCGAGCGGGAACGCTCAGGAATCATCGAGCGAGTCTTTCGAGAGGCACACAGCCTAAAGGGCGCGTCGCGAGCGGTGAACTTGACACAGATTGAGACTCTCTGCCAATCCATCGAAGGCGTGCTGCTGGTGGCAAAAAATGGTGAGCTTTCATTGACTCCAGTGGTCCTGGATATCATGCATCGTGCAATAGATGGACTGCGCCTGCTGTCACTTGCCAGGTCGCCGAAGGGTGCAGTGCTCGAAGACTCAGGCTTTGAAGAGCTATCCCGCGAGATAGACGGAATACTGCGTGTGGCACAAGCAGCTGAGGAGTTGCCTGATCAGGCCAGAGACAGAATTTGGCATGCCGATGAAGTCCGAAACGGCTCCGATCGTGTTGATTCATCTCATGTGGAAGGAGCAGAGACCATCAGGGTGCCAACCAAGCACCTGGAGTCGCTTCTGATTGAAGCAGAGGATATGCTTTCTGTACGAATGGCGGTGACCCAGCTCGCCAAGGATCTGCAGCAGTCGATGGTAGAGTTCGCCGGCTGGCGGCGTGAGTGGGGGAAAGTACGTCACCGCGTTCGGATCGAAGAGAGGAGGCGTGATCGAATCCAGGGAAAACTGAACGAACCTCCACAGAGAATTGACTCGAGGAGCGATGTTGTGGCCGGTATCCTTGGATTTCTCACACGGAATGAGACCTTCATGAATGCCTTTGAAAGCAAGATCGGTATTCTGGCAAGCCTGGCGGAACGCAATCAACGTCAATTGCAGAGCGCCGTGGACAATCTGTTGCGCGGGACGAAACGGACTCTAATGTTCCCGCTCTCCTATTTGACTGATCTCTTGCCAGTAGTCGCGCGGGAACTTTCCCGTGAACAGGGAAAGGAAGTAGATATCCGGCTTGAAGGGTCCGACATAGAGGTCGATGGCCGCGTGCTTCAGTTAATCAGGGACCCGATTACTCACCTCTTGCGCAACTGCATCGATCACGGAATGGAGTCACCGGAAGTACGACGGCAGAACGGCAAAGCCACAGGAGGAATCGTCACTATATCGATTTCGCAGTCGGAAAGCAAAGAGGTCGAAATACGAATCGCGGATGATGGCATCGGAATCGATATTGCGAAGGTCAAGGAGACTGCGCTCAAGCTGAAACTCGTCTCTGCGGAGGCACTGGAGACGCTTGATGCCCAAGAAGCATTGAGGCTTATTTTCCTTTCCGGCTTTACAACGAGCGTTCTGGCCACCAACATATCCGGTCGTGGATTGGGGCTTGCAATCGTGCGAGAGAAAGTCGAGAAATTAGGTGGTACAGTCAACGTCGCAACCGTGCGCGGTGGTGGCACAACTTTTACGCTCACAGTTCCCGTGACGTTAAGCACCTCCCGCGGCGTACTAGTGAGAGACAGCGAAAGGATATTCGTCATGCCGACTGCCTATGTGGAACGGGTGATCCGTTTGAATCGAGAGAACATTCGCACCGTCGAGAATCGGGCCACGGTATCTCTCGATGGCAGAACTGTATCTCTCGCCAGGCTGAAGGATGTGATAAACGTCGCAAGTGGGTCAGCAGACGAGAACGTATCGAGCAATATCAACATAGTTGTCGTAGTCTCGGCCGGTAATCGAATTGCATTCGAGGTCGACGAAGTCGTCGGAGAACAGGAATTTCTGCTAAAGAGTCTTGGTTCGCAGTTGCCACGAGTTCGCAACGTAAGTGGTGCCGCTCTGCTCGGAACAGGAAAGGTGGTTCTGGTTCTGAACGTGCCTGACCTCGTGAAATCTGCAATCGTGGCAGTTGTGGGGGAGAGGCGTTTCTCGGGAGGTCCGCCCATCAACGACAGCCGAAAAAAAGAGATCCTTATCGTCGAAGATTCAATCACGTCCCGGACTCTCATGAAAGATATCCTCGAAGGAGCAGGATACATCGTCACGACCGCAGTTGATGGTGTTGACGGTTTTGCTACCGTGCGCGAAAAACCATTTGATCTTGTTGTATCGGATGTCGACATGCCAAGGATGAATGGGTTCGACCTAATCTCAAAGATTCGTGCAGACAAGAAGCTCGCGGACTTGCCTGTTGTGCTTGTGACCGCGCTTGAGTCACGTGGGGATAGAGAAAGAGGGATGGAGGTTGGAGCGAACGCATACATTGGGAAAAGCAGTTTCGAGCAGAGCAATTTGCTTGAAACTATAGAAGGGCTTGTATAACGGAGGTCTACGGTGATTCGTGTCCTTATTGTGGAGGATTCCGCCGTCTTAAGGGAGTTGCTCAACTATATACTTGGGTCCGATCCTGATATCGAAGTGGTGGGAATGGCTAAGGACGGAATGGAGGCTGCCGATTCAGTCAAGCGGCTTCATCCCGATGCAATCACAATGGATATCAACATGCCTCGAATGAACGGATTTGAAGCAACTCGCAAGATCATGGGAAATAACCCGACTCCAATAATTATCGTGAGCGGACACCACGATGACTCGGAAGTCGCGACGACTTTTCGAGCGATGGAAGCGGGAGCGACCATTGTGTTGTCTCGGCCCGTCGGCATAGGGGATCCGAAGTTCCAAGTCCAGGCGCGGGAACTGGTACAGATCGTCAAGCTCATGTCCGAGGTGAAGGTTGTAAGGCGCCTCACCTTTTCCCGACCATACAAGGGGCCCCACGCTACCAAGTCAGAGATTAGTGACGCCGTAGCTGGCGAAGGTTCCAAAGTGAAATTGATTGCGATCGGAGCTTCCACTGGCGGGCCGGTGGCCCTGAAGACCTTGCTCAGTTTGCTTCCGGACAATTTCGGCATACCCATCGCGATTGTCCAACATATGACAGCGGGATTTGTGCAAGGTTTCGCCCAATGGCTGGGCAAGGCGAGTGGTAAAACCGTGCAAGTAGCTGAGGCGGGCAGCTATCTTGACCCTGGATCCGTATTTGTTGCGCCTGACGGTTGTCACATGAAAGTATCCGGCTCTGGACGGATCATCTTAGCAAATGGTGAACCTGAGAACGGACTTCGCCCTGCGGTATCATCTTTCTTCCGTTCTGTTGCGGAAGCGTACGGGCCGCGTGCTGTTGGCGTGCTTCTCACAGGAATGGGAAAAGACGGAGCAGTAGAGCTGGGACTGATGAGGACGATGGGATCACTTACCCTTGCGCAGGACGAGGCGAGTTCTGTCGTTCATGGAATGCCCGGTGAAGCGATACGTATTGGAGCCGCCAGGTACATTCTCTCCCTCGAGGCAATCGGTGCAACTCTGGGGAGTTTGACGGGCGATGCCAGTCAGCAACTCAGTGCCGGACGCGAAGCAAAGGAGCGAGTATGACGGAAATACAATTGTCGTCCGACCCTGCTTCGATCCTTATTGTGGAGGACAGTCCGACCCAGGCAGAGCGACTGAGATACATTCTCGAAAGAGAAGACTTCAGAGTGAAGGTTGCATCGAATGGTCAGTTGGCGTTGCAGATTCTCACTCAGGAACCGATCGATGTTGTCATAAGCGATATCATCATGCCGGAGATGGACGGCTATGAACTGTGCCGTCGGATCAAGACGGATAGTACTCTGAAGGATGTGTCAGTGGTCCTTGCCACGAGTCTCTCGGATCCAAGAGATGTACTCCGGGCACTTGAGGTTGGCGCTGACAACTTTCTACGCAAACCTTATGAGGAAGAATCTTTGTACGCTCGGATTCACAACATAATGGTAAATCGACAGTTGCGCAAACGAGCGCCTGCAACAGATAGGCAAACCTTCTATTTCGATGGTCTTAGCTATGTCCTCCCAAGCGACGGTGTCCAGGCACTTGATCTACTTCTGTCTACCTACGAGGCAGCGGTGCAGCAGAATGCAGAATTGACTCGGGCTCGTGATTCATTACGACAGCTCAATGAAACGCTGGAGATCCGAGTCCATGAACGGACGCTATCCTTGGGCTTGGAAATAGAAAAGCGGAAATCAACTGAAGGAATGCTTTCAGAAGAGCGGAACCTACTTCGCGCCATAATGGACAACCTGCCGGACCTCATTTATCTCAAGGATATTCACCTGCGGTATGTGTTGTCGAATGCGTCTCATTTGCGTTTTCACGGCATGTCACAGGAATCTGACATTGTTGGCAAGAGCGCTGCATCCTTTTTTCCTGCAGAAATATCGGATGCGATTCAGGCCAAAGAAGAGGCCATTCTAAATAGGAAACTTCCGATCCGAGATATGGACGAAGAACTCTTTGATAATGAAGGTCAGCGGCACATTTTTTCGACCACCGAAGCGCCAATTCTTGATCAGTTCGGCAATCCACGTCTGCTGGTGGGTATCCGCAGAGATGTTACTGAAAGATGGCGAACAGAGGAGCTGGTAAAGGATCAGCTTCACTGGACAAAGGTGACCAATGATATCTTGAAATCGCTATCGGAGCGCAACAGTGTCGACAGTGTTCTTCGGGTAGTTGTTCACCATCTTGGCCAGGAGATGCACGCCGATGTAGTAGGAGTTGCCGCGTACGAGAGTCGCGAGGACACCGTCGCCTTACGACACTTATTCAGTACGGATAAAGAGCTTGTACACAAACTTGATATTTACGAAGGCAAGCAGTACCCCATTAATCTGGGCTGGGTCCGCTCGGATCTCAGGGCGAATCGGGCGTTCGCAATACGGCTTGCGGACGCTGACACATCGCTCGCAAGTAGCGGTATGCTCTTCTCTTTGGAGGATCTTCGCAATGCGAGTGTACGGAGCTTTGTCCTTATCCCAATTTCAATTGACAGTGGGCAGTTTGCGATCATCTTTCTTCTCTCAAAGACGAAGGAAATATACAGCGAACAGGAGATCGGGTTTCTTGACGGGCTTTCGGAGACAGTCTCAATTTCGGCCCATAACAATGCACTCTACGAAGAGCTCGATCGGTCCTACGGTGTTCTTAAGGACACCCAGAAAAGAATGATGGAACGTGAGCGAATGAATGCCATGGGGCAGATGGCAAGTGGTATCGCACACGACATTAACAATACGCTTGTTCCAATCACTCTCTACGTGGAGTCATTGCTGGAGCGCGAGGAGGGCCTGAGCGAACGCGCCCGTCGGTACCTCTCCATTATTGAGAGTGCCGCTCATGATATTGAGCGGACCACCATGCGGATGCGTATGTTCTACAAGAAGCGCGAACAGGAGGAAGAACACGTTGAAATTGATCTGACCACATTCTTTCGGGACGTGATCGATCTCACCCGACCCCGTTGGGAAACGATGCCACAGAAACTTGGTATTGAGGTGAGAATCACCACGGATGTCCCTGATCTGTGTCCGAGAATCACTGGGGATCCGAGTGAGCTCAGGGAGGCACTGGTTAACCTAGTGTTCAATGCCATCGATGCAATGCCTAACGGCGGAACTGTGACTCTCGCGGTAGTACCGAATGAGGACTCAATCGCCATCGACGTGACTGATACCGGAACAGGTATGACGAAGGAGCAAGTCGAACATGCGTTCGAGCCTTTTTATACGACCAAAGGAGAGAAAGGAACCGGCCTCGGGCTATCAATGGTGTTCGGCGTAATGTCACGCCATGCCGGGAGCGTCAATATCCAGAGTGCGGAAGGTGAAGGCACCACGGTACGCCTGGTTTTTCCCTATCATGATGAGAAATCATCCGCTGTATTGGGCATCAGTTCTATTTCTGCACCACTCATGCCGTTGCATGTGTTGTGTGTAGATGACGATCCTCATATTCGGGAATCGCTCTCAGAGGTGCTAACACTCGATGGGCATACCGTGACCACTGCGAAAAACGGGGTCGAAGGCTTACGAGTATTCGAAGACGCACTGCTCAGTGGAAGGCGGTTCGACATCGTCGTCAGCGATCTGGGAATGCCAGAGATGGACGGGAAAGCGCTTTCGATGCGAATAAAGGCCCTGGATGCCAAAACGCCGATTATACTTCTTTCTGGGTGGGGCAATTTCATGAAGTCAGATGGTGAAAAGCCTGAAACAATCGATCGAGTACTTGGAAAGCCTCCGCAGGTCAACCTGTTGCGACGCGCTTTTGTTGAACTGGTTCGTTCAGTCTCACAGGAGAAGCAGATATGACGCAAACCACAAAAGAGACTCCTAACATCCTTGTGGTTGATGATGAAGCGAGTAATAGAGCGGTCCTCAGGGATATTCTTGAAGCGCATGATTATCAGGTTTCAGAAGCTTCGGACGGACTAGAAGCGCTTCGGGCAGTAGAACAGAATCCGCCTGATGTGATTCTGCTTGACCTGAACATGCCGAACATGGGCGGGCTTGATGTCATGAAGACGCTTAAGCTCAACCGTGAGTTCGCCCTCATACCTGTGGTTATCGTCACCGGACAAAATGATAACGCCTCCCGAATTACTGCGCTGAAACTTGGTGCAGACGACTTTCTGACCAAACCACCTCATATGGCAGAACTCATCGCACGCGTGCGCTCGCTCGTGAAAGTGAAGGCTTACTACGATCACATGCGAGACTATCAGAAAAAACTTGAAGCCGAAGTCGCAGATCGTACAAGGCGTCTTCAGGATGCGCTAACTGAAATTCAGAAGGCGTCGCTTGAAACTGTGTACCACCTTTCTCGGGCGGCCGAGTTTAAGGATGACGATACTGCGAAGCACATTCGTCGCATAAGCCGTTACGCGAGTGCACTCGCGAAAAGAATCGGTCTTGACGACCTGACCTGTGAGCTTATCCTCTACGCGTCCCCGATGCATGACGTGGGCAAGATCGGCATCCCGGACCACATTCTTCTGAAGCCAGGAAAACTCACTCCGCAAGAATGGTTGATCATGAAATCACACACCACCATCGGGGGGCACATTCTGGATCGCCCTACGACTGAAGTGATGAAACTTGCCCAGACTATCGCACTGACTCACCATGAGAAATGGGACGGATCCGGGTATCCAAACGGCATTTCGGGTGAACAGATACCACTTGCTGGGAGAATAACTGCTGTTGTTGATGTGTACGACGCACTGACTTCGCGTAGGCCGTACAAAGAGCCGATGCCGCATGAAAAGGCGATCAGCATTCTCAAGGAAGGAAGAGCGAGTCATTTTGATGCACAGGTTCTTGAGATATTTCTTTCCATGCAGGGGGATTTGGAGAACATCCGTCTCCGTACTGAGGAGGAGGAAGTATCGGAAAATGATGCGTTGGTAGGCATCATTCACAACGAGCAGAGAAAAGGGGCGGTTTCTGGCCGGGGGATCAGTAGTGGAAAACGTGGGTTCAACCCCGGGAATAGTGCTCAGATTGATACCAACGGGAAGAGGTGATGCAGAAAAAGATACTCATCATCGATGACGATGTGCGGATCACCTACGCGATCCAGACAATCCTCCGGGACATAGGCCATGTTGTTGAAGCGCAAAATACTGCGCTTGGCGGCTTGAACGAGGCACTCGCCAACGTGTATGATTTGGTTCTAGTTGACTTGCGAATGCCGGGGAAGAATGGTGCTGAAGTGGTCGAAGAGATTCTTGCGGCACGTCCAGCTGCGACTGTGTTGATTATTACAGGGTTTCCGGGGGATCCGATAGTGCATCGGGCGCCCGCCGCAGGGGCGAAGTCAGTCTTGAGAAAACCTTTCGAGATTGGAAAACTTATTGAATACCTTGGCGTAAGATGAACTACCTCAGCTTTGCCGAAGAAACAGAGGAGTTGTTGCGCCAAGGAGCGAAGGTGGAGGACCCAAACTTCTCACCTCCGGCGTCGACGAGGCCTCGGTTATCAGAAGGTGGTATTCTTAATGGTGAACTTCAGTTCGAGTCATTCCCGACGGACGGATACATTATACTGACATTGTCCAACGACTTGATGAGTGCAACTGTGGACTTTTTCCCGCGCGATCAGGCCGGGCGCCTACTAACTATGAACATGCTCTCCAAGTCCTCAAGATGAAAGGAATAGTATACGGAATCCGGGGGGATGCTATTCGGCAGGCTGCGTGGTTGTGGAGAGGATGAGATGACCAATGGCCAGGGAGACAAAGTGAAGACTGTGCTTGTGGTTGATGATGACCCGAGTGTGCGAGCAGCGTTGGAGTCTATACTAATATCGCATGGATACCAAGTGATGACAGCCGCAAACGGCAGGAAGGCGCTGGACATTATTGCAGGGGACCAACCGGCCATTGTTCTGGCTGATGTGAACATGCCCGAACTCGAAGGGATAGAACTCCTGAAAAACCTCAGGCGCTTATACCCCGTGATCCCGGTGGTGATAATGTCAGGTGATGAATTGGGCCAGAAGTTTCTCCATGCTGCTCGAGTACTCGGTGCAAAAGACGTACTCACAAAGCCCTTTACGTCTAGTGAGCTGGTTGTCATGCTGAATCGAATTGATGCCGACGAGAACCCAGACGTGATCACAACATAGGTCTTTCATCGTGTATGCGTAAGCGGTAATTCTTCCCCTATGGTTTTATCTGCTCCGAAGTCAGATTGAACGGCAGGAGCGCCTCGTAGTCGGTGCAGCTTTCACAGTAGGGGATCTTCCGAAGGATGTAGTTGAAGTAGTCATAGACTTCCAGTTTCTGCAGCTTCGCCGACTCAACCAGGCTGTAGAGAATCGCCGAGGATCGAGCTCCGCGGGGCGTGGCGGAGAAGAGCCAGTTCTTCCTGCCGATGACAAATGGGCGAATAGCGTTCTCGGCGGCGTTGTTCGATGGGGAGAGCTCGGGGTTCTCCAGATAATTCACCAACTGCGGCCAGTTATCCAGCGTGTAGGCAATCGCTTTTCCGAAAGCGAGGCCGGGAGGTACTTGCGATGAGAGTGACGTCAATCGGTTCCACAGCGCTTCAATGATCGGTCCGGCGCGGTTTTCCCTCTGTTTCAGGAACCCCTTTTTCGAATAGTTCTCCCGAAGCTTCTCCAACGCGAACAACTTACCGATCGACTCAAGGATCTGCTCGGCTTCCGCGTCCTTTGAAAGCTGCCAATAGGAGAAGAACTGCCTGCGCACATGCGCCCAGCACAGCGCGTGCTCGATTGCCTTGTTGCCCTCGGCTCGGATTTTCTTGACCGCGGTATGGTAGGCCTCATAGTCGTCGGTCTGTAACCATCCGGTGTAGCCTTTGAGAAACTCATAGGCGACCTGATGTGACCGTCCGGTCTGATACTGAAATATGACGCTTTTCTCATCCGCTGCTCCGCCGAGAAACACGCACATCCAGGAGCTTGCCTGTGCCCTCCTGCCGGGCTCCTTCAGTACCTGCACTCGTGTCTCATCGGCATTGATCACCGGCCCCGAAACGACCGCCTGTTTCAGCGCCTCATACAGCGGCTCACACGCTTCGGCGGTTCGAATGGCAAGTGTACTCAAGGTGACTCGGGGTATCGGAATACCGATTGACTCCAACCGTTTCGATTGACGGTAGAACGGCAACGCGTATTCAAACTTCTCGTTGATGCTCCAGGCCAAAAGGCTTTCATCGGCGATGCTGCCGGCAATCAAGTGTCGCGGCCCTTCGGCGGTGACCACTCCGACCTCATCATCGTATGTCCCTTCGCAATTACGACATAGATATTTCTTGCGCAGTTCTCGACGAACGACCACTTTCGCCGGAATGATGGATG
>Ga0307376_10003545_pt1 | contig 14576 bp, 11 predicted proteins | sample TR2MG_FD_202536 | JGI IMG/M metagenome (GOLD analysis project Ga0307376, IMG submission 202536) | Soil microbial communities from Risofladan, Vaasa, Finland - TR-2 | ecosystem: Environmental > Terrestrial > Soil > Coastal area > Acid sulfate soil | place: Finland: Risofladan, Vaasa | collected...
TAAAAGTAACTGTAATTCCATCGTTTATTGTCCATTTTCCGCCACGTTCAAATTTAACCATTACATTCGCAGGTACAGTAAAGTTAGTGTCGCAAGTTTCAGCTTCGGTTACGAGTAAGGTTTTATTGTTTGCTCCGATAGCGGTAATTGCGTCATCGGGATGTTCGTAATCAGAACAGAATACAATATTAGAAATGTTAAGCTGACTTTCTGAGATAGCTAATTTGCCCCCGGTAGTTCCATCTCCCGGATATAGATCGTCTCTTTTATCGTGGCCCAAAAGATCACCCAGATCATCAACTACCTGCCTAACCTCGTTAGTATCTTCCTGGGCGTCTGATTTATCAGGATGAACGACTTTAAAACCTATTCCTGATTCTTGGGTAAACTTATATCTTGGCATAAACTATCACCTCATTTCTTATTTAATAAAAAAAGAGCCAAAAACAGAATGTTTTATCATTCTTATTCTTGGCTCTCTAAAAGTGGAGCTCTATGATTTATTTAATTTTCAGAAATTATTTATTAATTATTAAAAATCTTCTTTAGCTTTATCTCTCTCTATCTCTATATCTATTTCTGGCGGTTCTTCTGGCTTGACTTTCTTGCTTTCAAATGTTACAAACCCATAATCCACATCTGTATTATAAAACATACGTATAAGTGTTATTTCTCCGTCCCATATTATCCCATAACCATTAAGATATTTTTCTTCTTTTGTTGGTTCACCAAATCTATCTTTGAATATAGCTGTAAAAATACAAAGATATTTCTTTCCAAATCCCGTACTCATTTTATAAAATTGGTTGTTACGTAAATTAAAATAATAATATACAGAAGAAATCTCAACGCTACCAATATAATTGTTTTCATTCGGTCTGGTATATTCATATCCTTTATCTATACCATCTAAGTTTTCTATAAAAAACTTCATATCCTCTGTCGGTGCGTCTCCCCACTTCAATCCCCTAAATCCATCAGGTTCATTCTGAAAGGCAAATGCTATTCCTGTAATTAAGAATATTAAAATTATGCTTAATAAAATGACCTTTTTCATTTTATCCCTCCCGAAATAAAATTTATTTAATTGTTAGATATTTCCTCTACAATATCATTCCAATAGTCATAAACAATATACTTTATCCAGTCTTTACCTGTTAAATATTTATCATATTCAACAATTTCTTTAAAATTCGTTGCTTCTATAAAAATATAATACTGATTATCTGAAAAATTATATTTACCATCTTCTTTATAAATTGCAATACAATGTTTTATAATAGTATTTTTTTGATATATCATTACTTGATATACCTCATAACCATGATAATTAGCAAGAAATGCAGCCCAATTGTAGAAGTCATCACAATCGCCTTTTCTTAAAATATACAATTGATAAGGTGTCAAAGGGTCTAAAATGTGTAATTCGTAAGTAAAATTATCTTTCATATATTGACAGATTTTCTCGGGATTATTTAATTCTTCAATTAAAGCTAAAAATTCAGAATCATCAGGTAATATAAAATTATCTAAATTATATAGCCCACTACAACCAGTCAATAATATTAAAATCAAGATTGATAAAATAATTTTTTTCATTTAATCCTACCTTTTTATCATTATATATCTTTTCATCAAATATTTCAATTTTTAGGATTTTTATCTATACTATCTAAATGAAAATGAATATTACGAAGTTCTATGAGTATATTTTCTAATAGTATTCTATTCCTAAAAAATGTTTTTATTAACCATGCTTTTAACATTTTTACCTCCTAGGCCGATAAATCGATTTTACACATGATAATCGCCGCGATTCTTGCCCGAACATTAGATGTAAATTTAATGCGCTTCCAGCCACTCCCGCTAATCCCTGCAATATTTATATCCAATTGGTCTGTTGTATATGCTCCTATACTATCTCCATAATTAATCCCATCGTTGGAAACAAAAACATTTATAGTGGGTGATTGAGCCTCTTCATAAATCCCATAAGTTATACCGTGGGTATGTGCAACGATAGTTACAATATGGGCATGAGCCGCAACTGTAACAGTATGGGTATGATTTGCAACTGTATGGGTATGAGTAGGGAGAGAAACATTTACTGGATCTGGAATTTCTGGAAAATAATAACCCCCCTCATGTGCTGGATATTGTCCATATTTCACAACCTGTTCTATGGCAACTGGTGATGCTTGTGATGATGTTTGTCCACCACCAGAACTTGATGTTGGCGTTTGTTCCCCACCACTATTACTCGTTGGGGTAGAACTACCACCACTCGCCGCTCCTGTTGAATAAGCCCTGAATTTCCTTATTCTAAACGATAATTTTACACTTTGTATAGTTGTCATTTCCGAAACAATCTCAAAATCTAATTCAAACGGAAAAGTGGCGTCTAAACTATCATCACCATTAAAAACATAAGTATTACGAAGTTCATTATATTTATCTGCAGTAATTGAGTTTGTCTGAATGAACCCCCCATTTATAATCGTCTGGCCATAGGTGAGCGATATTCCCCGTACCGCGTCAACTACCGAATGCAATACCCCGATAAGAAAATAATAATAAGTAGGATAATCATCAAATCTTCTTTGGACAGAATCAACTATAACCTGTCCGGCATCGGGAGGCTCTTTGCTACATTTTGCGTAAATATAATAGGCTGTTGCATTTACCAAGTTACTTTGAGTATTCTCCGATAATGTCCAGGTCCTGATCTTGTCTGCAATTGATAGATGGATTAACTGTCCTTCGCTTGCATGGAATTTGCTTACATTGGATTGATAATTCCCTTCAATTAGTACTTCCTTTAAAATATATTGGGTAGATTTTGACCCCACTGACAGCATTCCGGTTTCGATTGAGGCAGGTCTGATATTTCCTGTATCAAAATATCCGTCAGTGTCAAAGACCATCGTCCTAAGTTCTTCGGACGTTTTCCAGTTTCGCCTTGCCCGGATAATATCCCCGCCTTCCCCGATCTCAATTTTCTTCTTTAAATCTTCTTGTTCGGAATATAGCCGTTGGATCAACTGCACTTCCAGATGATCAGTCAGTTTCAGGGTATACTTGTATTCATTGGCCACCGATTTAGTCAATTCTATAATCCGGGTTACTACGTTTATACTTAAATCTGTGTCTTTTATGGTGATAAAATCCCCCGCCTTAAACTCAATAAATTTTCTCCAATCGGGCTCGATAATATAGGTTACTCTCGGTTCGCAATTATCATCAAGATAAATTTGGGCTTTAGTTTGTAGGGCTGTTTCAGCAGTATCTATATAGGATTGCGGCATTTTTATATCTAACAAAACATACTTGTTACCCCCAGCAGGCTTTAAGATGGCATTAGGTAGTTCATAGCCTCGCTCATCTCTGTAAGCTATGATAGTAAATTCTTTGGTAGTATCGTTATAAGCAGAGACCTCAAATTCGTACCCTGCTAAATTCCCTACATTGAAATGAAGTTTTGCAGTTATTCCGGGAAGTAAAAAATGATTTAAATTAAAGGGCATATCAACGTCGGTAAATTTTGTTATATCCCCTGGGTTTACTGAGTTTATTACCCCTTCTCTGTGAGGATAGATATCATTAAATATTTCTGTATGTTCGATTGTGCCATACTTATCAACATTCTTTTCAAGATAGGATACCCCGCCATCTACAAATTTTAATCTTTTAGAATGGTCTCTATAATCACTTGCCAGATTTTTCTCCGAACCAAAGGCATATAACCTCGTAATAATATTTTTTTCGCTCAATGTGGTTCTGTGGATATTTCTCAAGCCCTGTTTATATTCAAAGACTAACCCTGCTCGATCCCTGCCTGCCTTATCGGTAAAACAGATATCTTTTGTATAAATAGCAATCCCACCTTCTTCGGCAGTCTCGTAACCGTGTTCGGCATCGGCAAAAGGTTTATAATATATCACTGCCTCCTCACCGGCAGGATGATAGGGCAGTTTCGCCCCCTCTGAAAAAACCAATTCAAATTCAAAATAAAATTCTCCTTCGAATTCCCCACATAATTTCTGCAGGACCTGCATACAATTGGATTTTGAGAAGCTTAGCAATTTATAATCTTTATTTGTCTGATCACGAGTCAAACTCACCCAGCCGGTATGTTCCCGGTTCATGTTGGTTACAATCAGGTCGAGAAATGTTTCCAGGTTCCCTACCAGGTAAAAGTCAGAATTCCCATCCAGATCCAGAAATTGTGTCTTGAGCAGTTCGTAGGATTCAGATTCAAAAGTGATGTCGTAATCAAAAGAATTTGAGGAATTTTTCTTGATGTTGGGAAGATTATTCACGTGATATATAACGCCACCATAGACAATATAATCCCCGATATTGATATTCAAAAAAATATGGGAATTAAAAGATGATCTGACGATATCTTCACCCAAAAGTTGGTTGATAAGGCGGGTATTATCATCAATTTTTATTGTCAGCCAGATCGATGTTCCTCGATAGATATTAAGTTCCATTTTTTATTCTCCTAAGGTGGCAGTTCCGCTATAAACAAAGTTACCGCTACCCGCATATTCGTAAACTGATGCTACTTTTGGCACTGGTTCCCTCAATTTCAGAATAAATTTACCCACTAATTTAGAACTATTCCAGCCAGTCAGCATATCTAGAGCTCCCCCATCTTTAAGATATACACTCAAAATACTACTTGAAAATGGTAATTTTAAAGTATGAAGCCCGGGTCCTTCCAATACAGCTTTAAATGAATTCAAATTATTTAGAAAATCCGTTTTTGTGTCTGCCTTTATATAACAAAATAAAAGTATATCTCTGGGCTCAAAATGAATATCACCGGCATCGGTATAGGCTTCCTCTCCATTATAATCAAGCCAATTATGGGCTGTTTCCCCTTTTCTTTTCAGAAAATCCAAGTTGCCCCTGACTTTTTGGACATAAACCCCATACGTAGAGGCTAGATCATTACTGCCAATCTTATATCCGGATTGCATATTAGACACCTCCTACTCCCCTTAAATATTCGCTTTCCATTGATATCCCCTTACCTAATTTATCATCTATATCTTTTAGATATTTATTATATTCAGTGTTATCAGCAATCCTCGCATTGATTATTATTATGCTTTCCATATTAGAAAGTATATCCACGGTATTGATCCTAATTGCCTGGAATTGGCCAGCCAAAAGTCCTGCTGTCTCCTCTGTTATGCCCGCGATAGCTCCAGTCAAGCCCGTCCTTCTTGCCTCTTCTAATCCTATACCTGCAGCGTCGAAAAGTGCTTGCATTGCTTCCCATTGAGATCCTGCTGCTAAAATTGCCATTTGATAAGTTGATGCTAAACTCGCTATTTCCTCGACTGTTAATCCGCCTCCGGATAAAATATCAAATTGTTCCATCCAATTTTTAAGATATTGAGTGATGATAGTTTTCTTGAAAGCATCTATCATCGCTCTCCGCATCATATCATTGAAAGTATCTGCAAAAACTTCAGCAGAATCCAATCCCTCACTAAAGCCTTCGGCTATAGCATCAGCAATCGTTTCTTCTGTTATACCTGCAATTTCTATCATTGCTTCCTGTGCCTGATCTACTATATCTTCGATTGACAACACTTCTCCTAAGTCTATACCGATCGATGCCAAAAGCGCCTCCATTGTTTCCCATTGTGTTTTTGCGTATTTAAGAAGAAACAGATATCTTTTCGCTAATGAATCCATTTCTTCTGCTGTTAATCCGCCTTCGGATAGGTATGCAAACAACTCTAACCAACTTTGGAGATATCGCGTAATTATAGTCCTTTTAAAGGCATCTATAATTGCTTTTTTCATCATTTCGTTAAAAGTATCGGCAAAGACCTGGGCTGAATCCAATCCTCGAGAGAATCCTTCAGCAATGGCATCGGCAATCGTTTCGGCAGTGGTTCCTGTCAGTATTTGCTGGTATTGTTGTTGTAGATTGGCTATCTCTGCATTGATATTTTGTATAGACGACAACCATTGCTCTATATTTGCTTGGTCAGTTTCGCTCCAGGTAAACCAGAGGAATTGCCCATAGGCTTCTTGTTCGGCTGCAATCATTTCATTGTATACGGCAATTTGCTCATGAAGTAAATCAATTATATTCTGTATTGCTTCTGGTTTTGCAGTCCCTACGGCTTGATTTAATATATTTTGTTGTGCTTGTAGTTCGAGGGTAATTTCATGTAACTGTTCTTGAAGTTCAGGGACATCAGAATGGTGGACGGTAAAGATATTAAAGATAGCACTTATGGCAGCCGCTATCCCGCCTAAAATCCCTGCAAAACCTAAAATACCACCAGTTGCAAAACCAGCCATTATTTGGCCTATTCCACCGACTAAATTGGCTACATCGTTTATCATTCCTTCAAGTTCTGTATCAAAATTACCGATAACGTCAGCTAATGCATGTATAGCATCAACTGTATTATTAATTTCGTTTATTGTATTTTCCCATATCTGCTTTTGTGATTCGGCTATCTTTTCATTAAGATAAATTATAAACTCAGTAAAATTCCCATATTCTATTTTCATTTCTTCCAAAAATTGAATGAAACTTTCCAATTGTCTATTATTTAATTCTTTTCCATATTTCGCTATCTCATTATCTATTTTTTGTTTTGCATCAGCAAATTCAACCTCTGCTATCAATTGTTTTTCTATGCTTCTTAATCTATCTTGTTCATATTTAATATCGGTTAGCAATAATAATTCGTTAGTCTTTTTATGGATTGAAACAATCTTTTCTTCTGTTGTCTGATAGGATTCGAAATAGGATTCTAATATTTCTCTTTTCTTTTTAGCTTCTTCTTCTTCTATTTCTGTTATTTCTTGTAACTTATCATTTACAAATTCAAAATATTTTTTATAGGCTTCTGTTTCTTTGCCAAGTCCCTTTTTGGCTATTTCAAGTCTTAATTTATAAGCTTTATCCTCTTCTCCTATTTGCTTTTCTAAACCTTCCTTGAATATAACTAACTTTGCTTCTGCTATTTCTTTATCGTATTTTTCATTAATCTCCAATATATTTTTGTTATGCTTTTCCACCAATCCTAAATATTCATCGGAGCCTTCTTTATAATCTCCGATTATAGCCCTGAACCTATCCTCTTCACTCTTGAGGTCTTTTTCCCTTGCCTCAGTAATATAGTTGAAATATTCTTCTTCGGCTTTTTTCCTTTCTGTTATTATTCCCTTGTTATATTCGTATATATCATCGGAAATCATTTTGCTTAATTCAGCATTGTCTTTATATTTCATTGCCATATCAGATAAGTAGCTAGCATAATTTTTGCCATCTTCAACCAATTGTGCATTATGTTCTTCTACATATTCTTCTCCAAATTGGGCTACATCACTCATATATTTTTTATATTGGTTTGCCATATATGTTAATTTGTCTTCTATATCTTTAATTTGCTCATCGGTAAGAGCAAGAATAGTTACAGGTTTTTCTTCAGGAGGTTTTCCGGGTTCAGGAGTAATTATAATTGGCTTACCTTGTGATTCTCTTAATCTTTCTAAAGCCTCGGTTAGAGCATCTACTTCATTTGTTGTTCTTTCTATATTAAGAATTAATTGTTCTTCTTCTAAACTCCTTTTCTCTGTTGCATTAGCTAATTCGGTTTCTAATTTCAGATATTCATTATTTTTTTCTAAACTAATATCCACCATTTCCGCTAATTTTTCTTTTGTGTATATTTCCTCTTGTATCTTTCCTCTTCGTTTATCCACACCAGCAATTTCATATTCTGTTAATTTTTCTATAATTATCATCTGTCCCTTAATTCTGTTTATTTCTTTTTTACCTTCGTCTTCCTCTCTTTCATATAATGTCGACGCTAATTTTGCCCGGCGATTTTCAATGTCCGCCTGTGCCAGTTCTAATTCCATTATCCTTATGCTTAAATCATAAGAACCCTGTTTAGCTAAAGTGAGAATATCAATCTTGCCGGCAGCATCTCCGACAGCCTTTCCAAAAGTAGGATAATATATCGCCAAAGCTTCTTCTGCAGCTTTTAATTGAGTTGTTTCTTCTCTGGTGAGTTCTGTTTTGCTTCTCAAACCTTCTATCGTAGTAATTAAATCATCAATTCTGCTTTGTTTTTTCCGTAATGTATCAGTTAGTTCCGAATAAGTCCTTGCCAATTTCGAAAGTTCATCATTAGCTCCGCTCATCGATTGGTTAATTCCGCGAGCTATATTATTCATAAATGCGAGCAAGCTATCCCCGAGAGGTTTCATCTTTGCCATTATATTATTCTTCATAATTGCCCATTGATTTTCGGTAGTGTCCATCATGGTTTTTGTAGCATTTTTAAATTCTTCTGTCCCTTGTGCCATTGCATTCAATGATTCGGTATATTTGTCTGCGTCAAGTGCCAATGCACCAATCAAGCCTCTGATATTCGGGAAAATGGCTGCGAGTTTTTCCATTTTATCAACGTCATCACCAACAGCCTTTTGCATTTCTAATAATATATATGCAAATCCTTTAGTTTTTAAAGTAGCAGCATCAAATTCAATACCTAATTCTTTAATCATATCTTTAGCTTCTTGGCCAGGTGATATAATTGCTGCCAAAATTCCCCTAATACCTGTTGTCATAATATCAATAGGGAGTGATTTAACACCTGTAGCAATAGAAGCCATCAAATCAGTAAAAGACCCGCCAGCCTGTGCCCACATCCCGGCGATATTTGATACTGACGGGGCTAACTCTTCCATACGTACTTTTCCCAACTTAACTGTCATAAAGAGTTTTCCGGCAATATTTTCGGCATCTCCAGCAGCTTCACCGAAAGAGTTCATAATATAAGTCATTGCATCAGCAGCTGTGAATGTATCAGTCACACCAGCCACAGCAAGCTCAGCAGAGGTTTTTAATATCTCCATAGCCTTAGCTCCGTCATAGCCAGCAGACACAATTTGATAGAGTGCTTTGGTTAGTTTTTGGGCATTATCGGGAACGGTTTTCGACATATCAATTATTTCTTGAGACATGCCTTTGAAGTCATTTTGAACAGCTTTTGAGATTGTCTGAACTTCTTTCATTGCAGTTTCAAATTCTTTGGAGAAATTGTAGGCTTGTTTGGTTATTTTCGCAAAAACTAAAGCAGCCCCAATGCCCAAGCCGGCAAAGATGTCCATCCCGGTTATACTACGAGTTAAAGTGCGTAATATTCCCTTTGCCTGGACTGCTCCTGTTTGTAATCCCGTATTATCGATTTTTGTCCGCCAAAAAAGCGAACCTCCGGTTTCTAGTGCCATTTTATTCCACCTTTTTTAATCTTTCTCTTGTTTTCTCGGTTGCCTCCCAGATACTCCATTTGATGGGCAACCTACTATTATTTAACCCGATTCCCAAATTCATATATTCCCCTGCTTTTTCATAGTTCCCTTTCTCGAATTCATAAATAGCCAGCCAATTGAGAATTTCCGGTAAAACTATTTTTGCATTATTAATTAATAATCGTTCATATAGACTCCCCTCTGTTCTGCAAATATCGAGTGCAATCTCAAAATAATTTTTTGCCTTTTCATTATCCCTGCCGGTCCAATAATTCCCCAGCATTAAATATATTTGAGTTATTCTGCTCGAATAATGACAGGCCTCTTTTTCTATTCTTTCCACATTTTTTATATCATCAAGAGCCAAATAAGATCCTGTAAGATTAACAAAAACTTCAAGAAAGGCATTCCAGCCCTCATTATAATTTGCCTTTCTCATCTCTTTTATCCATATCTCACCGTATTTAATGGTATTTTTAAAATCTCTGGTGACATAATGTGTCTTTACCAAATGGGTTAAATTATGCAGATTATCCGGATGTTCTTCAAACTCTTTTTGGAGCATTGGCAAACTGCGTGCCATTTTGTTATCTAATAATTTTTCGCCCTTTTCCCCCTGAAAAATATATCCATAATGATTAAAAATTATATGAGGGGCAAAAAGATAAGGGGATTTGCAGATCGGTTTATTATGGACGGCCTGTTCATAATGGAAGCCCTTCTCATTTTGAAATATTCTTGGTTGTATCATTTCCGAATATTGCTTTAGATCCCTGGTATAATAATTATATAAATTTACAAATACTGTTGGCTCCTTATATTTCGGGTTCAGAATTATATCCTCTAATGGGTATAAGCATTTATGTTTGAGTTCTTCATCGGCATCCACCGACATAATTTTATCCCCGGTAGCCTTTCCGATCCCATAATTGCGGGCTTTACTAAAATCCCAGGGGATAAATTCCTTGATATATACCTTGTCTGTAAATTTTTTGGCAATATTTACGGTCCTATCTGTTGATCCTGTATCTACTATAACCAACTCAGTAAGTGGTTTTAGTGTTTCATCATCTTTCATTTGAATGATAGGTAGAAAAGAATCCAGACATCTTTGTAGATTGGCTTCCTCATTTTTAACGATCATACAAATTGATAACTTTGGTTTTTCCATTATTTCTCCTTTAAACAGCTTATAGGATTGACTCCCCAGTTCCCTTTTATATCCGGTTTATAGGGTCCGGTCTCACAAATAACCCTTGCCCTTATCTTTTTTATCCCTTTTCCATAATCAATATTAACAAAAATATCTCTGCAGGCATCTCCTACAAACTTGATATTTATTATTTCCCATTTTTCCAGATTCTTTAATCCAAACCAACTTTCCAACCGCCGGGCATTATTTTTATGGAAAGTTCCCCTCCAGGTCAATTGGGTATATTTCGCCATTTTCACCCAATTTTTCTTTTGCCAGGCAATCAGAAATCTTCCTATTACCTTTTTTATTTCTTTATCCATAGATCCCTCCTTAATCTAAATTATCATGAACTTCAAAATCAATTATTTCTCCATATCCTGTCCAATTTGGTGATTCTATATATAATTGAATATGCCAAATTCCCACAGCATCTAAATCACCCGCCAGCGTAATATAATATACATAATTCGTTCCCTCTGGTGAAGCATTCCACTCCCCTTCTATCCTCGTTTTGCCGGGTTTAGAATATAATATTTTTAAAACATCAGCTGTGGCTATATTACATCCCGCATTTAATATGATTTTTGTACCTATATCATTTTTATATATTTTCATTTGTCTTCCTCCAGATCAATTTTTGAAGGTGATATTATCTCTTTCGTAATTGGGGAATTAAGAGTAATCCCCTTTGTTAAATTAGAATTAAAAGCAATTTCCTTTATTATGTTAGAATTAAGAATAATTTCTTTTATTATTTTCGAATTTAATATAATCTCTTTTGTTATATGAGAAGGAAAAATTATGATTTCTCTAAATCGAAAGGCAGTTCCACTAAATATAAACTGTCCACTGCCTATATACTCATACTCATAAACTGCCCCTATAATTGCAGTCCCTGAATAGATAAGCATCCCACTACCTACATACAAATAGTTAGGTATATAAATTAGGATTGCTTCACCTGAGTAGATAAATTCTCCACTGCCCGAATAAGCAAACCCTATCGTTATTACTGCATTACCCGAATAAACAAATTGACCGCTACCTATGTAAGATATCCCTAAAATATAAGAACCTGAACCACTAAAACTATAAGAGCCAATTCCTACTGTCTCAAAATTAAGTGTATAAGACTGAACTGCCTCTCCTGAGTAAGTAAATCCACCGCTGCCTGTATATAAATAATCCCGGGTATGGATTTGGGTTGCTGTTCCTGAATAGACAAATTTCCCACTGCCTACATAAGAAAATTCTGAACCGATTGAATAAGAAGCCGAACCACTGAATACAAAATTACCACTTGTTGTGTAGAGAAAATCTGTTGTATAAACTAAGGTTACAGTCCCGGAGTAAGTAAATTCTCCGCTACCACTATATAAATAATTAAAGATAAAGGATTGAGTCGCTTCACCAGAATAGGTTAGTATTCCATTCCCTATATAAGCAAAGCCAATTGTTGTTATCGCGCTGCCTGAATGGGCAAATTCTCCGCTTCCTATGTAAGTAAAACCAACCGTTACCGTTGCAGTTCCTGAGTAGGTAATTGTTCCACTACTCGTATAAGCAAATCCTAAAAGATAAGTTCCGGCACCGCTAAAAGTAAGAGTTCCGTCTGCTATATAGACAAAGTCTTTAGTATAAGACTGTTCTGCTTCTCCTGAATAAGTTAGTATTCCGCTTCCTATATAAACAAATCCTAAAGTATAAATTCCTATACCATTAAATGTGAAATTCCCACTTGTGATATAACTAAAGTCTTTAGTATGAATCTGAACTACTTCCCCAGAAAAGGCTAATTCACCACTTCCAGAGGTTAGATAATCTTTTGAATATACTTGTGTGGCACTACCAGAGTAAGCAAATTGACCTTCTGCTGTCGTGAGATAATATCTTGAATGAGATTGTGTGGCTGTTCCCGAATAAGCGAATGAGCCAGTCCCTACACATTCAAAGTCGCCTGCTGCTACAGTTTCCGGGAATATTGCTGTTACTACGCCTGAATTAGCAGGATTAGTGACTGTCGTTGCTCCAGTTACAGTGAAGAAGTTTTCAGCTACACCTGTTAAGGTAAATCCTGCTTTTGCTGTAAGGGTAATCGTTGCTGTATAGATTGTACTCCCTTGAAAGGGATTGTGTGCAGGATTCCATGTAACAGTTCCTGTATATTGAGCTGTTTCAGTTATTGTGGCTACTGGAATGGCATCTGTTACTGGTACGGTTACACCAGGGATTGCCGCAATGTTAATTACTGTTAAGGCCGCCACTCCCCAAAAATCTACTTCGTATAATACTACATTTCGGGCAGCAACATTAATATTGTAAAATTTAGCCCTCATTGCTGTTACTGTTTGAGTACCAGTAAGAATTTCTTTTTCTATCCATACTCTATCGGTGTAAGCACCTTCATAAACAAGAACCCAAGCACCACCATAATAAACATCTACACTTATTTTATTCACACCTGAATCACTATAATCCGCCCAAAATCTTACTTTGGAACAACTTATAGCAGAATGTTTAAGCTCTAAATATGAACTCCACGAAGTAGCGGGTACACTACTTTGAGCATATGTATCTGTATTTTCATCATAAGCATTGGCTTCAGTATTCCATTTATTATCGCCATCAACAAATCCAGTCGGAGAAATCCAATCCCAAGTTACTCCCAGTGTTGCAAGACAAGTCCCAATGGCAATTGCATTGGTATATAATGCAAATTCATATACATCCCCATCGTGAGCACCATCGCAATCTAAAGCCCATTGCAATTCGGTATAATATTCATCAAGAAGGGCAAATGTCCCTGTATCGGGTAGGATATTATCCCCTTCACTGGCTAAACCATTTTGCCAAGTATAGTTAGTTTGAGCGCCACAAATTTTTGTTGTTACTGCCCCACCATCGGTAAGGTCAGTAGCAGCAGAATAAGATATTTCTCCCGTTGCCCCTACCGCAGCAAAAGATCCGCCATCGGTAACATTTCTCCATTTTAAAGTATAGGCATAGTTGTAAGTACCTTTTGAGCCATAAATTCTGGTAGCTAAAATAAAATCCTTTGTTTTATCCCAACCTGTTACAGGCACATCATCGGCAAGAGACTTATCAACCCTATTGGCATCTGCAATCCTTGAAGCACCTAAAGACGGATAATATAGAGTTAAGTCTAACTTCTCTATTTTTTTTAATTTCTCTATTTTGTTGTCAAAGAGCATAAAATTTATTACGTGTCGAAGCCCGCAATAAGGACAAATTAAAATAGGATACCTTGAACCCTTTTCATATTCAAAGATATTGCCCTCTAAATCATATTCTTTTTTACAAGAGCAACATCTTATAAGCATGATTTATCCCTTCACATATTCATATTTTACAGTGCAATAATCAGTGGTAAAATTAGCAATACTGCAACCTATAGGACGATTAAGCCCCAAACTGCAAATCCATTTATCACCAAAGCCAGCAGGATTTTGAAGATAAACACATTGCTCATTAACTATGGGAAAAGTAAAACCTTCCTTTAGTTTTTTACAGCACTTGCCACACATAGAACAAGCACTGGTCTTGATTTTCCACTTATCATCCCTATTTTTGAAGGCAATAGGTTCAATCCCAGCAATTAAATATAGGTTGCGGTAACTTAATTCTTCAAATACATCATCGGGAATTTCTAATTGTATTTTCATAAGCACTCCTTAAAAAATACTGGGGATTTGAGGGTCATCCCCTAACCTTCTATTCCCCTATAAGATTATGATATTTTATATGACAACTTCTACATAGGGTTATTCCATTATTAATATCAAACCTTAATTTTGGGAAATATGTAAAAGATTTTATATGATGAGCAATGATGTTTTTAGCTTTACATTTTATTCCACACTCTTGGCAAATATATTTACATTTTTTATAAACACTAATTGCCCAGTCTTTATATTCTTTAGTTTTTCTAATTAAATTATTTAAAGGAGTAACCCCACCTTTCCAAGCAGGGTTGTTTTCTCCTTTTTGTTTGCCTTCCCTATTTTGACTCCATTTTCTTAATGTTTTTTCGGAGTACACTCCAGTCCTACCTTTA
>Ga0307376_10003547_pt1 | contig 14572 bp, 17 predicted proteins | sample TR2MG_FD_202536 | JGI IMG/M metagenome (GOLD analysis project Ga0307376, IMG submission 202536) | Soil microbial communities from Risofladan, Vaasa, Finland - TR-2 | ecosystem: Environmental > Terrestrial > Soil > Coastal area > Acid sulfate soil | place: Finland: Risofladan, Vaasa | collected...
AACGCAATCCGCAGCGGTTTCTCCAGCGTGATGATGGACGGCTCGCTGAAAGAAGACGCCAAGACTCCTTCCTCGTTCGAATACAACGTGGACGTGACCCGTCGCGTGGTGGAAATGTCCCATGCGGTGGGCGTATCGGTCGAGGGCGAGCTGGGCTGCCTGGGTTCGCTGGAAAGCGGCATGGGCGAGCAGGAAGATGGTCAGGGCGCCGAAGGCGTGCTGAGCCACGACCAGTTGCTGACCGACCCGGAAGAGGCCGCACAGTTCGTGCGCCAGACCGGCGTCGATGCGCTGGCCATCGCGATCGGCACCTCGCACGGCGCATACAAGTTCACCAAGCCGCCCACCGGCGATACGCTGGCGATCAGCCGCATCAAGGAAATTCATGCGCGTATCCCCAACACCCACCTGGTGATGCATGGTTCCTCATCGGTACCGCAGGAATGGCTGAAGATCATCAACGAGTTCGGCGGCGACATGGGCCAGACCTACGGCGTGCCGGTAGCGGAAATTGTCGAGGGCATCAAGCACGGCGTGCGCAAGGTCAACATCGACACCGACCTGCGCATGGCGTCCAGCGGCTCGGTGCGGCGTTTTCTGGCACAGAACCCCAAGGACTTCGATCCGCGCAAGTTCCTCGCCGCCTCGACCAAGGCGATGAAGGAAATCTGCAAGGCGCGCTACGAGGCATTCGGCTCCGCCGGTCAGGCCGGCAAGATCAGGCCGATCTCGCTGGACGACATGGCGATGCGTTATGCCAAGGGCGAATTGAAGGCAGTCGTCAAGTAAGCCGGACAACATTGCAGCAATTAAAAAACGACCCGAGGGTCGTTTTTTATTGTGAACGGATAATCATAAGGGTGCGGATTTTTGCCAGTAACGCACGTTCGGCAACCCTTCAAAATGGGCATCGGATGTCAGTAGCTGTCCTCCAGCGGAAAGCACGCAGGCATAGACTACTGCATCTGCCATGGCAAGCTTGTACCGTACAGAAATATCTGCCGCAGATAACGCAATGCGGGTATCAAGAGGACGCACGAGGCAGATTTCGGTCAGTCCGATGACATCCAGAGCGGCAGCCTCGTCTTTTTCGCGAAGGCACCATTTGTAGAGTTCAAACTGCACCAGTGTTGGAACGATCAGGTTGGCGGTGTCGGCCAAAAAGGGTGCGAAGTTTTCTGCCAGTGCTCCATCGGTCAACCATTCTATCCAGCCGCAGGTATCAACTACGTGCATCAAGTCCGCTCCGCACGGTCACGCACATTGCCGGTGTTGGCTCCCTTGAACATGCCGCGCACTTCGGCAATCTCACGCCGCGGAATCATGACGATGGTATCGCCCTTGGCAACAAAGACAAATTGCTGTCCGGCCTTGAGGCCCAAATCATCGCGAAATGCTTTGGGGATGCCAATCTGAAATTTCTCGGTGAGGGTCGCAGCGTGCATCCTTACTCCTTTTAGATCGTTTGATTTTAGTAAGAATACAGGTTGACCTATTCAAATACAAGAGCAGATCCGCGAAATGTCGCGCAAGTTTCTTACCGCTTCAACCAAGGAATCAAGGAAATCTGCAAGGCGCGTTACGAAGCATTCGGTTCCGCCAGTCAAGCCGGCAAGATAAAGACGATCTCGCTGGACGATATGGCGATGCGTTATGCCAAGGGCGAATTTAAGGCAGTCGTGAAGTAAGCCGGACCATTGCGGCAAATATGAAACGGCCTTCGGTCAAGCCCCTCTTAAATCGTGTTTATTTTTGAGGTGTGATTTGAAGCTAGTAAATACCCTGATAGGAAATTAGCAGGGTATTTTTTTGAGATCAGCTTTAAGGATGGGTAATCACGAGCGGCTTTAGGGTAAAACAGACATGGACGTTATCGACTACAAATTGGCCGTTGAGACCCGAAAGTGCCAGCCGTCTTTAGCATATCGCTCCCCCATACCGCGCTAGAATCAATCACAAAAGACAAAGGAGTTTAAAAATGAATCTGGATACTGGAATGTTATGGCTTGCCGCCATAATTGGCTTCGGCAATATTGGATTAACATACTTCGCGGTATAGCTCAAAATTCCTGACACTGCCGGATGACGCGCATCGCAATCACATCAATCAAAATCCCGCCTGATTTTCTGCAAGATATCGTCTGCTTTGAAACTGCGGATTCAACCGGTCAATGCAACACATGCGATAAATTGTTCTGCCGGTGTTTCTGTAATGAAACGTCCGGTGGAGTTCGCACATAAACTTACTACTTTGGTAACATAATCTCAAGGGCCTTCCGGACGGTACGCTCAGCATATTTTCTCGCCTGCCTACCTTTACGCCCCGCTGAGCCGGCGACAGCATCGACAAGTTGTTCAGAATTGGCACCTGCCGACAACAAGCGAATGCAGGCTTGAAAGTCGGCACGACTGCGGTCACCCCCTGCTCCAATCATAAATTCAGTTGCAAGGGCTGCGAACTCCAGTTCCTCCAAATCCCCAAACGACGCATTATTGCTCCCCAATTGATCCCCCGTCGACACATCAGCGATATCTTCACTTCTCTGCCTGCGTTGGCGGGCAGATGGGAAGTTAGATAGCGCGGTGCCGTGTACTTTTTCTCCACTCCAACGAATGGGCTTGAAAGTATCTTCTAAAATATGGGCGACGCTGAATCGCTGGCCACGTGGGGTCACCAGGACATTGGCCCATTGGCCAGCACGCTTGTGATTCTTCGTTCCCGGCAAGCGCCCAAACTGTATGCCGCTTGTTGCGCCTACGTCTGCGCCGAGCTTCAAAGCAAAATCCTTCTGCACCCGCTGACGCTGATCTGCAGTCAACAGTTCTGACGTAAAAATCCACGCCTGACAGCCTCCCTCGATGCTTGTGCGCACGATGAGCGCACGATTCATTGACGCGATATCCCTCGCTAAAGCCTCAGGAAGATCGTCAAGAAAAAAATACCTGTAGGCGACACATGAGCCCGCTGCGGGTTCTGATTGCGCTGGGCGAAAATAAGTGTCAGAGCCTCTTGCGTTTGCCTTCCGCGCCCACGCCAACCCTGCATCAACCAACTCAACCTGAACCCCTTTTTGCCGCCACAGTCCTGTGCTGGAGCGCGAGCCGAAGTGCCACGCCTTAACGCCAACCTCTTTCTGGATTGTCCGTAGCACGCCGGCCTGGATTTTTGCTATTTCTGTCACTTGTTATCCTTTTGTTATTCCCCCAGCCGTGCTTCGCTGGGCTGCGCTTGGCTAGGGCTGTGATACAAGTATCACAGAGATTTTAGGAGTCAAATTATGATAGGTCAAAATTTGTACCATGATAAAAATGGCTAAACTAGGCGGATTTCAGTGATGACACCTCTGAAACCCGCGCAGTTCATTGCTTTCAAGCTACCTATCAAGAGGGTTGTTGCGGGGAGCGCTAAGAAATGTTCTTTCATGACGCCACTTGCCACGCCCATCACCTCCATGGTTCGTGCGGATCAACCAGCCCAGCGCTACCAGTTCTGTAGTATATTTTTTCCAAGATCCATCCTTAAATCCAACCATTGTCATCAGCCATGCTTTGGTTGGTCGAGCTATGTTTTTGGGGCGGCCATGTACAGCCATCAGGATCGCCCTGGCTGGTCCGGAAAGTCGCTCGTCTGTATAGACATCCAATGGGATGGGTGAGCCCACCTCCAGCGGCTTTTCTACGCGGAAATCTGGGGCGCTCATTTCGCACCTCCTTCGGCAACATCCACAACATCGTCGACCAATCGAGCCGCTACTATTTCAGCGATCAAGTTACCAATTGCCACCCCGACCAAAATTGAACGGCACTGTCCGATTTGGTTTGGCGTAAGAAATTCACCCCGTTTCGCCATTGCATAACCACCACTAGCTTTTCCGAGTGTCTTTCTGCCATTTCCCTGATTCGATGTGAAGTATGGCGAGTCCGGATTTTTCACGCCGCGATTCAGATTATGGTTCCATAGGGAACGATTTTTGATTTTCAAGCCGCATTTCCTTTCAAGAAATGGGCGGTGAGGTGACGGATTAATTTTCCGCCATTTTAATGAGGAAGTGAAGCGTTTATTAAGATTTTATATATGATTTTCAATAAGTTATAAAGTGTGGGCGTGCGTTATCACTCAAGACAAAATCGGGCTTAAAGTGTCACCTCACCACCCTACGCAACCACGTGGCTGCGAAAGGAAATGACCCGCACGTGAATGGAAATTTTGGACTTTCTTCAAAGGTTGCATAGCTTAGGTACAAGCTACGAGCTAAAAATAGACAGTCAAGGATGTTGCGACGAACGACCGTTACTCGGGTTTGAGTATCGCGCCACATAGGCCGTTATGTAGACTGCTGGATTATGTGGACTTGATGCTCTGCGCCCACCCTAAGACCTTGGCTGCTGCGGAGGACGTTAATGCAAAGGGCTACATAATCCGAAATGCGCAAAGGGTGTGGATTTGTTGACGATGTGGCAATCACATGATCGTCATCGCGGCACTACGAAGGCTCGCGATGTTGCCCGGCAAATTGCCACGACACCGAGTATCAAAGATCAAGCTGTGTACGCAAGAAGGTAGATCGACTATATGCTGCGAGCAGTACGGTGTGCCGCTTGCAGACTTGTGATTTACAAAATAAAAGAAGCTTTGAATTGAAATCAAAACGCGTAGCGGAAAAATACCAAATAATGCTGGCATTCACCACAGCCTGTATATAAGCGGCTTCAGAGTGGTATCAACTTTTCAACAGAGAGCGACATCAAAATTGATATCACTATTAATTGGCGGTCCTACACTTTCCTTAATTTATAACTCGTCTATATTTCAGAGTATCAAGATATATCGCTCTGTGTGTGCTACCGAACCGACCAGCCTTGTATAAAAGCTCAGCATATGATTTCACCAAGTTTTCGCATGTAATTCATAATTATCAATCGATTAGGTTCGATTAACGGCTTCTGCTGTCACTTTGAATAACAAGGTAAAGAAAATGAAAAATATCGTAAATTATCCCAAATCCAAACCACTGATTTGGTTAGGGGCATCAGTATTAATAGCGCTTGTAGCAGGTTGCGGAAGCGGAAGTGGCAACGGTACCGGTTCTGGCACGCTCGGCGTTTCACTGACCGATGCGCCGGCCTGCGGCTTTGACCACGTGTATGTAACGGTCGACAAAGTGCGAGTACACCAAAGTAGTTCGGCTATCGGGACCGATGCAGGCTGGAGTGATATTACCCTGAACCCTGCGCGAAAAATTGATTTGCTCAGCCTGAACAACGGCGCCCTGGACAACCTTGGCCAGACTCCCTTGCCTGCGGGGCATTACACACAATTGCGCCTGGTTCTCGATCCCAACACTTCGGGTGGCTTGGCCAATTCAGTTGTCCCAACCGGTGGCACTGAGTCCTCGCTCATTACCCCAAGCGCAGTGCAAAGCGGGATCAAGCTGATCAACCAGTTCGATGTGGCATCCGGACAGCGTGTCGACCTGATGCTGGATTTCAATGCCTGTAAATCCATCGTGACGATGGGTAACGGAAACTATGCGCTGAAACCTGTTATCAAGGTCATCCCTTTCGCACTGAACGGCATTGACGGTTTTGTCGATAAAGCGTTGTTTGGTAGTAACGTCATGGTTACGGCACAACAGAACGGTGTTGTAGTTCAATCCACGGCGCCAAACGCAACAACCGGCGAATTCTTCCTCGCTCGTGTTCCGGTCGGAGATTACGATGTCGTTATCACCGCAGACAACCATGCCACGGCAGTCATTGCCGCAGTGCCGGTCGCGACCACCACCAGCACAACCGTGGTCAGTACCAGCGGCGTGGCGATCACGTTGCCATCCTCCTCTACTACTACCCACATAATCAGTGGCACGATAACGTTGAGCCCGCCCAGCTCGACTGTAGTCGCCTACGCGGCAGCGCAGCAAGCAGTCAGCAGCGTTCAGGCCGTGACGGTGGAATCGCAGGCAGCTAATGATCTTGGCATCTACTCGCTGACCTTGTTGCCCATTGCTGAGCCGCTGTTCGGCCTGTATAGCGTTACGTTGCCGATCACGCTTACCGCACAATCTGGCGTCGCGGGCATATATACAGATAATGCTTCCGCGAGTGGATACACGACTCAGTCGCTTGCAGAGGACATTTCCACGACGGATGCAACAGCGCAAGATTTTACTTTGGTGCCCTAATAAACTTGCTTTGCTCGGGCGCAACATTAGGGAGCGTGCATATGCTGGTAGCGATGATTATGGTATACGTACTGCTGGTGAACCCGCGAATCTTATTGTGATAGGAAAGATTCAGATAAGGCGTGGCGAGAGCGATGCAATTTATTAAAACTGTTAGATTGAATAAGCATAATGGATTGGACTAATTGCAGTCCGGGTTGGATCGTTTCGATTAAAACCTTATGCACTCTTTTTCTGGTGGCTCTTGTTGGATGCGGAGGGGGCGGTGGAGGGAGTACCCCGTCTTTGACCTATACCGTGGGCGCTACCGTTACTGGTTTGAATGGCTCAACAAGCGTTGTTTTGCAAAACAACGGGGGTAGCGACCTCACCTTCAATGCTAACGGCACCGCCAACTTCAGCGCGACCATGCCGAGCGGTTTCACCTACGATGTGACCGTCCTCACTCAGCCGACTGGAGAAACCTGTACTGTCACCAATGGAAAAGGCACCGTTACCAATGCGAACGTGGTGGCTTCTATAACCTGTAGCCAGAGCACCTATACCATCGGGGGGGCGGTTTCAGGGCTTTCAGGCAGTCAGGTGACCCTCCTAGACAACGGGGGAAACAACACCCCAATTTCAGCCAATGGCTCGTTCGTATTCTCCACCCCTATCGCGAATGGATCTGCTTATTCTGTCACCGTTGGATCTCAGCCCTCGGGCCAGACTTGCTGGGTCACGTATGGAAGCGGCACCGTAAGCAGCGCTAATATCACCAATGTGGCGGTCGTCTGTTCGTCCGCAGCTTCCACTTACAGCGTCAGCGCCATCGTCACGGGATTACTCTCCAACACAAGCGTTGTTTTGCAAGACAACAGCGCTGATAACCTCACCTTCACCGCCAACGGCACCGCCAACTTCAGCACAACTTTGTCTAATGGTTCGACTTATCATGTAACGGTGCTAACCCAGCCAACCGGTGAAACCTGCACGGTGACCAACGGCAGCGGTACGATCTCCGGTGCGAATGTGACCGTTTCGGTGGCGTGTGCTTCCACTGCGGCAAACAATCCGGCAGGAACTGCAAGCGTGACTCCAACGACCGTTCCTACGCTGCCTACGCCGGGGAACGTAATCCCCTTGGTGGTGGATGCGGGACCCGTAGCGGGAAGACCCGGTATAAACGTAGGATTTGTGTCCGTCACCGTCTGCACTCCGGGAACATCCGGGACGACAGCCGCTTGTCAAACGATAGACCATGTGGTGTTGGATACGGGGTCTTACGGATTGAGATTGCTCAATTCCCAGCTCTCTTCCAGCTTGAATCTCCCCGCTGCTACCAACGTCAGCAATCACGCGGTTGGGGAATGTTTGCAGTTCGTCATCGGAACGACATGGGGTTCGGTGCGTCTGGCGGACGTATACGTGGGCGGCGAAGTGGCTCGTTCGATCCCCATCCATGACATCGGGGATCACCCTGCGGGATATTCTGGTATCCCCACAGATTGCACAGGTCAAATTCAGGACACCCAAACCGCCCTTGGTGCCAACGGAATTCTTGGCGTCGGACTTTTTGTAAAAGACTGCGATGCTTGTTTGACTCAGGTGATTCCCGCGACTTACTACAATTGCACCGCTTCGGGGTGTACCGGCTCTACCGTGACGGCTTCGCAAGTGGTTAAAAACCCCGTGGCGGAATTCCAAAATCCGGTAACAGGTGTAGTGCAGGATAATAACGGCGAAAAGATTATTCTTCCCGCCGTTGGTTCGGGAGGATCCACAGGCATTACGGGATCGGTGACGTTTGGGATAGGCACTCAAACGAATAACGCCCTGAGCGGAACAGTATATCCGACAGATGTTTATGGCAATTTCATAACTGATTATCAGGGAACGAACAACCTCAGTGCCGGAACTTTCATGTCCAGCAGTTTTCTGGACAGCGGATCCAATGGGTTCTTCTTCAAAGACAATACCATTGCCACCTGCGCGGATGGGTGGTATTGCCCATCTCCATCTCCATTGACATTGTACGCAACAAATAGCGGGTACACTGGAAGCCCGAGAGTTCAGACCAGTTTCAGTCTGGTCTATGCTGACACCCTGTTTAACCTTGGCAACATCGTGGCGGGAAATGTAGGGGCTCCCATCTCCATCGGATCATTTGATTGGGGGCTTCCCTTCTTTTATGGACGGACGGTATTCGTCGCCATTTCCGGGAAAAGCACTTCCGGTGGTGTGGGGCCCTATTGGGCTTACTGATCAATCACGAATTGAAGCCGAAAAGGAAATCACGATGAAAGCTATTCAAAAAGTGAACTTGATTCAAAAACCTGCCACGGGCAGGATCATGAGAATGCTCCAGTTGGGCATGCTGTGGATGGCTACGGGCATGAGCTCGATTGCCCATGCTTCTTTGGGGGGAGATGCTTCCAGCATAGAAACAGACCGAATGGTCATGAGGGCGGAGCATGCCGCAAAACAAACTCCATCGCCCACTGGAAATTATACAGTATATGAAATCGCCCTTCCTTCCGGCACTTTGGTTCGGCAGTATGCCTCCTCGGCAGGGGTGGTTTTTGCGGTCACATGGAAGGGGCCGTTCATCCCCAATCTAAAGCAAATTTTGGGAGATCATTATCAAACGTTGCTGGCACTTCAAGCCCAACAGACCTTAGTAGGTCATCGGTCTTTCAGCCACCACGCTGGCGATCTGGTGATTGAGTCCAGTGGTCACCCTCGTTCATTTGTGGGTCGTGCGTATTTACCGGCTGCATTGCCTGCGGGTATTACCCCTCAAGATATTCAATAGGGTTCCTTTTCCTAGAGGCGAAGTTCAGCTTGTGCGAACCGGCGGGTCATTTTGCAGATTGGCTGCCGAATAGCGAACTACAGTCGCGAACGGACCGGCCAGTAGGCTACCACTTTTCGCTTCCCCATAGCCATTCGCGAAGTAGCCCTTCGACACGGAGCCGAACCTCATGTGGTCAATTTGCCTTCCATACAAGCGGCCAGTCGCGACTGGCCCTTTTTTGGCCGACATTGACCATTCATGATTGCAAGCGCCACTGGCGGCTATGTGGCCAACATCGGACATATGACACCGATTTTATTAGAGGGCGCTAGGCGACCAAAGCTGACATTCACCAAGTATCACTTCCGATACTTAGCGAATGCCCATGTTATTTAATTGTCAGCCACAAAGCGAAACTACGACGACACAATAGCTCAAAAAGGGCAGTCAAGATAATCTCTTTTTTGCCGCCGCCGCATGGCTTTCAGCCAAGCTTTAAACATCTTAATGTCTTTGAATGCAAGCAAATCGTTCTTTAAGTCACGAATGGCGTGTTGGATGCTGACGATATCAGCGGCGAGGTTGCGCATGACGGTGCTTGGGGTCAACCGTTCGAAGGGTGATATGCCAAATTGGGCTTTGAACATATCCTCAGTGACAAAGATTTCTTGCTCTAACTCACTGAGCTGTTCTTTCAATATTTTGTTGTAGTGCTTCAGCCGGCCTGCGGTAATGTTGTTGATGGTGGCTTGGTCGATGTGCTCTAGCTCCAGTTGCAGCTCCAACAGTAGCAACAGATTTTTCTTGTCATAGACTTGGTTAATGCGTTGCATCAAGAGTGTTTTCCTTTCGCGCTCCTGTGGGTCGGGTTCGCGGTCTGGGTGCAGGGCACTGACCAATTTGCGGTACAACTCGCGGATGGACTGGCTGGTTTGCTGCTCCTCGGCCTGTTCCTGCGACTCTTTGGCTATTTGCTTTGCCGTCTTTTTTCGCTTTGCCTGGTGTTCTTCATACTCATGTCTTTCAGCTTCGAATTGTGCCTGCTGTTCTTGCATGTGTGCTTGAGCCCGCTTAAAGATTTCTTCGGGAGAGCTCATATCCAGGTCATCACCTAAGTCAACGCCTATCACGTCCTCCAGCATGGATTTCAAGCCATTCATGGAAGCGGCTTCTTCCGCATCGAAATCCGAGCCACTGTGTTTGTTGTAGATATTTTTTAATTCTTCATCATTACGCACTGCTGCCAGTCCTCCGGTCATCCCGCTAATCAGGTCATGGATCATGCGGCGTTCGGTTGAAGTAAGCCCTTTTTGATCACTGGCACGGTCCAGGCAATGCACTACCTCGATTTGTATATCCTGAGAAGTTTCGACCAGCGGAAGATAGTCGCTGGCATATTTCTTCAGGTATGCCGGAATAATCTCTTGCCAAGCGGCAAGGCTGGCGCGTTTTTCATCAATTTTCTTGATCAGGGTGTTGAACGCTTTTTGTTCTTTGGATAGATGTTGATGATCTTTGTCAGTGACGATACTGATGGCTTTGGTCTGAATCTTGAGCATGATGGGGACTGTGCTTTACAAACATGCGGTTCATTTAATCCAAGGTAATAAATCCTTGTCCAAGTAAAATTATAACGCCGTGGCATCCGGAGGTATATTTCATTGAATCATCACGATGAGCCAGCTCATTCAGAGAGTAGTCTGAGTATCTATTGGGCGCGAAGCTGAGTAACATCGTATCAAACTGCCAGCCGGAAAGCCGCCACTGGTGACTGGCCGTTTATGGCCCAGACCGTGTAAAAACGTAGCAACTGTACCGAGTCTGCAATTTTCCATTTCTATTATCTTCTGGTAGGTGTCAGGAGCGGATAGCAGAGGCTACAATTTCCATGCATCGGTTCTGAGCTATTTAAAATTCTACTTCAGGATAGCGCGCATCTGATGCGCAAAACAGAAATAATGCCCTCAGGCCCTCATTGCCTGCATCAATCCGGCGGTTCCCAATATCTTTATCACGCGCTTCATGTTATACGCCAGTACATGCAAGCTCATCTCGGTACTCACATGCTCCAGCGTGGTGGTGAGAAAATGGGCTGCCCCCATCCAGAATTTGATCGTCCCGAACGGATGCTCAACCGTCTCTCGCCGAATCCGCATGATGTCAGGCGAATGATCCAATCGTATCTGCATCTCTTCGAGCAGCGCTTCATCTTCCCATCGTTTTACTCGTCGGTGTGTACAACCCGTGCACTGTGACTTGATCGCACAGGATTTGCAGTTTGAACTCCAGTAACAATGCATCTTCAACCCGTGCTCGATGCTCTCAAAACGCCAAGTCAGGGCTTGACCCGCAGGGCAACGATATTCATCGCGTTCGGCATCGTAGATGAAATCCCCCACACAGAATCGTCCCTCTACCTTGCCACTCGATTTCTCTGGTCTCGCCACATACACCTCGATCCCTGCCTCATCGCTCGCCAGTATCTCTTCGCTCTTGAAATACCCCCGGTCGGCTACGGCAGTCAGGTGTTGCACGCCCATCACTTCACGCGCCTTGACGGACATCGAGGTCAGTTGATCATGATCGCCGCCTTCGGTGGTCACTTCATGGGCCACAATCAGATGGTGTTTGGCATCGACCGCCGTTTGAACGTTGTAGCCCACAATTCCGTTGCCGCGTGTCTTCATCGACCTGGCATCGGGATCGGCCAGGGAGATTTGCTTGTCCGGTGTTTCATTGAGTTTTACTTCGACTTCCTTGAGTTCACGCATTTGGTTCTTCAGTGCCTCGATCTTGTCCTGCAGATGTTCTGTCCTGACGGCGGCAACCGAGGCTTCTTGCCGGTCTGCCGTTTCAATCGCAGTCAGATAACGATTGATGCTGGATTCGATCTCCTCCATGCGGCGCTTCAGCTTGGCGCTGGTAAAGTTGCGGTCGCGGTTGTTGACCGCCTTGAACTTGCTGCCGTCGATGGCGACCAGTGCCTCCGTGAACAATCCCAGTCGTTGGCACAGCACCACGAACTGCCGGCAGACGCTGCGTATGGCTTTGCCATTATCCTTGCGGAAGTTGGCGATGGTCTTGAAGTCCGGCATCAATCGACCGGTCAGCCACATCAGTTCAACATTGCGCTGCGCTTCACGCTCCAGTCGGCGACTGGACTGAATGCGGTTCAGGTAACCGTAGATGTAGATCTTCAGAAGTACTGCAGGGTGGTAAGCGGGCCTGCCAGTCTCGGCAGGATCGACACCTTCGAATCCTAACTGGCCCAGGTCCAGTTCACCCACAAAGACATCGACGACCCGGACCGGGTTGGTCTCTGCTACGTAGTCATCGAGCAGTTTCGGAAACATCGTTGCCTGGGTTCTATCCTCGCCTTGTATGAATCGCTTCATGCCTGCGCTCCCAACAAATCCTCGATGTTTACATCAACGCATCACCGGAAATTACGTGTACACTTTCGCTACGTTTTTACACAGTCTGGGCCGGTCAGCGCCCGTTCATCATCTTAAATTTGACTGGCTGTTGTGCAATCTATTCCGGTCATTGATTATTCCTGAAGAGGAAATAGTATTACTTGAATCAGATACATGTTCAAACAGATTATATGGAGCTTACGCAGCCTCAAGTTCGATACGCAATTTTTTACCCAGCACTGATGCTGCGCTGGAAAGAGTGGTAAGGGTAAGACTGGTATCCGAGGCATCAAGCAGCCGGTTGAGCGCGGCACGGCTTGTGTGCATCTTCTTGGCCATTGAAGATTTAGTCAGGTTCTGTGATTTCATTTCCCGGTCGATTTGCCAAGCAATAACACGCTTAACAGCCACGGCCGTTGCTTCGTCCAGAATAGCTTCTTCCCGCAGAAAATCATCGAAGCTGCTACCTATATTTTTTGTTTTCATCATTTGTTCCTCATTCTGTCTATTGCCAAATCAAGATCCGGCTTGGGTGTTGCTTGAGATTTTTTTATGAACCCGTGTAATAAAACTATCTTGCCCGCTGATACTGTAAACAACACTCGCGCAATACGCCCTTCCAGATGAATGCGTACTTCCCATAGATCTTTTTCCATTTTGCGCACTAAAGGCATGCCAAGCGGCCAGCCAAACTGCACAGTCTTAATGTCTTCACCTATGGATTTTCGGTCGGTAGCTGTTAATTTGCGCAACCAATCGCGCACAGGCTCCGTACCGCCATCGGTCTTGAAGAATCTGACCTCAAGAGTGGGTTTGTTCATTTGCATAATGTACCAATAATGGTACGTGCAAGCAAGCTACTTCTTAATTCACACAGGTTACCAAGGCGACAAAACCAGTTAAACGTGAGAGGAGTCCACCATGAAGATTATCCGGGTTGGCGTTGATTTGGCAAAAAATATTTTTCAGGTGCACAGTGTTGATCGCGATGAGAAACCAGTTTGGCAAAGAAAGTTGAAGCGAACCGAGTGGATCAAGATTCTGCTTGAGAAGATTGAGCCTGGCTGCGTGATTGGCATGGAAGCTTGTGGTGGTGCGCATCATTGGGCTCGTCTGCTGCAAGCACAGGGCTACACGGTCAAACTGATGGCACCTCAGTTCGTCAAACCCTATGTGAAGAGCAACAAGAATGATGCTAACGATGCAGAAGCGATCTGTGAAGCAAGCCGATACCACCAGCGCAACCATACAAGCGGCCATTCACGAGCGTAAAATACAAACGTTCAGCCAGCTTTTCGATGTCGCGAGATACATTTTCTTTAATGATTTTGACTAGGATTTTCCCCCCATCGTTTAAAGGCAAAAGATTTACGGATTCCCTACTGGGGACTTTAAAGAAAACGAATCCGAAATACATCACCAATTTATATGCGAATGAACAATCAACAGCACCAATGCCATGCTTTCAACCACTTCAATTCCTGCGCCGAGTAAATCACCGGTCATGCCACCCATACGGCGCAACAAAAATTCTCGCCACGCAAAAACCAACAGCGGCGCGCACCACAATACAGGAGTAATAAAGCTGCACACCGCGAGCAGTATTCCCCACAGCCATGTTATACGCGGATTTATTTGCCAACTAAAAAGTTGACCCAGGCCTGGTTTGAGCGTGGGCAACCGTGCCCAGATCAACACTCCCCAGCGCGCCCAAGCGGGAATGAGTAGCAAGCCCCAGTAATAGCCACTGCGCGCCAAAAGCATCAGTAACACGAGCTTGGTTATCAACTGCAAAATTAAGCTCACTACGCCGAAAGCGCCCAAATGCGGGTCGGCCAGCACCGCCAAGAAGCGCTCACGACCACGGTGCATAGCTCCAATTGCGTCACTCATATCTGCCAATCCATCGAGATGCAATGCGCCGGTGATCCACACCCAAAGCAATAAGCAAAGCAATGCCCCGAACCAAGGGTCTACGTGACTGCCCAGCCACAATGCGGTTGCGAGCATTGCGCCGATAATAAAACCCACCAGCGGGAACCAGTTCGCCCCACTCGTTAGTTCAGCCTGTTCAAAATCGCGCAACTGAGGTGCAGGGAGCCGCGTTAAAAACTGGATGGCCGAAATAAACCCGCGCATGTAAATAACCTTTAATTGAGTGAAAGCAAGAACGGTAATTGCCCATCAAGATGAGAAAT
>Ga0307376_10003551_pt1 | contig 14568 bp, 18 predicted proteins | sample TR2MG_FD_202536 | JGI IMG/M metagenome (GOLD analysis project Ga0307376, IMG submission 202536) | Soil microbial communities from Risofladan, Vaasa, Finland - TR-2 | ecosystem: Environmental > Terrestrial > Soil > Coastal area > Acid sulfate soil | place: Finland: Risofladan, Vaasa | collected...
GGGCACCGCATCCGAGCCCGGAATGCCAGGCTAGGGATGCACTAAGAATCCCGCCGGCTCCACGGTGCCGATAAAGGCCGGCGCAGACCTGAACGCGCAGGCGCAGGGGAGTAAGAAGCTTGCCGACTTACTGCGGTCAGCAGTCCTTGCAGCTCTCGGATGCCGAAGCCGAGAGGGCGTTCGCCCACGACGACAGCTTCCGGACGAGGGCATCCCGAACCCTAGCCTTAATCGGTCCCCAAGCCCGGCTGTCATTCTCTTCCTTCCACCAGGGCTTGGTCCGCTCGAGCCGGAGCAGCATCTCCGCCTCATGCTGCTTGAACATGACGTAGACTAAATACCAGTTGTCGTTCATGTGTCGAACTCCTCTCGGATGACCTCGAAAATGAGGGCTTCCTTGCCCGTTGCAGATATGACGGCTCCATGCCTCGATCGGGGAAGCGTCAGACTGCCGCCGCACTCCAGAATGCGGTCCGCTCCCTCGAACGAGACCCAGGCATTTCCCGATCGGATTTGAAGTACCTGGGAAGAGCGCGGCAGGAGAACCGCTTCGTCTTGGAGCAAGACCATACGGATCGTGGTATTGGACCGGCTCCCCGCTCTCCCGGTCTTTTCCAGAACGGGGGCGGTTCCTTGGAGAATAGCCGCAAACCCATCGAAACAGAGACTATTTCCGGCGATGCTCATGACATGTACCTCCATACGGCAGATAATAGCGATCGTACCTGACAAAACATGTCATACTTTAGTGGGAATTCTTATAAGCAGCCTTGATAGGACGATGGGCATTTCCGGCTGCTGAGGGTTGATTTCAGGGGCTGCTGCGCCGCACCCCTCTCGGGAGGCTGTTTTGGAGACCGAATATCGTTTGGCGCTGACCGGCGAGATGGATCTCATCTACTTGATGGGCTTTGACGCATGGGCTGAAGGCGGCGATGCCGAGGCCTATCTGGAAGGTTGCCGGCAGTCGACCAAGTACAAATCAGGGCAGTGGGTCGTGCTGACTGCCGAAGGCAGGCCGGTCTCCTCGCTGTTGATCCATCGATTCGAGCCCTGGGATGGCCGCGTGGTGCGCGGGATCGGCTCGGTCGCTACCGAAGCGTCGTCGAGGAGGAGGGGCTACGGACAGGAAATCGTGCGGCGCGCAGTTGAGGACCTGTCCCGCAGTCACCATGCGGCGGTATTCCTGCTGTATTCTGACATCGGGAAGGCATTCTACGAACGACTTGGGTTTGTCGCAGTGCCGGATCGCTATCAGCGAAGGGCGGGAAGCACCCTGATGGCAAAGCTCGATGCAGGCATCGGGCGAGGAATCTTCGAGGCGAATCAGAGCGGTATCCCCGGCTACTTCTAGGATGAAGGGGCGGTTGAAGAAAGCCTCCTTACAGTCGCCGGGCTCAATGCCCCGCCTTTCGCGGTTCTTGCCCTCGTTGTGGACGTCCCCCACGAAACAGGCACACTCCAGGAAGATACCTTCCCCTGTCTATACTCCTATAGCCTGCTATTTCTTAGCAAGCTTTCGATAGATCCGCTCCGGCCTTCCCACCTCTCCATAGGAAAGGTCTGCGCTTATTTGCTCCTTCGCCACGAGGTATTCCAAGTATCGACGGGCCGTCGGGCGGCTGATCCCGATCTTCTCCGCCAGTCTCTCGGCCGTCAGGCCGCCCTCCCATTCATTCATGACTCCGGCCACTTTTTGCAAGGTGATTTTATCAATCCCCTTGGGAAGGAAAAAATTCTGTTGTTCTTTCTGCCGTATCCCTTCGATCAATGCGTCGATTTCATCCTGATTGATATTCTGGTTGTCGCTTTGCAGTTTCCGCAATTTATTGCGAAACTCCCGATAATTATCCAAGGAATTTTTCAGCCGATCGAATACCAAAGGCTTTACGATGAAATCGAATACTCCGCTTCGGAGAGCTTCCTTGACGGATGAGATCTCCCTGGAGGCGGTGATCATGATGACATCGGTTTCCCTGAAGTCTTGCTGCATGGACTGCAGGAAAATCAAGCCGTTCATGTCGGGGAAGAAGATGTCGAGCAGGACCAGGTCGGGACGCAGCAAGGACAATTGCTCCTTCGCCTCCGCCGCATCGGTCGCGATGCCGATCACCTGATACCCCGGCACCTTTTCCACGAGCCGCCGATTGATCTCCGCGATCCTGACGTCATCCTCGATGATGAGCACCGAGATAGGCCTGTCGATCTGCTGATCAGCCATGGTCCTCACTTCCTTTCGGCCTGCGACTTCGGGATCGCCACGGTGAAGATCGAGCCGCCGTAGGGATTGGGCGAGCAGGAAATATAGCCGTTCATCTGCGCCACGGTTTTCCGGACAAGGAAGAGGCCGAGACCATGGTTCGACTCCGCCTTGGTGGAAAAGCCCTTGTCGAAAATCCTCGTCCGATTCTCCGGAGGAATCCCGATTCCGGAATCCTCGATTTCGATGATGAGATCCTTGCCGTAGTCGGTGAAGGATATCTCGATTTTCTTCCCCTCGGCTTCGGGCTTCATCACGGCATCCATCGCGTTGTCGACCAGGTTTCCTATTATGCTCGCGAGCGCGTCGCGATCCAAGTCCTCCGGGATGTCCTTGAAGCTGCTCTCGCGGTCGATATCGAATCCTATCCGCAGCTCCTTGGCCTTGTTGAACTTCCCGATCAAGAGTCCGCCGATCATCAGGTCGGGAATTTCCTGACGTATGAAGTTGAAGAGGTTCTCGTGGATGTCGAATTCCCTGGTGATCAGCTCGATCGCTTCCTGGTACGATTCCAGCTGGATGAGTCCGGAGATCATGTACAGCTTGTTGGAGAACTCGTGAGTCTGCGCGCGCAATGCTTCCGAGTATTGCGTGACTTGGAACAGCTCCTGGCTCAGGCGGGAGAGCTCCGATTTGCTCCGGAAGCTGGAAACGTAGCCGGTGACCTGGTCCTTTTCGTCTCTGATGGGCATGTAGTTCGCGATGAAGAATTCGTCGTTGAGCAGGACATCCTTATCGAAAGCGGCTTCCCCTTTCCGGATTATCTCCATCAATGGCGAATAGGGCGATAGCTCCAGGATGTTCCTGCCCAGGACCTCCTTCTCGCTCTCCCAACGGAGCATGTTCAGGGCCTGCTGGTTGACCATGCTGACGGTCCCCTCCAGGTCGACGGCCAGGATGCCTTCCTTGATCGATTCGATCACCGCCTTCTTCTCTCGATACAAATTGGTGATCTCCGCCGGCTCCAGCCCCAGGATGGCTTTCTTGACGCCGCGGGCGATCATCAGGGCGCCGAATATCCCGAAGCCGATGATCAACAGGGCGATCAGGAATATCTTGTTCCGATAGTTCTCGGTGATGTTCTCGATCTCCTTCAGCGAAAATCCGACCGCGACAATCCCGATGACCTGCCCGTCTTTCGCGAGGATCGGGGCTATGCCGCGCAAGGATGGTCCGAGGGTTCCCTTGGCCTCGGAAATGATGGCTTTCCCCTGCAGGGCCTGATCGTTGTCCTTGCCGACCATGATCTCCCCGATCCGATCGGGCACGGGGTGCGAGTAGCGTATTTTGTCCTTGTTCCCCACGACGACGAATTCCGCTCCGGTCTGAGCGCGAACCTTTTCGGCGATGGGTTGAATGACGAGCGACGGATCCCTGGCGGAAAAGGCTTGACGGATTTCCGGCATCGAGGCGACGGTTTCGGCGATGGCCAAGACCCTATCCCCCAGTTGCTGGGTCAAGGTTCGAGAAATCAAGAATTGGAAGTACAAGCCGGCGATGATGATGGACGATGACAATAACGAGAAAATCAATAAGGTCAACTTCGTTTGCAGCCGCATGCCGCCCTCCCGGAAAAGGGGCTTTTTTTACCTGAGTCCATGAACAAAATGATATTAATCCATTTTAAGGATTTATCGATGCTTATTTCACGAATCTGTACTTTTTGCCTCGTGACAGTATCATGGACGCTGCTTTGGCGAAAGCGAACAAACTTGTATCAGCGTCCGCATCACGAGAGAGGGAATATCGGGCTTCGCAGCTCGATATCACGACTAGGATGGATCTTCGAGAGAAAGCCTTGGAAATGCACGAGAGGCACCATGGGAAATTGCAGGTCATCGGGAAGATTCCGTTGAAGAGCAGAGAAGATTTATCGCTGGCTTACACTCCCGGTGTCGCCGAGCCGTGCAAAGAGATCGTCAAAGGCGAGGACGTGTCCATCGGCGTATCGCGCGGAAACGTCCTCCTCCTGGCGTTCCCGGGAATACTCAAGGGCGCACTCGAAGTCAGGGCGCGGGACATCACGGATGGGATGAAGCTGGCGGCCGCGAAGGCGATCACCGACTTGGTAGGGGAAGGCGAGAGGAGCGAGGAACGCATCGTCCCCGACGCCGAAAAGCGCGTCGCCCGGGCCGCCGGAATCGCCCGAGGATAGAAAGATGTGGGATGACGATCTTTCCGAGCGCATCGTAAACCTTCGATCCGAGGCGGAAAAAACCCGATTGGCCGAGTTCCTGCGAAGGCAGGGCTTGAGCCTGGACGAGGTGGAGTATTCGGTCGCCTGGTCGGATGCGGAGAGGATCGTCGCCACGGGCTCCCTGGACGGGAATGTCCTGAAGTGCATCGCCGTGGATGAAGACTACCTGAGCGGCGGCTTGTCCGCGAAAATCCTCACCAGCCTGGAACGGGAGGCGTTCGCCAGGGGGAGGCCGCATCTATTCCTGTATACCAAGCCGAGGAACGAAGAGATATTCTCTTCCCTCGGCTTCTATCGCATCGCGGGGGTGCCGGACAAGGTCGTCTTACTGGAGAACAGGCCGGACGGGATCGAGGAGTACCTGAGAGAGCTCGCGAGGGACGCTCGCGACGCCTTCCCCGGAGCCGAGGAGAGCGGGTCGAGAGCCGGCGGCGACGAAGGCTCGGCAGCCGTCGTCGTGAATTGCAACCCCTTCACCTTGGGCCATCGATACCTGATCGAATACGCCGCAGCCCGGTGCGAAACGCTCCATGTCTTCGTCCTCTGGGAGGACAAATCCAGCTTCCCGGCCGCGGTACGGTACCGCCTCGTCCGGGAAGGGGTCCGGCACCTGGGCAACGTGGTGCTGCACCGGGGGAGGGACTACGTCATTTCCGCGGCCACCTTCCCGGCCTACTTCCTCAAGGAGCCGTCGGAGGCGGCGGAAATCCAGGCCAGGCTCGATCTGGAGATCTTCACGCGACGCATCGCCCCGGCGCTCGGCATCAAGAAGCGGTTCGCCGGCGAGGAGCCGTACTGCCCCGTGACGGCGGTCTACAACGCGGTCATGGGGGAGCTGCTCCCGGCCAGGGGGATCGAGCTCCAGGTGGTGCCCAGGTCGCTCGCGGGCGGGCGGCCGATCAGCGCCTCCCGGGTCCGGGAGCTGATCCGCGCGGGGCAGCTCTCCGCCGTAGAGGAACTCGTCCCGGCTTCGACCTACCGGTTCCTCGCGTCGCCCGAGGCGGAAAGCATCATCAGACGAATACAGGCAGACTCAAAAAGGCGCTAGCAGCAGGAGGATGAGAGCATGAAGATCCTTGATGCCGGGATCGCCGGGACGCTCGAGTCGAGCGACATCATGATCCGGATCGAGAAGAACGAAGGGAAGGGCATCGAGCTGGCACTGAAGAGCACGGTGGAGAACCAGTTCGGCGAGCAGATCCGCGAGGTCATAGGCGAGACGCTCCGCGGCCTGGGGGTGGAGGATGCCATCGTCCGGGCCGACGACAAAGGGGCCTTGGACTGCACCATCAGGGCCAGGGTGATCGCGGCCGTCGGCCGGGCAGCGCAGCGGAACTGCCGTCCCTGGGAGATGCGCTAGATGGGCAGGTTGAGGAGGACCATGCTGTATGTACCCGGGAACAACCCCGGGATGATCAGGGATGCGCATATCTATGGTTCCGACGCGATCATGTTCGACCTGGAAGATTCGGTTTCCGTCAAGGAAAAAGACGCGGCGCGGCTCCTGGTCTACGAAGCCTTGAAGACCCTGGATTACGGACAGACGGAAGTCCTGGTGCGCGTCAACGGCTTGAATACTCCCTACGGCCGGGACGATTTCGAAGCGATGGTCAGGGCCGGACCCGACGCCATCCGCCTGCCGAAGGCGGAGACACCGGAAGATATCGTGGAAGCCGATCTCCTGATCGCCAAGATCGAGGAAGAGGCGGGGATCGGGCAGGGAAGCATCCGGATGATGGCAGCGATCGAAAGCGCCCTCGGGGTGATGAACGCCCAGAAGATAGCGACGGCAAGCGCGCGCCTGACCGGGATCGCGATCGGCGCCGAGGATTTCGTCACCGACCTGAAGACGAGCCGATCACCGGAAGGGATCGAGCTGCTGACGGCGCGCAGCCTCGTGCTTTTCGCGGCGCGGGCGGCCGGGATCGACGCCTTGGATACGGTGTTCCCCGACGTCAATGACGAGGAAGGCTTCGCCCGGGAGGTGCGGTTCGCCAAGCAATTGGGCTTCGACGGAAAGTCCATCATCAATCCCCGGCAAATCGAGATCGTCCATGCCATCTACAACCCGACCGAAGACGAGATCGGAAAAGCGGTCCGGATCATCGAAGCGGCGCGGGATGCCGAGGCGAAGGGCTCCGGCGTGGTGAGCCTGAACGGCAAGATGATCGACAAGCCGATCGTGGAACGGGCGCGGAGAGTGCTCGAGCTGGCTGAAGCGGCGAACTAGCTCACAACGGCGGATATCGAACGAGGTGCGCGAATGCTAAACGAACTCTGCAGAGAAATACCCGGCGAGGTGTCCGGAATCGGAACCCTCCGCCCGTTCCAGGCGAGCGGGCTGCTGAAAAACCGGCAGAGGTCGGTCGATCGGCAGCGAAACCCGGCCAGGAACAAGATCATAGGCTCCATCGAAGACGCGATCAGGGAAACAGGCCTGGGAGACGGCATGACCGTCTCCTTCCACCATCATTTCCGCAACGGGGACTATATCATCAACATGGTGATGGACGTGATAGCCGGGATGGGAATCAAGGACCTCGTCCTGGCCCCCAGCTCGCTGTCGGACGTTCACGGAGCCCTGGTGAGGCATATCAGGAGCGGAGTGGTCCGAAGGATCGAAACCAGCGGGCTGCGCGGGGAGCTGGCCCTCGCCATCTCCGGCGGCCTCATGGATATTCCCGTCGTGATCAATTCTCACGGCGGGAGGGCGAGGGCCATCGCCTCCGGAGAGCTGGCCATCGATGTGGCCTTCCTGGGCGTGCCTTCCTGCGATCCTGCCGGCAACGCGAACGGATATTCCCGGGACAGCACGGCCGCATCCGCCTGCGGCTCCCTGGGCTATGCCAAAGTCGACGCCCAGTATGCCCGGAAGGTCGTCTTGATCACCGATACCTTGGTGGAATATCCGAACACTCCTTTCGGGATTCCGGAATCCCAGGTCGATTACCTGGTGCTCGTCGATTCGATTGGTGATCCCAACGGGATCGTGTCCGGGGCGACCCGCTTCACCAGGGATCCGAAGGATCTGCTGATCGCGAAGAGCGCAGCTGACGTCGTCGCGTCTTCCGCCTATTTCCGCGACGGCTTTTCCCTGCAGACCGGCTCGGGCGGAGCGTCCCTCGCCGTGACGAGATTCATCAGGGAAAGGATGCTGGAGCGCGGTATCAAGGCGAGCTTCGCGCTGGGCGGGATCACGGGCCAAATCGTCGCCTTGCACGAGGAAGGGCTGATCAAGCGGCTGCTCGACGTCCAGAGCTTCGACCTCAGGGCGGTAGAATCCCTGAAGAACAACCGCTTCCATCAGCAGATCGACGCGGAGTACTACGCGAGTCCCGACAACGCCGGCAGCGCGGTCAATCAGCTGGATATCACCGTCCTGAGCGCCTTGGAGATCGATGTGGACTTCAACGTCAACGTGATCACCGGATCGGACGGGGTCATACGCGGCGCTTCGGGCGGACACAGCGATTCAGCCGCCGGCGCGGCCATGGCCATCGTGGTGGCCCCGCTCATCCGGGGCAGGATGCCGACCATCCTCGACCGGGTCAATACGGTCGTCACGCCGGGCCACAGCATAGATGTCCTGGTTACCGATCAAGGGATCGCGGTCAGCCCGCGCAGGCCGGATCTGATGGACAGCCTGAGAGAGGCGAAGCTGCCGATCTCGACGATCGAGGAGCTGAAGGCGAAGACCGACAAAATCGTCGGAAAGCCGAATCCGATCAAATGGGAAGAAAAAATCGTCGGGCTGGTGAAGTACCGTGACGGATCGGTGATCGATGTCATCCGCCAGCCCAAGTGATCACGGCCCGTGCCGGGCTTCGCTACCGGTGCTGCGGGTGGCGACGATCGCGGGCGGGATCGGAACTTCGGTGAACGCGGATCAGGGGTCCAGTGGCATCGGGAGGTTGTCGACAGCCGGCAGGGAAGCGACCCTTGCGCAGCTCTTGGACGCGCGCGAGAAAAGGGCCGCCAAGCAAAAGATGCTGATCGGAAAATACGGTCTCCCCCTGATATCGTTCACCGTCAATATGCCCGGCGCGCGCAAGAAGACGCCTCTATCCGGCGAGATCTTCCGCGAGGGTTCCCTGGCCCTGCTGCAGGAACTTGAGAGAAACGGCCGCCTGCCGCTGCACGGCGAATCAGCTGCGCCCGATACGGGCTACGAGGGATATTTCGTCGTCGACGCCCGCGAGGAGGCCTTGAAAGCCATGATGCTTCAGATCGAGGAAAAACACCCTTTGGGCAGGCTGCTCGATCTCGACGTGATCGCTCTGGACGGGAAGCCCCTTTCCCGGGACGCACTGGGGTATCCGAGACGCACATGCCTTCTCTGCGATGAGGACGCCCGTCTCTGCGCCAGGAGCGGGAGGCACAGCCTCGGGGAGCTGCTGCGAGCTATCGAGCGCATGGTCAAAGCGCGCTTGTGATGGAGCCAAATGGACGACCAGGTGATCGATGCGATCGGGCAGAAAGCGCTGCTCGCCTTGCTCTACGAGGTCTCGGCGAGCCCGAAGCCGGGTCTCGTGGATAGGTTCAACAGCGGGGCGCACGACGATATGGATTTCTTCACCTTCATGGCCGGCAGCGCCTCCCTGGCAGGCTATTTTTTCGACTGCGCGGCGGAAGGGACGCGATATGCCGGCAAGGAGCCCGAGGAGCTGTTCCGATCCCTGAGGCCGATCGGGATCGAGGCGGAGCACGCGATGTTCGAGGCTACCGGAGGGGTGAATACCCAGAAAGGACTCGTCTTCTCCCTGGGAATAATCTGCGCGGCCGCATCCTGCTGTTTGGCGGAAGGCGGAAACGGAAACGCGGATACGGATGCGATATGCGCCAAGGCGGCCCGTATGACGCGAGGCCTGTGTTCGCGGGAACTGGAGCGCATGGACAAGACGGGGCGGCTCACTCACGGGGAGAAGCTGTATCAGGAATACGGGCTCAAAGGGATACGCGGGGAGGTGGAAAGCGGCTTCTCCACGGTACGACGCATCTCTCTTCCGGCGCTGGCGAAGCTGAAGGCGAGGAAGTCCTATGAGTTGAACGATATCATCGTCCAGACCCTCCTTCACCTGATGGCGGAAAACGAAGATACGAATATCGTCGCGAGGCATGATCCTGCTACGTTGGAGTATGTCCGTCGATACGCCCGCCGTGTCTTGGCCGCCGGCGGCATGCTGACCTCGGCCGGGGCCTCGATGGCCCGCGAGATGGACAGGGAGTTCATCGAAAGGCATATAAGCCCGGGAGGCTCGGCGGACCTGCTGGCGGTAACCCTGATGCTCGATTCCCTGAACAGCGTCGCCGTTCCCGAATTCCCATGAACACAATGAGCAAAATGCGATGAAATGATTTCTACTGGCCTTATTTTCTTATTATACGTCCCTTCAAATTTCCATTGCTATAATGCGGCATCTTCGCTGGCAGAAAGGGGAAGGCGTCGTCATGATTAGCGCAATCATCGGAATAGCCTTGGTGCTCTCCATCGTAATCGGTCGCATGAGGAAGATCAATATCGGCCTCCCGGCCATGGCTTTCGCGTACTTGATCGGGAGCTTTCTGCTCAAGATGAAGCCCGCCGCAGTCATCGCATTATGGCCGATGAGCATCTTCTTCGTCATCCTGGCCATCTCGCTGTTCTTCAGCTTCGCCAACGCCAACGGCACCCTGGAGACCTTGGCCGCGAGCATCTTGTACCGCTTCCGCGCGAACCCGGTGATGCTGCCGATCGTGATCTTCTTCGTAGCCGCCCTGATCGCCGCCCTCGGAGCCGGGTATTACGCCGTCATGGTCATCCTGGCCCCCATCGCGCTCATCATCAGCAAGAAGACCAACACCAACTTGCTGATAGGCGCCTTGGCCGCGGAGACCGGCGCGCAGGTCGGGTCCAACTTCATGATCAGCCTCAACGGCGTCATTTTCCGGAATCTGATCACCAGCGAAGGCTTCTCGGGCGACGTGGTCTTTACCACTACCTTCAGCATTTTCGTCGTATACCTGATAATGTGCTTCTTGATACTCGTCGCTCTGATGTTCCTCAACCGAAAGACGGTGCTGTCGGGAGCCGGGCGGGTCGTCAACCTATCCGAGGAGCTGAAGAAGCCGGCGCCGTTCAATCGGAAGCAGAAGATCAACCTCAGTCTCATCTTCATCTTCGTGGTCGTTTTGCTGGTGCCGTCGATCCTGCATTTCATCGTTCCCGGCGCGAAGTCGCTGACCTTCATCAATTCGAAGATCGATGTCGGACTTATCGCGATCATATTCGCCATCGTCTCGCTGTTCCTCGGATTGGGAGATGAGAAGAACGTCTTCTCGAAGGTGCCCTGGGATACCCTCATCATGATCTCCGGCATGGGCATGCTGACCTCGGTCGCCGTGAAAGCGGGAACCATCACGCTCCTCGCCCAGTGGGTCGGCACGAGCATCCCGACCGGACTCATACCGGTGACGCTCAGCGTAGTCGCGGCCCTGGTGAACATAATCGGCGGCAGTTTCGTCGGCGTCGTTGCCCCCGCTCTCTTCCCCGTCGTCGCCTCCGTCACGCAGGTCACGGGCTTGAGTCCCACGCTGCTCTACACCTGTCTATCGATCGGCGGCCTGGCCACGGGCATTTCCCCCTTCTCCGCCGGCGGCGCCCTCACACTCGGCTTCACGGAGGAAGGCGAACGCGACTCGATGTTCCGCAAGGAGCTGTTCCTCGGCTTGCCGGTGTACATCGGCGGTGCGGCGGTCGTGAGCCTCATCTATTTCGCCATCGTCCACTGACAGATCGTTTACTCGCCCGGCACTATCCATGCCGTTGCCGGGCGGGCAAGTCTTAGGCCTCACAGTGACCGCATCGCAGAGAACCGGGCGATCAGTACTTCGATCCCCTTTGCCGCCGCCGCTATCATGAAGACTAGGGTCGGGTCGTGAGACGCCGTCAGGACTCCGCCTAACACCGCGCCTACGGGCATGGCGGCTGTGGAGAGCACCCTGGAGAAGCTAAGGACACGCCCCATCAGCTCCGAGGGAATCTGCTCCTGCCGGACGGAGGTGCTCATCACCACCCACACGATATCGCAGGCGGCCACTATACCGAAGCCGAGGCCCGGCGTCCACCAAAGCCGCAGCGCCGCCATGATCAGCAGGCCGGTCATGCCGAACAGCAGGATGACCGGGTAGATCGTCCCGCGCCGGAATCGGCGCTCCAGGGGTACCGCCACCATGCTGCCGATGAGGCCGCCTACTCCCAGCATGGCGTAGTCCACCCCGACAAGTTGGGATCCCATACCCAGCGTGTGGACGAGGTAGTACATGAGGACCGCGCTGACCATGCCAAAGCCGAAGTTGCCGGTCATCGCCTGCAGGCTCAGCGCCTTGATTACCGGGCTTCGCCACAGCCACTTGAGCCCTTCGACCATCCCCCGCAGCACGCCGCCCGCAGTGGCGGCGGCGGGTGACCGCCGGAAGGACGGCATGGCCAGCACCGCCAGGAAGGTTGCCCCGAACGAGACGACGTCCAGCCAAATCGAGTTGAACCCGCCCACCAGGGCGATCAGCGCGCCGGCCACGGCCGGTCCGATCATGTCCGCCAGCTGGGTCGCCATCTGGTAGGCCGCGTTGGCTCGGGTCAGATCGCGGCCGACCATTTCGGGGATGACCGCGGTGGTCGACACGTCGAAGATCAGCGAGACGAGCGAAAGCAGGAAGGCAACCAGGTAGAGGTGCCACACAGCCAGCAGGCCGAAAAGGTGGAGGAGAGGGACCAGCGCCACCACGACGGCTCGGATGATATCGGCGGCAAGCATCAGCTTGCGGCGTTCCCACCGATCCACGTACACCCCGGCCAACGCGCCGAATAGCAGTATCGGAACAATTTCGGTGGCGTACAGGGTCCCCATGATCAAGGCTGAATGGGTCAGTTCGTAGGCGATCCAGGGCAGCGCCAGTGTGTAGATTGCGTTACCCAGATGTGAGACCGTGAGTCCGGCGAGGAAGAGCGCAAACTGTCTTGGCAAGCTCCCCGCGGCGGCCAATCTTCTTCGCAGCATCGCAATTGAAGACATGGGAATTCCCTTTCTACCGATTCGGTGCCCGTTGCGCGTGGGGCGGCTCACCGGCGGCCTCGGCCCGCAGGGCCTCGACCAGCAGTTCCAGTGCGTGGATCACCTGCCTCCGTTCGGCTGACGGAATGCGGCCCATGATCCGGCCCACTTGCTGGTTCAGTGTTTCATTCAACTCGGCGAATCGGGTCGTGCCGGCCGGCGTCAGGGCGATGCTTACCATCCGCCGGTCTTCCGGGCTGGGTTCTTTGATGAGAAGCCCGTCGTCGACTAGGGTCTCTACGGCCCGGCTGGTCCAGCCCTTGTCAAGTTCGACTCGCCGTCCCAGGTCGGCCAGTGTCATGGCGCCGCTGTGCCCGAGTTCGGTCAGAAGGCTGCACTGCGTGTAGGTGCTGCCGCAGCATGCGACGCCTTCGCGCTGCACTTGGGAAAACAGACGTGTTAACTCCCTTAGGAGGGCATCTGTGTGATCTGCCATGTTTTTCCTCCAATCATTGCTATAGACAACGTTGCTAAAAGCAACAATATAGATAATCCGATTCGTTGTCAATAGCAACGTTCGATTTCAATGAAGCGCCGTTTCGAAGATCTCTTGGAGCTGATCCTCAACGAACCAGGATGGATTAAAGCTAGCCTTGGTATCGAAATAACAGTAAATCCTTTACGAAAGACGATTGGGATAGGCCAGGAGGAGTTATGAATCCGAAGGTCGACGCATTCATGAGCACGGCCACGAAGTGGCAAGAAGAGTTCAAAAAGCTGCGGGAGATCATCCTCGACAGCGAGCTGACCGAGGAACTGAAGTGGGGGCAGCCCTGCTACACCTTCCAGGACAAGAACGTGCTGCTCATGCACGGCTTCAAGGACTACTGCGCGGTCCTCTTCCACAAGGGCGCCCTCTTGAAGGATGCCGAAGGCATCCTGATCCGGCAGACGGAGAACGTGCAGGCCGGCCGCCAGATCCGCTTCACGAGCGTCCAGGAAATACGCAAGCTGGAGAAGACCTTGAAGGCCTATATCCGCGAGGCCATCGAGATCGAGAGATCCGGCCTGAAGGTGGAGCTCAAGAAGACCGCGGATTACGCGGTGCCCGAGGAATTCCAGTCCAGGCTGGATACCGACCCCGCCCTGAGGGCCGCCTTCGAGGCCCTGACGCCGGGGCGGCAGCGGGCCTACATCTTCCACTTCTCCCAGGCCAAGCAGTCCGCGACCCGCGCCTCGCGGGTCGAGAAGTGCGTCCCGAAGATCCTCGACGGCCTGGGTCTGGACGACTAGCCTCCGGCGCGCCCGTATTTGATCATGGCGCAGACTCGCGATATGGCCGACGGCTGTATCCGTCCTTCTCACTCTTCGGGTAATAAGGTTGGTTTATTTGTAAACATCTCTTCGATGCCCCATTTCAAGAACAAGAATTACGAGGGTTTCGTCCTGTAGGCGGCATAAGAGGCGATAATCTCCAACACGGTAGCGCCATAGGCCGGCGAGGTCCCCGGCTAAAGCCTTTCCCCGAGTACGAGGATCATCTAGAGAGCTAAGCTCGTCGATGTAGTGGGCTATCTGGGCCTGAATCGGTTTGTCGAGCTTGGCAAATTGCTTCTCTGCTTTGACTGTGAAGTCAATCTTAAACGCCATGCCCGAGTTTGGCCTTCACCTTTTCCCAAGGAATCGCCCTTTCACCGCTCGCGACATACTCGGCATAGGCCTTCTCTGCACGATAATAATCTTCGAGATCCTCTATTTTTTCGATAATGGCCTGTGTCGCGTAGTAGGTCTTGGTGCGGCCCGTCTCTTTGGCCAGTTTGGCCAGGCGTGCCTCAATATCCTCGGGGAGTCGTAATGCAAGCATCTGCATACCTCTTTCTATATATGTATAGCAAGGTTGCTGTCCCAAAGCAATGGTAGTTTTGTGCCAGGTTGGGGTGGTCAGCTTTCTCCATCACCCTGGTGTTTGCGCAATCATTCGGCGCGCGTACCGCCGACGCCTCAGCTTTTGGCGGAATGGGACGCAGACTCGCGACATGGCCAGCGGCCGTACCCGTCATCCTCATCTTCGCGCGAGGGAT
>Ga0307376_10003553_pt1 | contig 14563 bp, 16 predicted proteins | sample TR2MG_FD_202536 | JGI IMG/M metagenome (GOLD analysis project Ga0307376, IMG submission 202536) | Soil microbial communities from Risofladan, Vaasa, Finland - TR-2 | ecosystem: Environmental > Terrestrial > Soil > Coastal area > Acid sulfate soil | place: Finland: Risofladan, Vaasa | collected...
TGTTACCGGATTCAGACAGAAAAACAATGGTATGATCGAGGTTATGATCGAATCCGGCAAAACGGTTACAGCGGATGTGGTCATTCTTGCCATCGGTGTTCGTCCGGAGGTTGGGCTGGCAAAAACGGCAGGTCTTGCCATTGGCAGCCTGGGAGGGATTCTGGTAGACGATCAAATGCGCACCAGTGATGAAAATATTTTTGCGGTCGGCGATGCCGTTGAAGTGAAAAACTTTGTCACCGCCGCACAAGGCTTGATTCCGATGGCAGGTCCGGCCAACCGTCAAGGACGAATAGCGGCGGATGTCATCATGGGAAACAACAAAACTGCGTCGCCGCGATTCCGCGGCGTGCAGGCCACAACAGTTTGCGGTGTACTCGGCCTGACCATCGCTGCCACGGGCATCAGCGAAAAAGCATTGAGGCAGTTGGACGGAAATGAAGACTTAAAACCTTACGAAAAAATTTATCTCACCCCGAATCACCATGCCGGATATTATCCAGGCGCAAAACCCCTAACATTCAAATTGATTTTTTCGACGACAAACGGACGGATACTGGGTGCCCATGCCGTCGGGACGGAAGGTGTCGAAAAAAGAATCGATGTGATTGCAACAGCCATTCAGCATAACGGAACCGTATTCGACCTTGAGGAGTCGGAACTGTGCTATGCACCGCAATACGGCTCTGCTAAAGACCCCGTCAACCTCGCGGGTATGATCGCATCGAATCTGATACGGGGATATACGTCAATTGTCCATTGGGAAGATCTTTCCGAATCTGATGCATTTATTCTGGATGTTCGCGGACCTTTTGAATTTAAAAAAGGTCATGTTAAAAATGCGGTGAATATCCCTCTGGCTGACTTAAGGAAGCGGATGTCGGAACTTCCCCGGGATCGGGAAATATGGACATACTGTTATGAAGGAAAACGGTCTTATTTTGCCTTGCGCATTCTGGAACAGTATGGTTTTAAAGTGGAAAATATTTCCGGAGGGTATTTGATGTATCTGGCCGTAAAACAATTCAAAGACATTGAGTAAAAAATCGTTGATCGGTGAACAGCCGGGGGTTGTCCTTTTAATCATTGGACGAAACGACAACCTTAGGTACCCATCTGTTTATTTCCAAATGGTGGGTTCCGTGCCGGACAGAAGTCTTTTGATGTTTTCTATGTGGCGAAAACCGATGAACACTGCAGTTGCAGCGGCACATCCTGTGAGGACTCCGGAGCCGGTGGCCTTCCAGACAGCAACCGGCAGAACTGCGGCGGCGGCGAGAGATGCCGCCGAGACACGGTTGGACCCGCAAACAAACAGGATAAAGACCAGAATTACAACCCCCAATGCCGGAGGTGAAATTACGGCAAAACACCCGGCTGCAGTTGCAACGCCTTTGCCGCCGTTTTTAAACTTCATATATATCGGATAAAGGTGGCCCATAAAGGCGGCAAAGGCAACCAGTGAAATGTAGAAGGAAGCCCACAATTCATTTGAATCTGTTAGCGATACTGCCAACCAGACCGGAACGGCACCCTTGAGGACATCGCCGGCAAGGGTTAAAATCCCGAGCTTTGGCCCTGCCACGCGCCTTACATTCGTTGCACCGATATTTCCACTCCCCTCCTGCCGGATGTTTATCGAGGTGAACAGCCGGGTCAGAACAAGGCCCCAGGGGATGGAGCCCAGGAGATACGCAAAAAGCGGCAGAATGAGAAGTTTAATCATTTAAGCGACACCACGGTCTTATTTTAATGAAACGATACACAATGAAAACCATACCGAGTGCATCCTGAAAATATAGTGGGCATCATATCACTATCGACAGTAATATCAAGTCTATATAATATTTCTCAAAAGAGAGCCGTTTTTACGTGAAACCTGTAAAAATGCCCATCGAAGATATTTTAGATCTTCACACCTTTAAACCCAAAGATGTTCCTGATCTTCTGGTCGATTACTTTTCTGCTTGCATCGATGCAGGTATTTATTCTGTACGAATCGTTCATGGAAAGGGCCGGGGAATATTGAAGAAACGGGTTCAAGGGCTTTTGAAAAAAAATTCGCTGGTGGAATCCTATAGAAATGCACCCCTTCAAGCCGGCGGTTGGGGCGCTACTCTGGTGGAACTCAAACCAAGATTCAAATAGCCATATGTCAGGGTGTCTGCAGTCGTATAAAAGGAAATTATTATCCTGTGGTGTTCCATACCGAATTCCATTTTCCATGTTACCTCAATTACCCAATATGTAACCAAAGTAATACTAAATGTGGTATTCATTTCACAATTTTACAGCTTGTTCGCCGTTTGCTTGAGCTAACTATTTGAAATATCAGGAAGCGAAAAAATTTCCTATTCCTGCATGATTTTTGCATACATGTAACGCCATAACGAACGTATTCAAAACAGCCGGAGTTTCCTGTAGCGCCGTTGAAACGGGATCTTTGAATTACTTCAACAAACTGGGGAAATACGTACGCTGTTCCAATTCAAGGAAGACCCAATAAGAATCTGTATCGCTTATGACCTATGAATTACACGATAACGGCGGCCGGCGCTCAGGAACGGACCGGCGGGAATATTCTTACACCTCTTACATACCTGAACGAAGATCGGGTAAGGAACGGAGAAGTGGGTTGGATAGAAGGCTGAAACCGAGAACATCAGAATAAAAAAATAACCGGATATTTTGGATAAAAAAAGGCGGGGCCAGCAAAGGTCCTGCCTTTTTTATTTGACAATACCCCCAAAATTCCTGTATATGGTTTTACGTTAATATAAATCTACTATATATAGTAGAAGAGACCGTTGAAAAACGATCCCTTTTTCTCAATCTCGGTGTCAAACTCAAATTTTGATCCTCGAAATTTGTGGCCAGGAGGGTCCTGATGAGTGCTTATCCTTATCTTCAAACAGAGCGCAGAAGCGGCATAGAAAGACGCAAAAGCAGGGTGCCGGTGGGAATAACTTTTGAGCTCGTCGACCGCAGGCAAAAAAACGACCCCTATTACAGTGGTCCCGAAAGGCGAAGCGGTATGGACAGAAGGGGTTTTATTTGGGATAGAAGAACACCCAAAGTAACCTGCTGCTGCTAAATGAACCCCATGCCCGTCCGTACTTTCTATAGACCATTTTGGGCGCTGGTACAATCCTCCTTAATGGGCATCTTTCGAATATTTCCCCTTAATTGAGAGAGCGTCGAGGATGCTCCACCCGGTGAAGAAGATCCCGTGAACAGCGGAAATTTTCCGGTGTCATCGGCGTGTCCGCCTCTGGAGTGCCGTTCCTCAGAGTAACAACGTGGGATTTTTTTCAAAAAAAGTGTTGCATTTTATAAATAATTGTGTTTAACAAAATAAACAGTCCTTCTCAACCCATAAGAAACCGGGAAATCATATGGCCAACAGCAAATTTGAATCCTTTTTACAACGGATTTGTGAAGCCACGGGAATCGCATCACAAACTGAATTGGCGTCCGCCCTTAATATCAACCGATCGGCAATAACCCAAGCCAGGAAAAAAGATTCTATTCCGGACAAATGGATATTGAAACTGTATCGAACCTTTGCCTTAAACCCGGACTGGGTCGAAACAGGCTTCGGTCCAACATTCCTGAAACCATCGGCGTCCAGCGATTCCATATTTAAAAATATACCGAAGGTCAAAGCCAGGCTGTGTGCCGGCGGAGGCTCTTTTGAAGTCGGATCCGAAATAGAAGGTTATTATGCTTTTCGGAAGGAGTGGTTGACCACAAAGGGAAACATAAACACGATCGTTTTAATGGACATTTTCGGTAACAGTATGGAACCTGAAATAAAGGATGGCGATACCGTACTGATAGACCAGTCTCAAAAAGATATCTTGGCGGGTGCTGTATACGCTGTTGGTATTGATGATACGATCATGGTTAAACGGCTGGAAAAACATCCCAATAAACTTGTTTTACACAGTGACAACACGGATTATTCTCCGATTTATCTTCAAGGTAATGAAATAAATAGTGTCCGTATTATTGGTAAGATAATCTGGATTTGCCGGGAATTCAGGTAAATTTTTTTGCCGTTTGTGTTCATAAATATAAACTTTATAAAATTTAAATAAACACCAGCGGTGAAATATGCAACAGCGGTTGGGTGCACATGGCAGTGTCATATGGGTCCAATCCCTATTTTTGAACCTGAACTGCCAGACAATTTTCAGATCCGACGGTGACAGAATCGAAGATCGTCTTACAAGCTGTCCCTTTCATCGATTTTTTCATATTGAAGCTCCCTAAACGGGATCTCCGCTGCGCTTCAACACGCTTGCGGGGAACGCACTTGCCCGGTTGAATCCTCGAAATTCAACCGGGCGAGCGGTTGCAGTTCATAAATTTTAGGAGATATGGAAATGACACGACACGAAGTTTACCCAGATTACCATGAAAGCTATGAATATCATGGAAACACCGCCATTGAAATAATCAGAAAACAGGGCCGAACGACCATTAAGCAAGATTGGATATTGTTCGATTCCGTTGAGGAGGCTCAAGATTTTTTTTATGACAACTAGAGGGATCACAGAGGATACGACGCTGGATAAAATCATTGATGGCATATTGGATTGTATTTTTATGCTGATGATCTTAATACTGTCAATCCTGGGAACGTTGTGTTTCGGATTGTAACCCCGGCAACCCGGCGATTATTTCACGCCGGGTAAATGCCTCGGGGTAGTATCCAAGGAATAAACATGCTATATCATATCCATCTGCGCCTTTATAATAGGAGATGCGCTCAAGGGTAAGGCCCGGGCCGGCGAAAAAGCGCAGTTTCATAACAGAAAATTCCCAATACCCGAAGATGGAACAGATTATCCCGCTGACAAAAGATCTGATTCGATTCAAATCGATGCACTCAAAACCTATGGAAATTAGGCGATGTGTGACGTTTATTGAAAATTTTTTGAAAACGTATGAGATTGAATACCGGCTGCTCGACCACCCGAAAGTGCCGTCGATTCTAGTTGCGCCTTCAAGCGGTTTTGTCCCGGTATTGCTCATGTCTCACATCGATGTCGTCGATTCGCCGGATGAACGCTTCGTTCCTGTGGAAAAAGATCAACGGCTTTACGGCCGGGGAAGCCTCGATGATAAATATGCGGTGGCCCTGTCGCTGGTGCTGTTGAAAAAACACCTGAAGCGACTCCGAAAGCAGGGGAAACGCCCAGACGATTTGCCATTCGGAATTTTGATTACCAGTGACGAGGAGATTGGCGGCTTCAACGGCGCAAAAAAGGCGCTTCAGAAGATTAAAACAGACTTTTGCATCGTTCTGGACGGCGGCAGCGTCGAAAAAATCGTGGTTAAAGAAAAGGGGCTCCTCCGGCTGAAGCTCATCTCAAAGGGAAAGACCGCCAACGACCCAAAACCCTGGCGCGGTGAAAACGCCCTCGAAAAACTGATCGACGATTACATTAAAATTCGGACATATTTTGTTCGATCGGCCCCGGAACACTGGCACAGGGCTGTAAATATCAGCCGTATCGAGGCCGGGAAACGGCTTCATCGGGTTCCAAAATACGCCGAGGCGATGCTCGACATCCGTTACACGGAAAATGACACCATGAAAGCCTTCATCGCCAAGATGCAAAAAGAATTGCACAGCACGGTGGTGATCGAAACCATCTTGCCGATTTTCGATGAAGGTCCCTCATCTTACCTGGATCTGCTGTTGGCGATTTCAAAAAACACCGCGGTGGGATTTGAAGACGGATCCAACGACGCTCGATTTCTTTCGGAATACGGAATCAAAGGGATCATCTGGGGTGCCGATGGAGACCAAAGTCAGCATTCCGAGACCGAGCACGTCAACGTTGAAAGCGTTTATAGCCTCTATCGTATCTTGAATGCCTTTATCGATCAGCTGCCCATCAGGCCTTACACCGTTTAAATTGTGGTATTCGGCCAAGGCCGGCAGGGGGGGCCGGAGACGGGTTTTTGTATATCATTCCCACCGGTCGCCGCCGATATTTTTCAAATCGATATACTGTACCGTCCCCCGCTCATTGACAAAAGAGGTGAGAATCGAACTGACCAGACTGATCAACAGCGACCCAAACACCGCCGACCAGAATCCGGAAACCTCAAATCCGGATATCACACCCGATACAATCATCAGCATAATTGCGTTGATCACAAAGGTGAAAATACCCAAGGTCAATATATTTATGGGAAGGGTCAATATTAACAGTATCGGCCGGAAAAAAGCATTCAGTATGCCTAAAATAGCCGCGGCAAAGAGTGCAGAGGAAAAACCACTGATGCGTATCCCGTCAAGCAGATATGACGTTACTATGATGGCAGCCGTTAAAATTAACCACCTCAGGAAAATTCCTTTCATAAATTTTCTCCACGAACACCGTATAAAATTTTCTGTAAAAATTGTCGTTTTAAAGCGGATCTTTAGAGGTCTCCAGGCTCAACAGTTTGGGGCCCTGTTTGAAGACGAATCGGTCCTCCACCGTCTCCCAGATCCATCCCGAGAAACCGTAACCCCCCACCGGCTTGTTGACAAAGGCGCCGACCCATGATTCCGATCGGCCCTGATTAACCCCCACCGTTCCGAAGCGCCCAAAGGTCATTTCAGTGACTCGATGACAATAGGGTTCGCCGACGAGCTTCTTTTCGAGTCTGCGTGCCTCATCATCGCTGCCGTAAATTGCGGCTCTCAGGCCATAGCGGTTGTCCCGGGCCAAACTGACGGCCGCTTCAAACGTCGGAAACGCGCTGACGAAAACAACTGGACCGAAGATCTCATTCCTCATGCCCAGCATCTCCTGGCGGGCCTCCACCACCACCGTGGGATAAACCAGGTTGCCTTCGATGTTGCCGCCTAAAACGATTCGAGCGCCCCTATCCACAGCGTCTTGGAGCTGCGCCTTGATGGCCGAAACCGCTCTGGGGCTCGCCACCGGCCCCATTTCAGTAGCAGGATCTTCGGGATCGCCGATTTTCACCGCTCGGCTGAAATCGAGAAACAACTCAAGAAAATCGTCGTGGATGGATTCGTGCAAATAGACCCGCTCGGGTGCCGTGCAGGTTTGACCGGCATAAATGTATTTGGAAAAGGCCAGTTCCCGGGCCGCTTCTTCCAGGTCGGCACCGGGAAGAACAATAAATGGGTCTTTGCCCGGTCCTTCGAAAACAAATTTCTTTCCAAGGCCCTTAATAGCGTCCAGACAGTTTACGGCATACTCGTCGGTGCCGAACAGACAGATTGCGGGTATTTGCGGATCGGCAATGGCATTCTCGAGAAATTTCCTGCCGTCAGCGTATTCAAAACGGATGGCGTCGCCGAAGATAGGCGTGTAAAGAGATTCGGTGAGTCGGGAAATTTCGGAGCCTCGGGTAGCGAATTTCACGCGGACCCGGTTTCCCACCATGAAGATGGACACGATGGCCGTGTTCAGCCAGGCGCTGCCGTTGTAGGGCAGCACCAGTGCAACTTCCTGATCTGGAGCGCATAGGGGCAGGCGGTCCGCAAACACCGACGCCATGTCGTCAAAACCCTGTAAGTTGGTAATGACAAGGTCCGTTTCGATGCTGCATTCTCTGCGTGTAAAGCCGGTGTCCCGCACTGCGGTGGCGATCATTTGATCCCGGTGTGTCGTGATGGCTTCAGTTAATCGATGAACCTGATCAAGCTTTTCTTCAACGCCTTGCATTTTTCCCCCATCAGGATTTTAGCCGTCCGCATAGGGTTATACATCATTTTTGAAAAAGCAAGTCCTTTTCGTTGATTTCCCGGGTCTTGTTGAATGCTATCCCGGGCCACTCTTTTATGCAATAGTCGAGCTGCCATTCACTTGTCGTCAGATAGGCCCTTGCCCCTTCGGCATCCACTGCAATGTTGGATCTGTTTTTCTGCTCAAAATCCGCCATCTTTTGAGGATCGTCGGATTCCACCCACCGTGCAACATGATAATCGACCGGCTCGTAAACCGCATCAACACCATATTCAGATGTGAGACGTTCAATGGTAATGTCAAACTGCAGCAGTCCAACGGCGCCCAGGATATAGCTGTTTCCGGTAACCGGTCTGAAAACCTGAACCACCCCCTCTTCTGCGAGATGGGTCAGCCCTTTTTGAAGATGCTTTGCTTTCATGGGGTTCTTGAGAATGACCTTTCGGAAAAATTCGGGGGCAAAATTGGGAATTCCACAGAATTTTAAAGGCTCTTTTTCGGAAAATGTGTCACCGATCTTTATGGTGCCATGGTTATGAATGCCGATGATGTCGCCGGGATAGGCTTCCGCCACGTTTTCACACGCATTGGCCATAAAAATAGTGGCATTTGAAAATGTAACATCTTTTCCGATTCTGTGGTGAACCGCCTTCATGCCTCGGGTGAATTTCCCGGAACAAATCCGTATAAATGCGATTCTGTCCCTGTGTGCCGGATTCATATTCGCCTGGATTTTAAATGCAAATCCGGAAAAAGATTCCTCGTAGGGAGAGACATCCCGTGTCACAGAAGCCCTGGAACCGGGAGCCGGGGCTGTCTCAACAAAAGCGTCCAGCATCTCCTTCACACCGAAATTGTTGACGGCACTTCCGAAAAAAACAGGAGTCTGGTTGCCTTTAAGGTAATGGTCGAGATCAAAAGGATCTGCAACGCCTTCGATCAATTCAATATCCTCTCTTAACTCGTCTGCCTGACTTCCAAGAATCTCATCGAGCGTCGAGACCGAAAGGTCGTTGATCAAAATGCCGTCCCTATGCCGTGTCTCCCCACCCGGCGCAAAAAGATGAAGCTCTTTTTTATAGAGGTTGTAGACCCCCTTGAATCTTTTTCCCATGCCCACGGGCCAGGAAAGCGGTGTGCACTCGATCTGCAGCTTGCTTTCGATATCATCAAGGATATCAAGGGGTGCCATCCCCTCTCGGTCGAGCTTGTTGATAAAGGTCATGATGGGCGTGTTGCGCATGCGGCAGACTTCCATCAGCTTCTCTGTCTGGAGCTCGACCCCCTTGGCGTTGTCGATGACCATAAGGGCGCTGTCAACCGCCGTAAGAACCCTGTAGGTATCCTCGGAAAAGTCTTGATGCCCGGGGGTATCCAAAAGATTGATCTCAAAGTCCCGATAATTGAACTTCATCACCGATGTGGTGACCGATATGCCCCGTTCCTTTTCTACGGCCATCCAGTCGCTGGTGGCATATCTTTCCGCCTTGCGGGCCTTGACGGCGCCTGCCTGCTGAATGGCCCCGCCGTAAAGCAGGAGCTTTTCCGTCAATGTGGTCTTCCCTGCGTCCGGATGGCTGATGATGCCAAACGTCCGGCGCCGGTCGACCTCTTTTTTGTTATTATGCATGATATATTTTTCTGATCTTTAAAGCCAATCGGGGGCAAGCTTTTACGAATGGCAAACAAAATGGGATTGTATTAAAAGATTTGTATCTCATCTATAGAAGCGTTATTAAAATATATTTGTACCTAAAAAATATATAAAAACTAAGCAGTTATAATGTTTCTCCCAGTTCGTTTGCGATCAATTAGGGTCAAATAATTAATGACCTCCTTCGTTAGTTCTATTCTTTGGCGACCGCATCTGATGCCGTTTCTGTCTGGAAAGTACCCGCTTGTGCAGCCGGATGGATCTTGGCGTAACCTCCACCATCTCATCATCTGCTATAAAATTTATGGCCCGCTCGAGGGTCATGGGCTTCACCGGCGAACATGCCGTGCTTTCATCTTTTCCTGAAGCCCGCATGTTTGTGAGCTTCTTCTCCTTGCTCGGATTGGCATTGATGTCACCCTCTTTATTGTACTCCCCAATGATCATTCCCTCATAAACAGGTTCTCCGGGGGTAATGAAAAGACGGCCTCTGGGTTCAAGGTGAAAGAGTCCGTATGCAACAGCGCTCCCCTGCCTGTCTGAAACAATTGAGCCGGTAAACCGGGTGGGGAAATCACCGCGAAACGCTTCATACCCTTCAAAAAGGGTGTTCATAATTCCGGTTCCCTTTGTGTCCGTAAGGAATTCATCTCTATAACCGATCAAAGACCGCGAGGGAATGGAAAATTCAGCCCGTATCCTTCCATTTCCGCCATTGACAAGTTTTGTCAGCCGCCCTTTTCTCAAGGAGAGCTTTTCGGTCACAATCCCCAAAAAATCTTCCTCACAATCCACAAACAGCTTCTCAATGGGCTCGAGGGTTTTCCCGTTTTCATGTCTGAAAATCACCTTGGGACGGCCGACAGAAATCTCAAATCCTTCCCTTCGCATGGTTTCGATAAGGATGACCATCTGGAATTCTCCTCGGCCCTTCACAATAAAGCGGTCCCGGTCCTGGGTCTGTTCAAACCTCACGGCAACGTTTTGGAGCGTCTCCTTGATCAGCCGCTCACGGATCTTGCCGGACTGTACGATCCTGCCCTCCTTGCCGCGCAACGGCGACGTGTTTATGGTGAATTCCATGGAGATGGTCGGCTCGTCTACGGTGATTCTCTTTAAGGATTTCGGATACTCCTTTGTGCAGATCGTGTCACCGATCATGACATTTTCGATCCCGGAAAGAACAATAATTTCGCCGGGTTCTGCAATATCGGCCGCTTTGAGCGTCATACCGTCATATACCTGAAGCTTGGAGATCTTGAGGGGGAGGCGCTCCGCTTTATCATTGATGCAGGCCAAGGTATCATTAAATTGGGCATTCCCGTTAGAAACTCTGCCGATGGCGAGCCTTCCGAGATAATCTGAATACCCGAGATCCGACACCAGCATCTGGAAGGGTTCTTCCGGATCAAACTGCGGCGCCGGTATTTCATTGAGGATGGTTTCAAAAAGAAGGTGAAGATTGTCCCGGCGTTCGGTGAGGGTCTTTTTCGCGATGCCTTCACGTCCGACGGCATAAAGATACGGAAAATCGAGCTGTTCCCCGTCTGCATCAAGGTCTATGAAAAGGTCATATATCTCATCGAGCACCACATCAGGCCGGGCGTCCTTTCTGTCGATCTTGTTGATCACCACAATAACTTTGAGGCCTAACTCCAGGGCTTTTTTCAACACGAAACGGGTCTGCGGCAGCGGCCCTTCAGAAGCATCGACCAGAAGAATCGCACCGTCCGCCATGGAAAGTGCGCGCTCGACCTCACCGCCGAAATCGGCATGACCGGGGGTATCGATGATGTTTATTTTTACGCCCTTCCATCGCACCGAACAGTTTTTTGCAGCAATGGTGATCCCTCTCTCCCGCTCCAGATCCATGCTGTCCATGATTCTCTCGTCGACTTCAAGGCCCGGCCTGAAGAGCCCGCTCTGCTTGAACATGGCATCAACAAGGGTGGTCTTGCCATGGTCGACATGTGCGATGATCGCGATGTTCCTTATGTTTTCATTTCTTGCAAAGTTTTTCACTAAGTTCACTTCCCGATAATTTTAGTCATAAAAAAAACCGGGTCCTTTGAGCCCGGATCTTTGTTGTATAATGTACAACTAATAAAGATAAGCATCCAAACTTTTATTACAACCATTTATTCACGAATTATTAACTAGTGCCCATCCATAAATACATTTGAGCACTGAGTAGTTTCCAATTCATAAATGAGATATTTTAAGCGGTTCAATCTGCCATGCGAAATACGGCACTCGCTGCACGAATATCTCATTGAGTCCACGGCGGGTTGAAATTTTTGGAAAAAAATGTTAAAAATTGCTTAAAGATCTTTCCTTTGCCCCATACCATAAGATGTGAAGCCTTGTCGGTAACGTACGCGGAAGAAATATTATGCCGCTATTTTTCCATATGCCTTTTTAACCAACGCCGGGGGTAAAAGAGATGCAGGATGAAATAAAGGCCGCACAAAAACTGATCGACATCATCATCGATTTCTTTGCGAATTACAGCTACCAGGTGAACCTGACAGTGTACCAACATTTAAAAGCAAGGGATATAGAGATTCCGTTTCCGTAAAGAGACGTTCATATTGTTTCGCGATCCTGAAAATGAACACCGCAGCCGGCGAAACCCGGGTGTTCACATGACCTTTTGGACCGCCCAAAACAGCACCATCCCGACGACAACGGTACCTCCCAGGGATTTCGTTTTCAGCGCAAAAACAAAGGTCGGCAAGGCCACCCAAAGCTCCGGCCGCCACAGGACCAAGTGGCGGGGCGTGCCCACGGTGATCAGCTCCGGCACCAAAAGGGCGCTGAGAATCGCCGCCGGAATCAGGTCGAGCCAATCGATCAACCATTGGGGGAGATTCCGCCGGGCCAGGAAAAACAGGGGAAACCACCGGGGCAGATAGGTCACCAGGCCCATGCCGAGAACGATCAATAAATACCCTGTATGAATCGTCAATGAATCCATTTTCTTATACCGAGAACCGTCGTAGCCGCGAATATGGACGCCAGTACAATGTATGAACTGCCGGGAATTACCAGTGACAGAATTGCCGCCGCCAGACCGGAGATGATCGCCGTGATCACATATATGCGCCCCCTGAGCTGAAATATCAACAGGCAGATAAACATCGCCGTCAGCGCATAATCGATACCGAAGGCACCTTCGGGAAAAAATCTGCCGCTGTATCCGCCGATGAGGGTGCTGGCAACCCAGGCAACGTTTGCCGTGTGGTTGACCACCAGCGCCTGATCCAGCCCCCAGGTTTTCTGGCTGAACCGGGCATGGTTTACGGCAAAACTTTCATCGGTAACCCCGTAGGCAAAAAGGGATAGTTTCTTTCGGGTTGTATCGCCCAAAAATACCGCCAGAGACGAACTCATTAAAAAATGCCTCAGATTAACCGCAAACGTCGTAACAATAATCGAGGCCGCCCCGGCCCCTGCGGACAGCATGGATACGGCAATAAACTGAGCGCTGCCGGCAAAGACCAGAATAGACATGAGCATGATTTCAACCGGGTTAAGCCCGGCCTTCTGGGCCAGTACGCCAAAAGCAAGTCCGATGGGAAGATACCCAAGGCAAATGGGCCAGGCCGCCGCCAGACCCTGTAGAATTGAAGCCTTGACATTATGCCTGTTTTTTGGTGAATCAGACATCATCTTATTACATTTCATAAGCACCTAAAAAAATGGGTTGCGCAGGCCCCCTGATCGGGCCGTCAACGACGATGGCTTCACCCAAACGCGAAACATTCGCCACGGCCGGGATGTCGGTTTTCGCTGTAGGGGCTAAAGCAAAAATACCTATATGTTCTTGGCAAATAAATTTTGTCAATTATTTTCTAAGCTCAAGCACAAAAGACGTCCCGCTGGCGCGGGATATATCACCGAATGAAACGAATACAAACAGTTGGAATTATTGCGCTATTTCTTTTGGGCTTCGCTGCCGCGGGCAACACTGCATCCGTAAACACCACGGATGTCCGCCGCTACGTTTACACCGGCGACGGGAGGCTTAATCTTGTCAGCGCAAAGAACGGGATGTCCTTCAATGGGAGATACCGGACAGGCAAGGGCATCTATAATGAAAAGGCCCTCAAAGCCATCGACGGTCTGTTTGGGGCTAACCATGACCCGGGCGGTTTCACCGTATCCCTGCGGCTGATCGAATTCCTCGACTTTTTAGAAGATCGTTTTCATCCTGGGGCACGGATCACCATCGCTTCCGGATGGAGAAGCCCCCAATACAATACCGATCTTCGCAACAAGGGGAAACTGGCTGCAACGGCCAGCCTCCATCAATACGGGATGGCGGCAGACATAAAAATCGCTGGAACGTCATCCAAGCACGTCTGGAACACTGTCAAAGAACTCGGGTTCGGCGGAACCGGCTACTATCAGGGAGAACTCGTACATGTGGATGTGGGGCCCGCGCGCTCATGGGATGAGAAAACATCCGGCGTGGGTACGGATATTTCGGTTCACAACAAACTGATCGGGCTCGTCACAGACTATGACGTTTATCTGCCGGGGGAGACCATGGCACTGAAGTTCATCCGGATGACGGCATTTCCCATCGGCGTAGCACCTGAATTTGTTGTTGAAAGTGTAGAAAAGGACGGTCAATCAACAAAGATCGTCTGTTTTAAACCGTCGTTTGCATCCGCCGCCCCCAGCAGCTGCCCTCGGTTTTCCCAAATGGACCAGATGGCGGGAATCCTTTGGCAATTGCCCCGTGGTATCGCCCCCGGTCGATATACGATCCGTGCGTCATTCTGCCAAAGGCTATGGGACGACATGCCGGTTGAAATCACCACACCTGAATTCGCCATTACTCGAATTGAGCGCAAACAAAATGAAGATCAACAGTAAAAAATAAAAATCTCCGTGTGATATATACCTGAAATTATGATAGTTATAAAAAAGTATAAATGAGCGCCCCTAAAAAGGTCCCGGTATGATCAAAATTAACACCGCGCCCCGGCTGAAGATTCGAACCTGCCAGGTTGGCCCCTGGGGTCTGAATGCCTATGCCCTGGTCTGTTCGGAATCCCGAAAAAGTGTCCTGATCGACCCTGGGGCCGAGCCGGAGGCATTGGAGCGACTGCTTGCGGAAAGCGATCCCATGGCAATAGTGTTGACCCACACCCATTCTGATCACACGGGCGCCCTG
>Ga0307376_10003557_pt1 | contig 14551 bp, 22 predicted proteins | sample TR2MG_FD_202536 | JGI IMG/M metagenome (GOLD analysis project Ga0307376, IMG submission 202536) | Soil microbial communities from Risofladan, Vaasa, Finland - TR-2 | ecosystem: Environmental > Terrestrial > Soil > Coastal area > Acid sulfate soil | place: Finland: Risofladan, Vaasa | collected...
ATAGCTTCTTCGATAGAACCAACAAATTCTGTACCAGCTAAACAACCTAACATCCAAGTAGGAAGAGTGTGAGCCTTTACTCCATCAAGCAACGCAACCATATGCTTACCAAGCCAACACGCCGTTGTTATCTCTGAAATCGTACCTGCACCCTTAAGAACAGCCTTGTCTATCTTTACGAAAAAATATTGAGAGGTAGCTACATTAACCATATCCTTATTAACAGTATTATTTCTGATCCACTCCCTGAATTCTAAATCAGTTTTCTCAAATGGACAGTTAGCTTTTTCAGGAATAATAACTTTGAATTTTCGGTGGAGGGCTTTGTAGAATTTATTACGCCATTCTTTGTAAGTCTTTGAATACTCAATGCTACCACTTAGATATATTGCTGGTTTTGCCTTCATAGTATTACCTCAGTAAATAGTTCAATAGTATTATACAGGAAAACAAAAAAAGAGGAACTAAAAAATAGTTCCTCTTTTAGGTCTTATACTAATTTAACAACTTCGATCAGCTACGTTCGAAGATGCCCATGCGTCAGGCTTTACGAAGGCATTCCAACCGTAGCCAACTACCATTCCGACTAGAGCATCTTTGTATCTGGCCGACTTATTTTTGAGATCCTTATTACAGTCAATGCTAATCCCAATAATATTCTTCCAGTACTCATTCTTATCATCAGATCTGTTCAAAAGCTCCGTCTCAAGAAATTTACAAATCTCAATAGAACGCTGAACTTCAACAGTCAACCTAGCACTAAGAGCCTCGAGGGGAATCTTAGGCCTTTTGTCAATGTACCTAATGACTGAACCACCACACCCCATGCCAGAATCCTTGTCATAATGATGAGCAATAAGAACAGTTGTGAATACACACCTCTGAGGCTTTGAATATTGCTGACTGTCAGTTCCAATATACCAATTACTGTTCTTGTAATACTTATTAATAAAATCAACAACACTTACCTCCCTGGTAGTCTCATATTCCTTCCAAGCCCAATCTTCAATTGGATCAAAAGAATATGGATCTCTATCAAGATAGGCAGGACGCACCTTAACCTTGACGGCATCAATCCTCTCTTTAGCTTTACCCTTACCTTTTCTCTTCTTAGCCATGACTCCTTTCCTTTCTTGGTGTTTTGTGAAATGGCGGAGCCGCTGGGATTTGAACCCAGGGATGCCTTGCGACATCGACAGTTTAGCAAACTGTTCCCTTAAGCCTCTTGGGTACGGCTCCTAATTTAATTTTACAATGATTTCAAAAACGCTTTCATCTTATCAGAAAAACCAAAATTATTTCCAGTAAAAATATACGTTGCTCCCAATGCCTCTGCTTCGTTAAATCTCTTAATCTTCAGATCATCATTATTAGCCGCTTGCTGATCTTCTGCTACAATTACGGGTTCCCCATGTCCCAAGTCAGCTTTAATTCTATTAGCGTCATATCCCTGATGTATGACAAAATCAATAACCCCTATATCCTTGGCCGACGATTTAAGAGGATGCAAACTAACTGGGTCATCCACTTTCTCCTTCGTCTCATTCGACATGTTTACCGACGCCGCTCTATCAGACGAGCTTCCTTCGTCATATTCACTCATCGGAACAAACATTACACTTTTAGAAATTATTCCATCTTGTATGAAATTAACTGTTTCCATCCAATCATCCGTTACCTTGCCAGCTCCATATCTATTAAAGACTCTTTGGTCCACAAATGTATTAGCTACAACTACTGTAATCCCCTCTCCATTAGCATAATCTATTCTTTCTTTAACCTCATCCCAATACTTCGAATTTCTTTTCAATGTGGCTTCGTCCGAATAAGGTTTGCCGCTTCCATTCGCAACAAAAAGTGGCTTCCCAAATCCAGGAGAGGCATATGCGAAATACAAATTAATCCCCAATTTACTATCCTGCCTGACTAAGTTCTTAAAAGCGCTAAGACCTTCTGGCTGAACCGCCCAATCAATTCCCTTTCCAACTATTCTAAAAGATTTGTTGTCTCTTTTAAACTTGTTTCCGCTAACGCTTACAGTACCCGTCACGCATCCACTTAAAACAATGGATAACAAAACACTAACTATACATATCTTATTCACATTACTCCTTTGTTGATTATTTACACGAAGGCAACCCATCTAACATTGATGCATGACAAGCAGAATTTGTATGCTCAAGACAATCCAACTGAACCACTAATTAAATTCTAATGTCTAATACATATACCCATTTATAAATGCATTTTTAGCATTATCTCCGTACTCATCCTGAATATATTTTTCTATGTTTTCGACATCACCAGCAGAACTCTTTCCAATATCAAATCCCATTTCTAAAAGTCTAATTACATAATAAGTGTCATTAATATCGTACTGAGTCTTCGTCTCTTTAGCATCCAATCCAAGCTTTTCAATAATGCCTAAAAGATTCGTATCAACGGCAGCCTTTGGAAGATGTACTCTATATTGCTTATACCATTTTTTATTAGGGTCGGCTATCTCAAATGATTTGTCACGTGGCATACGCCCTTTAATTTCTCTATATTGTTGCTCAAACTCATCAACTTTGTCAGATGGAACCTGAGCAGTTATTGTTCCTTTTGCAGCTATAAATCCTGTTAGGAGAAAATAATCCTCGTCGGCAACCCTATCTACTCTAAGTTGTTGCCTTTCATGCCTTCTCCTCATATTCTCTTCCCTCTCCTGTGTTATTCTTTGTCTCTCCTCTTCTTGACGCCTTATCTCTTCTCTTTTACTAGCAAGATAGGTTTCTACATTATCCACTTCCTTATACGTGTCCATGTCCATAATGAACTCTCTGCCTTCAGCACGAACACTCATTAAGTGAGTTTCAAGATCTATGGAAAGAACGTTTACAGTACCCATGCTTGGAGTCTGAAAAGAAGCTCCCTCCGTAAATACAAAAAGGCCACTATCATATGATTTTGCTTCTTTCTTAAACCAACCAGATTTCTTTCCTATTGTTACCCAATCATGCTTCGTTAACTTTAAAATTGTACTTCCAGATGCTTTTTTAATCAACTTCATGATCAACCCCTTTTTAAAGACTTATAGACTACTTAATAGTTCTAAACTAAATCAAACAATCCTCTCTCTTTAGTCATTACTTTCGAGCCTGAGGAGACAAAGAGTTTCTCTACTCTAGGTTTTCTTTTATTATTTGAATCACGAATATCTAATTTTATTTTCTTTTCCCAAATACAATCAAAATCACTTGGGGCATTATACTCAGAAACTATAACAATATTATCTTTTGACCACTTTCTAATAACGTCCCAAAACTCTTCCGAAACAAATTCTCCAACTATTTTTTTACTATATTGAGTAGTTTCATTATAAGGTGGATCGCAATAAATAACTGAATCAATTGGTGACAAGTTCCTATAGTCACAACATTCAAATTTAGTATCTTTAAAACCATCCATTTTTCTCATGATCGAATTATATGCATTTAAACAAAAGTTTCTATCGGTATTATCCTTAGCATATCCTCCAAACCATTTCCCAGCAAAACTACATCCAAATCCGACAAATCCAGTTAAATACGGTTGCTCATCTGGATTATTTTTTACATAATTATATTGATCTTTTGTAAGATTTTTTGGTGGATGTCATCCTTTTTGTAATTCCCTATACATAGAAATTAAATATTTATGCTTATCATAACATTCTTTTTTAGCTCTGATTAAGCACTCTACCCAACCACCCCCAACAAAGGGAGATATGAATAACTGCCCATCCTTCAAGTTTAATTGAAGGATTTTGGCTATATCAGAACATGTTCTTGTTTTGCCACCAAAATATCTCATAACTGTATTATAAGCATATTTTAAAATAAATCAATATAAATTTTAAATTAATGGCGGAGCAGGTGGGATTCGAACCCACGGAACTCGTTTAAAAGTTCAAGAAATTAGCAGTTTCTCCCTATCGGCCAACTCAGGCACCGCTCCGAAATTAATGTTTAATCATATATTCAATATTGCCCCTTGAACAACCTATTTCTCTAAATAACTACCAACTTTTCCTCTATTTTATTTCACTCAGCCACCCTTCCTTATTTTTTCCACGCTTATAAATTCCACCTATAGGAATATACTCAATCTTTTCACAAACATGGCATTTAGCATGACACATTGCCCATGCCGTATGCCTACCCATGTCTGGCTTTCTTCTTTCTCCGCAACAATAACCTGGATATTCGTCTTTCATTTCTTTAATCTACGTATCTTACCTTTATACTTAACTTCTTTTAATATTCCCTTTTGTTTTCGAACCCACCCCATCAACTTCTTCTTAGTTATTTCAGATATCTTACCACGTTCTACCTTATCATAGCAAGAATCAATTTCATCTAAGCAACTATCTACTATTAATTTTCTGTCAGTCTTCATCTGTATCTGCTAAGTAAAGGTTCAACCATGGCCCGACCCAAAGCCCTTCTTCCTTCTTTTGTATATAAAGAGTATGCAATATAATCCTCTTTTGTGGGATTGCCAAATTTGATTATAATCCACAACTTCATTTTGATTATCTGACTTTTTAATCCTCTCATATTTTTCAACTTCATTGCCGTCTCCTATCTTTTATCTCTTTTTGAAATAAATCTGATGGCGGAGAAGGTGGGACTCGAACCCACAACTCTAATTAAAGAGCACTTGACTTCCAATCAAGCCGACTGCCAATTATCACACTTCTCCATTATACAACAAAACCCGTATCTTCATTAATTTATCCATTAATATCCCGAAAGGTTCTTATGATCTTCGTAAAATTTTCTTGATGCAACTTTCAACTGATGCCTTAATTCATCCCTTTCGGCTTTGAGATTCCTTAATTTACGATCTAATTCCAAAACTCGATCAACAATCAAAGGATCTTCTCTCCTTGCAATTAACCCGTTCTTTACCCTGTCTGTATTTTTCCGTATTTCTTTTATGTCCAACATTTTATTTACCACCACAAATCCAATTAATTTCTCCATCCATCATTCAGTGCTTCCGATGTTTCTTGCGTATTTTCCCACAAATCAAAATCATCACATTCTACCTCCATGCACATACCGCTGTTAGAACAATCCTTGCATGGAGATTCTTTTTCAAACATCCATTTTTCATTTTCTTTGAATTTTTCCATTTTGAGTTTTCCTAAAATTGGCGGAGGAGGAGGGACTCGAACCCCCAAGCCCATGAAGGCCACCTGTGTTCAAAACAGGCCGACTGCCAATTATCACACTCCTCCTTAATAATCTTTACAACCTCTCTGCCCGTTACTATCCTACATTTCTTTGTTATCTCTTCAATTCTTTTTTTCGGTATATCATAATGATTCTTATGAAACCAACATCTCTTAATCCCTAAATTCTCAGCCATCTTATGCAAATTCTCTTTCGAATATGGCAAACAAATCAAATGCCTCTGATTATCGCAAACATACTCTATCTTATTCATATTGGCGGCGAAGAGAGGATTTGAACCCCTGAATGAACTTTCGCCCATCTCATGATTTCGAATCATGCGCTTTTATCCACTCAGCCACTTCGCCTTAAAATAGTGGTCGAGGAGGGATTCGAACCCTCAATCCCGAAGGCAGGAATTTTTAAGACTCCTGAGTATGCCAGTTCCTCCACTCGACCAAATTAAATATCACTTGCTATCCTCGTCCTTTTATAATCCTGACTTCTATCGTTAACTTCTCTGTAATCAACAGGCTGTCCAACTGAAATGACTTCCCATCCGTCATCGTGTTTAAGCATCAAAAACTTTCCCGTCTTAGAATATTCCTCGGGAAGCCACGATGTCGTTTTTACATTTCCCTTTTTAAGCTGACATTGACAATAATTCATTTCGTCCTCCTAAAATTGGTGCAGGTAGAGGGAATCGAACCCCCACGGATTTCTCCATATGGGCCTAAACCATATGCGTCTGCCTAGTTCCGCCATACCTGCATATTAAAAATGGTAGCGGTAGAGGGACTTGAACCCCCACGAAGTTTCCTTCGGCAGATTTTGAATCTGCTGCGGCTGCCAATTACGCCATACCGCCATTATTTTCTAAATGTATAAGTACTATTTTCAGTCTTAAATCTAATCTCATCCTCTGTTTCAGAAACAATCTCAGTTATCTCGGTTGTTCTCCACCAATCTCTTGTAGTAAACGTTCCAGCCGTCAGTGTTCCGACAAGCAAACAATAGCCGACCATTGGTTCATATCCAACTATTTCTCCTTTTACTCGATCCCATGCTTCTACTCTCGATCCGCTATAGCCTTCGTTGTCTCTGTCTCTGATTAATTGTGCCATAATTTCTCCTTTTAAATTGGTGCGGATAAAAGGATTCGAACCTTCATGGGATTTGACTCCCGGCAGGCCCTCAACCTGCTGCGGCTGCCAATTACGCCATATCCGCATTAAAATTGGTGGCGGTGGAGGGAATTGAACCCACTCGACCCATTTCTGAGACGGAATTTACAGTCCCGCACCCCTGCCTTAGAGCTTTACACCGCCGTTTTTCAGGTTGGTATTTATTTTGATTTCAAGTCAAATTTATATTTGCTGTAACCAACCTTTTAAATATAATTTTTCAAAGAACTTAACTAAATATGGAGGGGGCAATCGGAGTTGAACCGATCTGGGTGGGTTTGCAGACCACCGCCTGGCCGCTTGGCTATACCCCCTTAATTATCTCCATCCCATTCAATATCTTTTTCGTCTACTCCAATCGCTTCCAAAAAGCTTCTCATATCAAAATTGTCCATTCCTGTCCGACCTATTACTTCGTCTTCTGTTTCCTCTACTTCCCAAAGGTTATCAATCCATCCAAACTTTCCACATTCATCTTCTTTTGTATAGCCCCCTAGTTCAAACGCCTCTTCCTGGTAATTCAACATCTTGTCTATCTGGCATCTACAAATCTTGTCTTTCTTAATTACAAAACTTGCGCTTGAGCTATTGCTTACGAATCCGTTTCTTATTTTCATATTAATCGTCCTTTTTAGGTTATTATACCGTTTCAGGGCAATAAAAAAGCCCGTATCATTTGATACGGGCTTCAAAGGGTTGCCTTAGTTATGAGGATAGGCGTTCCCCGCTCAGCCCGCCAATTAGATAGCAGGATGACAAACTTGATAAACTGAGCGAAGCAATCTTTTTCATTTTAACTCTACCTCATTTTCATCTATATTATACGACAAACTACAGAAAGTCAAGCAATTATTTTGATTTATTTTGTATAACCTTTTTCGATTATTCATATGATACCAGAAAAAGGAGATATTGCAAGGAGAAAATTAAATTATTTCAGTCTTCTTTTTTGAGCATCGGAATTGTCTAATGTCCATGGAGGCATAACTCCTTGCCAGTTCTTATCTTGTTCTTCCCAAATCATAGGGCCAATCCACCATCCCCAGTAACTATCAATATCTTTTGGATGGATAATTCCTTCTCTATCATATAAAACATAGTCATTGTCAACGATTACCCAAATAGCATTGTGTAAAGTCTTTGATCCGGCGACATGACAACCAAACACTCCTGAATTTTTGACATTGTTTTCTTGGAGTTTTTTAGCTTCTTTATTTGCCCACCTTACGCAATTAACTGGCTTCTGCATTATTTGACAACTTATAATGCAGAAAAGAAATATACTTAGTGTCAACAGATTAATTATTTTTTTAACACTCATTGATAGATCATACAAATTTGTCCATTATTACTCCTTTATATATTTTAAAATACTAATCCAACCATAATTCCATAGGGTCGTCTGGAAGCACTAGCGCCGTAATAAGCTCCAACTTCAACATCCATGTCTCCAATTAAATCTCTGAACAACGTTGTGATTCCACCGGCCAAAGTTATTCTAATTACTTCTTCGTCGGGCAAATAATATGGAGGTAAAGCAACGCCAAAATTCAGCCTTATTAAATCTTTATATCCAAACATTGAAAATTGGCCATAGACAGCAGGTTTCATATTGTGTACTTCATCTGTATATGTACAAACGCCAAATCCAATCGCATCATATTCGTTTATGTCGTCCCATGATTTAACCATCCATGTTCCATCTTGTGAATATGAACTAATTGCCATTCCTAAAAATACAATAATGAACATTAACATTTTTTTCATGTTGCCTCCTTATACAATTCGGGTGTGACTATCGATTTACGAAGTATATCAAAATCGGCATATCGTGGGGCGACCAACAACATACCAACTTTAGATCCTAGGAATCAAGTACTCCATTCCTCAACAATCACACCCAAAATTCTTAATTATCCTTGATATTACCAGACATAATATCTTTTACTATTTTCAAAAGATCTTTATCTTCTGGAAAAAGAGATATGTCTTCTTTTTGTTTTTTTCTTTTGTCAGATAATCCTTCGTCTTCTGGTACAAGTTTTTCAAGCAATCTGTCGCTAACTAAAATTTCTACTTTTTCAAGGGCTGCAAGAAGAATAGCATGAACAAAATTAACATGAACAATACTATCCAGTTCTCCCGTTTGGCTGCAGATGGCAAGGTTTACCATGAGAATGTCTTCTTTTGATTTTCTTTCATATGATATGTCCATTAGAATGCCTGCAAGATATCTATCACTGGCTTCCCATGAATCAACCATTGTTCTGAAGATACCAAGGACATTAGTATCAACATCATATTCTCCGCTACCATCCATAACATATCTAATTATTTTTCCATTTTCTTCTGATATTGGGAAGAACAACATAAAAGAAGGATCGGACGAACATGCCAGTACAACTACGGGGCCATCATACTCAACATCCTTGGGTTTATCCCGGGGTGTTTCAAGGCATGAAAAAACTAAAAATTTATTCATCATGGCATTTACCGTGTTCTTCCTCTGCCAAATTTACTGTTGCCCTTCATTAACATTATACAGAATTCTAACACAAATATTCTATTCAAAGACGCTTTTATCGAAGGGGAGTGGGCGATAAATAGCATCTCCCTGATGTTCCAAAGTATTTTTAATGTCTGGAGGTATTGGACTTGCTGCCGCTACAGGTGTCCACAAAGTATTGTAACCTTTTTCCCAATACATAGGTTGATTATAGTAGTAAGGATGGGGTTGGAGAACGATATAAGAATGTCCGGTTTCGTCAAGTATTATTTTGGGCATTTGATAGCCACTAAATCTATACTGCAATGATTCTTTTTCGTTATTATCCATTAGATTATGTCCATTGTATCGTTTGTTCTTTTGGCGATCCTATCTTCTTGTGTGTTCATTCTAGTAGCGGAAAAACGGTAATAGTTTATTATTTTTTCCTGATAGTCTTTTGGGAAAGTGCTAATATCAACTTTGTCTTCAAGGACATTAAGAGCATCTACTTGAAGTTGGAGGACGTCTGGTGGTATGGCGAATGTATTAAGATCGTCTTTGAGATCTTCTTTGTTATACGGCGGAAGGTCTAAATATCCCATCAGGCTTGCCATATACATCCCTCAAAACAGCATTCAGTTTTTCTCTGTCATTCTTGCTTACTTTATTCTGAGGAATATCAATAAAAACCTTTATAAAAGCACTATGGTTATCATCTACACCTTTACCCTTTATCGTATACTGATATCCAGAGGGCTTTGAGGAATCTAACCCAATCTCTATTTCCTTAGTATTCAGAATATTTATTTTTATAGAATCTTCAAGCAAAGCTAAATTAAAGGGGATATTGACGGACGCATAAATGTCACCATTTCTTAAGGAAACACCGTCTTGACTTTCTGGATAATCAACAACGATGTACATGTCTCCGACAATCTTTTGTTCTCCATAATATACCTCATTACCTTTCCCCTTGAGTTTCAAAGAAGACAAGTGTGAGATGCCAGGGGGAATTGTTACACTTATTTTTTCTCTATTAGTTATATATCCATGTTCATTACAATGATAACATATTTCTATCTCTTTAAGGGAACCACCACATTTTGGACATGTTCTCGTAATAAATGTCATTCCATTAGTAGCACTCACCATTCCTTTTCCATCGCAAACAGAACAGTTCTTATCCGTAACGATATTTCCATTGCCATGACATTTTTCGCAGGCAATATATCTCTGAATTTCTATTTCTATTTTTATTCCATTTAAAATTTCTTCCAATGACGCACGATATATAGATCTGTTGTCCTGGTTAATCCTGCTTCTTCGACATTTTGTATTCATGAAGCTGGCTCTCATTGTGTTAAATATGTCAGAGGAGTTAAAATGAATTCCATCAAAAGCCATACCACCATTGTCATGAACTGCTTTTTTCTTAGGATCTGACAATACCTCGTAAGCCTCAGACGCATCTTTAAACATATTCTCAGCCTCTTTATCACCAGGATTCTTATCTGGGTGATATTTCATAGCGAGTTTTCTATATGCCTTTTTGATAACATCTACATCGGCATTTTTCTTAACACCTAGGATTCCATAATAATCTTTAGTATTTCGTCTCATTTTGTTTTCTCAGCAATCATTTTCTTAGTACCCTTTTTTGTGGTAGTAACATTAGTTGTCGTTTTTTCATTGATTTTCTTTTTCTTACAAACAAAAGATTTATTGAGGACGGTTGTCGTTATAACATAGGAAAAATTTGGCTCAAAAGATAAAAGAGTATCAGCTATGCATGGTTCTATCTCTTTTGATATCAGTCTCTTAATGAGTGTTGCATTTGTTCCATGTTCTTTTTTGCTAATGTCAACCAGATGTCCATAAACATCTTCAGAAAACAACAATTTACACCTTCTATTTTTAAGTCGTTCTTCTATCATTAAAAATTCTAACCTAATGATTTGCTTCATAGATTCATCATCAAGAGGTATGAATGGAACAAACTCATCGACTCTATTTACAAACTCTGGACCGTATTTCTCTTCACAATACTTAATTAGCCTGTTCTGTTCCATATCGATATCGCTTTTTTCATCCTGAATATCAAATCCCAATGAAGATGGCTTCGCCTTACTCAATCCAAAGTTACCAGTCATAATTAAAACAACATTCTTAAAGTTAACTTTATTTCCAATAGCATCGGTCATTACTCCATCTGACATAACCTGGAGAAATAGTTTCATGACATCCGGATGACATTTCTCCATTTCATCAAGCAATACAATACTATATGGCTTTCTTCTTATCTGATCAACGAATACATCTGTATCATGAAAACCGACATAACCTGGTGGACTACCTGTAATCTTGCTGACAGAATGAGATTCAGAAAATTCAGTCATGTCAAGGCGAATAAGTGCGTTATCTTTTCCAAAAACAGCTAGGGATAATTCCTTCGCCATATAAGTCTTTCCTGTTCCGCTTTGCCCTCCAAAAACAAAAATACCAAGGGGTTTGTCGGGATCTCTTATTCCACTATAAGCATTTTTAAGAACTCTACAGACTGTATTAATGGCACCTCTCTGTCCCATTATTTTAAGAGATAAGGTCTCTTCTATCTTACAAATTCTTTCATTGTCATCCCATAAAATAACTTCCAGTGGAATCTTACACTGGGTACTTATAACATTAGCAACATCATTAGTTGTCACAATAATATCATCTGATTTTGTCTTAGATCTCTGACGAGTAGTCTCCGGACACCCCCAAGCATATTTAGCACAAGCCATATCTAAACAATCAATGGCCTTATCGGGAAAATTCTTATCTGGCAAGTATCGTTTCGTCAAGCTAATTATGGCATCAACAGCATCATCACTCACTATACATTTATGATAAGTTTCAAACCTTGACTTAATTCCGAAAAGAATCTGCCTAACTTGCTCTTCCGTGGGCTCTTCAACAGCAACCTCTTGAAATCTTCTCGTCAAGGCACCATCTTTTTGAAAATATTTTTTATAATCTTCTAATGTTGTTGCTCCAATACAACTTAACTCTCCCCTTGCCAAAAATGGTTTGAGGATATTAGAGGCATCAAGAGCACCTCCCGCAGAACCCGCCCCGATCAGTGTATGAATTTCATCAATAAACAATATACAGTTTGGGGTTGACATAACTTCTTTTATGAGGGCTTGCATCCTCTCCTCGAATTCACCCCTGTATTTAGTCCCAGCAACTAAACTTGATAAACTAAAAGAATATACTTTGTAATCTTGAAGCTTCTTTGGTACCGTCTTGCTAACTATTCTCTGAGAAAGTCCTTCTACGATTGCCGTTTTCCCAACACCCGGCTCCCCCAACAAAATAGGATTGTTTTTTCCACGTCTACATAAGATAGTAATAGCTTCGTCTATCTCTTTTTCTCTGGCAAGAATTGGATCTAACTTATTCTGACGAGCAAGTTCGGTAACATCTATGCAAAACGATTTTATTGCCGAAGACCGCCTTTTTTTTGAATGATCGTTAGACATATTTGAAGGAACTTTCTCAGATCTTCTCATTCTCTCTTTTTTGAACTTTTCAACATCTAATCCCTCTTTTACAAATATGCTATTAACATTGCTAGCTACAGACAAAATAGCCATAAACATATGATCCATTCCAATATACTCATCTCCCATATCTGAACTTATTCTATCAGCATTTTTGCAAACATCTACGACTTGTTTTGATATCTTAAGGTCACTATAATTAACTGGAGACCTTTCATCCCGAGGTGATTTTTTTAACGATAACTCTTTTTTGACTGCCTTGAGACACTTCTCGAGGTCAACATCCATATCTACAAGGACGGATGTAACCTCATTGGCTCCACTAGTTAATATCCCAATCATAAAAGACTCTGGATATAAACAATCTATTTTAGCCTCAATACTGGCAGCCTTAGCAAAAATAACAATCTGCATCACCTTCCGGTCAAATTTATCGTAGATACTCATAATTTAAGCACAAAATTCGTCGTTATCTTCTCTAAAAGTTAAAAAATCCCTAAGCTTCTGAGGATCCTCATTTGTCACGTCACTATATATCTTAACAACATAATCTATAGTCCTTTCATCCATCTTTGCAAAACGAGCAACAGCTATATCTCCATTATCATTTATAGACAATATAACTCTTTTCTTTTGGTCTCTAACAACTACCTCCATTATTATACCTCTAAGTAACTAATTGCCGGACTAAAATTTTCAGGAATAAACTCTTTTTCTGAAACCTCTACAATTTCCTGAAGTTTATCAATAACCACATTGTCATTTCTTTCACCCTTAAACTTATCTATTTCTGTTTCAAGATCTTTAAGGAGATTATCAATTACATCATCATTGTGAAAATTCAATACTCCTACTCTTTTTATCATCTTCTTAATCTTATTGATATGAGGAATACTTATCTTATCAACACTCCTTCTTTTCCCTATAGACTGCAAGACGGCATCGCATAATTCTGAAACGTATTTTCTCATTTGACTAACCGTGGATTCAAGAAAGCCATCAATAAGTTCTTTTTTCTTTTCAACATAATCATCAGCAATTCTCTGTTTGATATCAAGCTGAAGAGTCGCATCGAAATCTTTCATTTGATCTTGCCTTTTGATTTCTTGTGCCTTAGCCAAATCTTCTTCCAAAAAAGATGGCATTGGAATAATCAAATAAGTTGTAGAATATTTAAAACTCTTAAATATGTCATCCCTCGATGGAATCTTGTCAACAATTCTAGAAGAAAAGTTTTCAATAAACGAATCGGTTGGGTCTCCGCTGTCTGGATGAAGCCTTGCCCAAACATCTCTTGCTAACTTCTTATATTCATTTTTAACAGCAACTACAACCTCATCATGCCTATTTGTAAGATTTTTAGCTGCAGCAAAAAACTCTTCGTAAATTTTCTTATTCTCATTTTCCCACAACTCGAATGCTCTATTGGGAACAAATCTTCCCCACAAAGTATCATAACTATAATCCGATAAATTATCTCTGGCTTTTCTCTCAACTCTTTCTATTTCCCTAATAATTTCTGGAGGAAGTAATTTTTGAGTTCCAAGACGTATATATTTCTGCATAAAATCAAATGTGTCATCATCAACAAACTTCAATCCAAGGTCTTCAACATTAAGTCTTGCCATGGCTCTCCACCTTCCAATAGAAAGCCTGACAATAATACCTCGTCCCATTAACGCAAGCGCCCAGTCATTCCTAAACTGTTTAACACTTACTTCCTTGCCGTCAACAACCACTTTTTTCTCATCGTTTGACATCATTCATCCTTTGGCAAAACATCAGATATAAAAAGCCCACTCTGTTCTGTCGAAGTACAACCCTCTCTAAACATGCCTTCTAACCTTTCGGGACATATCTGATTTACTGTCGCCATATCTGTTTTTGCAGGCTCTCCGGCATATTGCTTCAAAAACGAATACATTAACCTATCATCATTATAATCGCAAGTTTCTCTATAAATGCAAGCAGAAGATGCAGCAAATTTTCTCTCAACCAATAAACTGTTGTTATCTATGAGATTATAAGGCATTTTTGTCTCTTCCCCAATCGACTCAAATCTGTCTTCTCCAATACATTCTCCAAGAGGACTCCATATTTTCCTAACACAATACGCCCATTTTTTATCTCCGA
>Ga0307376_10003559_pt1 | contig 14540 bp, 10 predicted proteins | sample TR2MG_FD_202536 | JGI IMG/M metagenome (GOLD analysis project Ga0307376, IMG submission 202536) | Soil microbial communities from Risofladan, Vaasa, Finland - TR-2 | ecosystem: Environmental > Terrestrial > Soil > Coastal area > Acid sulfate soil | place: Finland: Risofladan, Vaasa | collected...
GGTAGACTCATCATCTAATTCTTCATCATATGAATAATCTTCCATCATCGAATCAATATCCTCTGCATCAAGACCTTTCTCGGTAGCAGTTAGATAATCACGAAGTAACTTATCAGGGTTGACATCATCAAGGTCTCTATTTATTTTTACAAAGTCCTCAATTCCACGCCCCGTTTCTTTTTTATACCTAAAGTAAGCAGCGACATCTTCAGGTAGAGGCTCGGCCTCTTCCCTTTCTCGGGTAAACTCTTCAAGAGAGTTAATCTGCTTACCGTATTTATTTCCTATATATGCAAGAACGTCTTCCTCACTTAACTCTGAGGCTTGAGTTCTATCAACTTGTAGGTTAATATTTTGCTCTTCTTCTTTAACTTGTAGGTTTACAGATTCATTTTGTTGCTCTGCGTGTTTGCTAAGAAGGTCTTGTTCAACTTGCTGAACAGACTTTGCTTCGATTACACCTACTTCTTTTACTTTAAATTCCATATTAGATTTGATTTATATTACAAAGTTAGTCAAAAATTAATTATATAATAGACCCTTTATCTCGGATTAAATTCAGCAAAGTCAAACCCATCTAAACTGTCTTCATTAGATTCAAAAGTCATAGGAGGTAAGTTATTCTTTCTTTGATTGATTAACTTAGACTGTTCTGAGTTTTGTTGACTAATTCTGTCAGACTTAGCAGTTTCTCTTTTACCTTCTCTTTCCTGCAGTCCTTGCACTTCAACCCCTTTTAATTGCATCTGCATTTGGAATTCAGTCTGCATTAACTGTTGTTTAAGCATAGCCTCTTGTTTCATTTTTTCAATTTCAAAAGAAATCTCCGCCTGTTTGAGTTGCATTTTGCCTTGAAGTATTTGCTGCTCTTTTTGCATAGATGCTTCTGCAGCCATTTGTTGAGACTGCATTTGACCTTGCTGCTGCATTGCCTGCTGCTGCATTGCCATTTTCTCTTCTCTTACTTGTTTAGACTTACGTTTTGCTTTTAGTAATTGATTAGCAAGTTTAATATTCCTAATCTCTCTAATGTCAATAGCGTCTTCTAAATCTATACCACCTTTTGACAATGCCATTTGAATGTTTTGTTCAAGCATTGCTTTTTGTTCTTCATCCGGAGCGACTTCAATAAAAATACCAAAATCATATATATACAAATCGTTAATACTGTTTAAGATATTAATATTGTATTTGCCGATTTGGTTTATAAACTCTTCTTTAAAGTCTGCATATTCAAGAATATCTCCTACTCTATAAGTTAAAGCCTCTGCCATTGACCTGTACATATAAAGACTTGCGTCAAGAATATGTCGGGTAGCGGTATTTGAATTTAGTGCCGCTAATTTTTGAAGACCAACTAAAGAGTTAGGGTCAGGCATACTTGCATCTCTTGCTTCATTAAGACCTGTTACCTGTCTAATTTGATTTAGGTAATGGTTGTAATTAGTTAAAAGCATCTGTGTCTTAGCAGAGCCTGAGTTAGCGGTTAACTGAGTAATAGGCACTCGTGCGTTGTTATAGTCCCCGTCTTGAGTAAAACTTCTACCAATAACACTACCTGTTTGGAAGTATAATCTTAAAGCATCTTCAGGATTATACGCATTGCCTGTTCCAAGGTCAACCTCATTTAAACCGTCAGCATCAATAAAGACACCATCAGGCACTACGCGAGAAATAACTTGTTGTAGTTTAAGGTGAGTAATTTGAATCAAATCAGCAAAAGGAATCATCCTTCGAGTCAATGATTCAATTGTACCCTTATACATTCTTGGGGCACACGCAACATAATTGGGGATAGCGTGTTGTGTAGCAGACTTTGGTCTTACCATATTCTTTGCCATCTCCCATTTCAATATGATGTTGGTCCCCATAACCATTACTCCTTCATACCAAACATCAATAGTTTTAGAAACCTTTTCAAAGTTCCCTTCTTGCATCATATCATCAGGCGGATTAAAGGAGTCATCCTTTTCAACCATACTGACATTACCGTTATCTTTTACCTTTTTCTTATATACAATATTTTTTGTAGTCTTGTAGTTGAAATACAATATTGTAGCAGAGTCTCTATAGAATATATCATTCTGTTGCATCTGCGCTACATTAAAGTAGTCGTACCAACCTTGACCATACTTAGATATTTCTTCTAAGTCAGTATTGGTTAATGTTGGGTCAATCTTTTTTAATTCTGTAATTGATACAGTTTTGATTTCTCCCCAATAAAAACAATCTTTAAAATAAGGGTCTTCTGTATAACTATAGACCACGTTAGCGGGGTCTACATATGATAACCTAACACCATCCCCCTTTAGGAATTCGTGTTTAGCCATCGCAACTCCAAGAACGGTTTGGTCGTAATCAAGTTGTTTCCTAATGTCATCATAATGATTGGCATCAAAAATAGTATTGATAGCAGTTTCTTCTGCAATTTCAATAGCAGGTTTGTAGTTCATTTCCATATACAATGCCAACTCTTCATCTGAATTTGGTAATTCATCCGGTTCGGTGACAAACGGATTTGCGCCCGTTTTCTGCATAATAGTCTCAAGGATTGGTTTAGCAACCATTTGTCCCTCAATCATATCCTGATAAGCACTTCTTTTTTCTTGAGACATTGCATCTTGTGCATATGCTTTTACTTTAAAAAGTCTATCAGACATTCCGTTGACTACAATGTCAACAAACTTTGGTATAATAGGAACGGGTGTCCAATCTAAATTAAGATAAGATAAGTCACCGTCTATGGCTAATTCATTTTTATATTTTGCCACGGATTGCTCTCCACGGGCATAAAGTCTTAGGCGGTGAAAATCCCTCCATTGACCGTAGTACCTGCAGCCGTTTCCATCTTTTCTAAACCACTCATACTGAATGGCTTGTCCAATTTGCAAACCGAACTCTTCCGAAGCCTTCTCTTTGTCAGAAACAAATTGGCTTGGGAACCCTGCAGATGTGATATTTATATTAACATCCTTCATCTAATAATTTCGCTAATTGTTCCTTTATTACTATATCTTGCAAAGTTAATCTTTATTTTTGATTCTTTTTTCTCTCCTAAATACATAGACTTTTGAGTTGCCATTATTGCCAATCCTGAACTTATCGAAGCATCGTGCTTAGTTCTGTTGGTAATATCAAACTTTGCCCAATCTTCTAAGGTCCTTATAAATATCATATCTCCCATATCCCCTGCGTCTCTATATGAGCCCTCTAAGTCTAACCCTACATATTTTTCAATATACGATTCAATTGCAGAAGCGTGTGCTTGTTTGATATCTTCACTTGTGTTAGGTATACCTCCAAGTTCTTTTTCTGTTTTAGAAAGTTTTATATATTGCTTGTCAGGTCTGTTCATACAGAACCCTCTATATCCCCTGTTTTTAAAGTGATATAACAATCTCGGCTTGTTATTTTCAATAAGGATGGGCATACCATAAAACACACAGGCCATTAGTACGTCTTCATAAAATATCTCTGCCGTCTGAGGACGAGCAATGTACTCTAAGAAAAAAGTATTTATAGGGGCTTCATCCATATGGTAAGTCGTTAACCCGTGAAGTGCTCCATTAGAGCCTCCCCCACCAACAACTCCTGATATGTCATAACTGTCACACCCAAACGCCCCAATGTGTTCATTGCCCGGAAACTTTATTCCGTTTCTTTGAATAACATTGTTTTGTAGTTGTGGCTTAGGGTTCCATCCTATATAAAACCTACCATTGTTATTAGGACTAAAAAGAACTTTTGAATCTTTTATACCATCTTTCCAAGAAAATGACCCCCTTGTCATATGATGTTCTTTGATTAAAGAATCGTTATAGTCTATCTGTTGATATATCTTTGTAAGATTAAATAAAGACATTTTACTTTCATCCCTAAAGGCGTGAGATTCAGTTCTTGGAAATTGACGATAAAATTCATTCAAAGCATCTGCGTCATTCTTTAAAGAGTCCACCTCTGCTTGCCAATATGTTAATGCGCTTTGGTAAATCGTTTCCCCATTTATACCTTGAATTGGTGAGTCTAAATATTCTATAACAGGATGGCCGTATCTATCAATAAACCCTTCCATATTCCATTCCATTGGGATAAAAAGTGAATACATACCACTTTTAGTCTGACCGTTCCCACTACGCTTATTCACATTAGAGTCTTCATATAACTTTTTAAAGTTATCTCCTCCTTTACTCAAAGCATTTGAAGTTGAGCCCATCATACATTTCCCGATGATTCTGCTACCAAGTCTTAAACAGGTTTTTGTAACTCGCCAATTGTTTTGAATGTTGTTTGGCTTAATCCACTTTCCACTTTCATCGTGTACTAATAGCAAAAGTTTTTCCCCATCATAACTGTTGTCGTCAGTGTTCTTCCAATCTATTGTAGTGTCTAATCCGTACAATTCATTAGTGTCTGCATTGTACATATTTTTTTTAGTAATCTTAGCGGCAGGAATTCGGAACGCTAACTCTGTTTTTGGTTTATCCATACCATCTTGAATAGGTTTAAAAAAGAATGGTAACCTATTTGCAATTGGAACAACCTTATCGGTAAACATTGTTTTAGCATCGCCACCCGTCTTTGACAAGATACCAACCCTTGCGTTTTTTGCAAGAGTTCCTGTGTTTACGCATTCAGATGAGGACATAAAAGAAAATCCTGAACGTCTTATCTTTAGATACACCATACCAAAAGACCTACTATCTGCCTTGCAAGCCTCCCAAAAAATATATAAAATTCTATTAGCCTCTCTATAGTCGGGATACCCAACATCAATAGATGTCCATTGGAGATACATATAATGAGCACCTGTTATATAGGTTGGGATACCGTTATTAAGATACCATACCCCATTGTCTCTTCTGTCAAATTCTGTCTCAATATAATCTACCCACCTGTCTTTAAACTCAGAAGGCATAGTGTTCCATTGAAATATGGTTTGAAGTTTACTTAACTCAGCAGGGAGTTCTTGTCGTTCCCAATATTGTTGTTCTTTTTTTGTGTGTCTTTGAAGACACATACTTGGGGTTTTAGGAAGCCCAATCTTTAATCCTTGGATATCAATTACTTCTCCTATAGTTCCATCTTTAGATATAACAACAAGGTTATTTTTGTGGTCATAGCCATACACCCAACTCTTTGCTTTATTTTTATTAGCAAGGACTGTGCTTTGTATATAGTTATCTACGACTCTATATATTATACTATTTTGACCTTCGTTCTGCAAATCCTTGTTTTGTGTTTGTTTTGCTTTCTCCTTTATCTAAAGATTCAATTGCCTCTTGCTCTGTATCTATTCTACTTAAAATTTCAAATGCATCAAAGATTGCCAATTTTTTTGTTGCTGCCGCGTTTTTTAATCTATCGGCAGACAACCCATCCTCAAGGTCGTGTTTAATAATTTCTTCTCGAGCAACTTTAATCAGTTGCTCCACTGCTCGGTGACCCGCCTCGATTATTTTTAATTTTATTTCTTTTGAATTCATCTTTAATACGTTTTATTTTTTTTATAGGGACGTGATTCCATTCATCATTAAAATAAGTTCTATTGTCCTTTGGCCTCATAACACCATACTTATATGATGGTCGTACATCCTATATAGTTTTTCCCCATCAACATTAAACTCATATTCCGTTTCAGGTAGAAAGGTAACTAAATCCCCCACCTTTACTCCTTGACTTTTTAAGTACTCATTTGGGTACTTCATTTTGCCAATAAGAGGTTCTTCGCTAAATGGTTTGTAGATATAAGATTCAATGGTAGGGATAGGCTCAATAAAACAAAACCTATCATATGGATGCCACTCTTCCCCATCGTAATGCATAAAAAATTGTTCTACATCAACAAAAAAAAGGTCATCCTTAAAGTAACTTTTGCCACTTCTTTGTCCGCCTTTTATGTCGTTGTAAAACTTAAATACGTTGTGATGGACAAGCAATATATCGCTTGGTTTGATAGGGCCTTTATATAAGATAGGGACCTCGACAACCTCAGCGTATCGGTTAGAGTGTTTAAAGTCCTCTTCCGATGTGCTCACAATAAAATCAGTTCCCCCGATTTTTTTTATGTTATCATAACGCTTGCCTCCTACCGGTTTTACTATAAATTCAAATGGAGATTTCATATATATGTTTATGAGCCACACCCTATACAGTCAACATACGTATCCATCGGCTTAACGCCATCAAGAATCATCTGAAGGTTGTGTATTTTGTCTGCTATATTCATCTCTTCATCGAAAGAAGTAGCATCTGACTTGCGTTTCTTTAAAAGAGTAATTTCTTGAGTAATGTCTAAATAGTTTTGCTCAGTCATAGGGCTAAAAGTTTATGTTGTATTCAATAGATATGGGCATCGTATGGGTAAACTCTTTCCAAAGTACAATTTCTTTTGAATTGTTTCTTTCAATCCAAATTTTAATTGATTCCAATATAGCGTCAAAACGAATTAGATGAATAGTATGACTACCACCTAAAACGTCTTGACCAACGATGTAATGCATAGCCCCTCCTTTGTAATCGGGACCAATGCTTATTTTTCTTATATCCATTTTATGTGTGTCTTAATAGACAACACACACAACACTTGAACTTCCTGCAGACCCTGCGTTACGATAAAGATTTCCCGCCACCAATTTACCTGCTAAAGCAGCGGTGTTAGTTGCGTATATCGGCAACGTAACTACGGCTTCATTTAACAAAGAAAGAATTTGAGATATCTCAAAATTCTTTGTTGCATTTAAACTTTCGACATCAGTGCCAATTAATTTATCATCAACAGTTGCTAAGGTGACTATGCCATATGTGCTTATTAGTCCCATTTATTTAGCAACCTCCATCTTTGTTTCTTCAGGAAGTTTTACATCTCCTGTTTCAACATTGATTACGGCATCTTTACCATATGTCTCCATAAGTTCTTCCTCTAATTTAGAGTACGCCTCTTTTACTTCTTCAATTTTTTTCATAATTGCTTGCTGATTCATATACGTATCACCAAGTTGCATTTTAAGAATGTTGAATTCAGAAACCATTTTAGTGATTTCAGTTTTTTCTGTGTCAGTTAATTGTGCCATTTTTTTTTAGATTAAATTATTATTTATACAAAGATAATTATTTTTTTTTATTATAACTAACAAGTGAATGCTTTTGACCAATTCCCGCCATTCCAATAAGAATACCGAACCACACCGAAATTACTATCTAACATAGCATAATACCCCGGAGGTGAAGGTTGTTCACATCCGTCTCCATCATATATTTGAGAAGCATTTACCCAAGGTGGTAAATAATAGGGGATAGTGTCTACTGATAGATAATGAAATTCCGTATTACCTATATTCCAATTAAAACAAGCAGAAAAAGGGTCAGCGGGGTCATAGCCTACGGCAAATTCACAACAATCCCCAATATCACAAAAACAAGGTGCAGTTTGGTCATACGAGTACCACGATGCCATACTGTAATTAGGAATAACACCACAAGTGTTTAGAGCAGGGAAACCATTGGCCCCCCCGCCATTGACTAAGTCAAAAAGAGTAATAGGGAAAGAAGGAATTGCCACAGAGCCATATGAACCATATAATCTCTCCCGTGCTAACCCCAACATTGTAATCGCTCCTGAACCCGGTACTGCCATATTAATTTAATTTTCTTTTCAATTCTTCAACCTCGTTAGTCAGTTCCTTTATTGCCTCGATTAATACACCGACAATGTTCCCGTAAGCAACTGACTTGTATTCTTCACCCTCTATCACTACTTCAGGTAAAATCTTCTCTACCTCTTGTGCGATGACTCCTAAGCCACGTACTCCGTCTTTATCAAAGGTAACACCTCTAAGTGAATTAACCTTCTCTAAAGCGTTAGGAATAGTCTCTATGTTTGTTTTAAGTCTCTCGTCAGAGTAAGCAGTTATGTTTTGTGTTGCAGTGAAGTTTCCTGTATAAGAACCCGACATAGAAACAGTAACCGCACCTGAAGTTCCACCACCCGTTAAACCATTACCTACTCCTACTGATGTAATGTCACCCACGTTAGTGGTATACCCTGCACCGTTGGTAATAGCATTGTTATTCAGAGATATATTAGCACTCCCATTAAAAGATACACCTGCAATTGTTCTTGGTGTTTGCAATACAGTAGCACTTCCTGCATTACCTGTAATTGTTGTTTGCACAACATTAGGTGCAGCGTTACTAAATACTGTACCTGTTAGTGTTATGCCTGAACCTGCAGAGTAAGTTGTATTGGTGTCAGTAGCCTCAATAGTTACACTCTTATTTGCAGGGTCTGATACAAAACTTACATTAGTACCTGCTTTAAAGTAAGCAGTGTCATTATTGTTTGTTGCATCAAAACTAACACCATCAAAATCAAGATGCTTGAATATGTCTTGTGAAGAACCTCTATCGCTATTGGTTATAGTAACAGTACCTGATGTTCCGCCACCACTAATACCGGCTCCTGCAGTGACACCTGTAATGTCACCTACATTGGTTGTATATCCCGCACCATTAGTTAATTGATTGTTATTGGTTACGTTAGTTGCACCGTTTGCTACATTTAATAATGTTCTTGCTGCTGCTGCACTGTAAGACCTTCCATAAGTGTCTGTTCCATTTGTCCCTGTAAAGTTGCCCATTCCTGAAGCGGCTCCACTTGTAGCAAATGTTCCTGTACCATTGAAATATGATGCGTGTAAATAACCACTTGCATTTCTTTGTGCTATTGTATTAACACTTTCAACCATTGACACTGTCCCTGTAACAGTTCCTGTGTTTGTGGTATATCCTGCACCGTTAGTTAATTGATTGTTGTTAGTTACGTTAGTTGCACCTGCAGCAATACCGTCTAATTTAGACTTGTCAGCACCTGTCATAACACCCGCAACAGTTGTTGTTGCTGCAGGCAATATAGCATCAGTACCATCAGAACTTTTAACTGTAACTGTAGTCGCAGCAGTAGTAGTGGAAAGGTTGGTGCTTACGTTGGGAGCAGCATTCGTTAGAGTAACTGTGCCCGTTGTCCCACCCCCACTAAGACCTGTGCCTGCAATAACACCTGTGATGTCTCCTGCTGAGGTTAGATAACCTGCGTCATTAGTCCACTGTGAAATAGCACCACTCTTATTTGTAAATGTCTGAGTATTAGAAGCAGTTGTTGTTCCTGTATTGGTAGTATACCCGGCTCCGTTAGTTAATTGGTTGTTATTGGTAATTGTGTTACTAAAGACCGTACCCGTTAATGCCAATCCCGTACCTGCAGTATAGGTTGTATTAACGTATGAAGTTATATACCCTGCTCCATTGGTAAGTTGGTTGTTATTGGTTACGTTAGTTGCACCTGCAGCAATGCCATTCAACTTAGATTTGTCGGCACCTGTCATAACACCTGCCACTGTAGTTGTTGCTGCAGGCAATATTGCATTAGTTCCATCTGAACTATTAACTGTTAACGTGGTAGCGGCAGTACTTGTTGTAAGGTTTGTACTTACGTTGGGAGCAGCATTACTGAAGACTGTTCCTGTTAAAGTTATGCCTGACCCCGCAGTATAGGTTGTGTTAACGTATGAAGTGATATAGCCTGCACCGTTGGTAATAGCATTGTTATTCAGAGATATATTAGCACTCCCATTAAAAGATACACCCGCAATAGTTCTTGCAGTCTGTAATACTGTAGCAGAACCCGCATTCCCTGATACTGTAGTCTGAACAATGTTAGGTGCAGCATTGCTAAATACCGTACCCGTTAATGTTATGCCTGAACCTGCAGTATACGTGGTATTGACATACGAGGTAATATACCCTGCACCATTGGTAAGTTGATTGTTATTAGTTACATTGGTTGCACCTGCAGCAATGCCGTCTAATTTAGATTTGTCGGCACCTGTCATAACACCTGCCACTGTAGTTGTTGCTGCAGGTAATATAGCATTTGTACCGTCTGAACTATTAACTGTTAATGTGGTTGCAGCAGTAGTAGTGGAAAGGTTTGTACTTACGTTTGGTGCGGCATTCGTTAGGGTAACTGTGCCTGACGTACCACCCCCACTAAGACCTGTGCCTGCGGTTACACCTGTGATGTCACCCGGATTAGACGTAGCACTAATAGTTACAATCTTAGTTGCAGGGTCTGCTGCAAAACTTACATTAGTACCCGCTTTAAATATAGCAGTGTCATCATTGTTTGTTGCATCAAATAAAACACCATCAAAATCAAGATGCTTGAATATGTCTTGTGAAGAACCTCTATCGCTGTTTGTGATAGTTACCGTTCCGGATGTACCGCCCCCTGTGATACCAGTGCCTGCGGTAATCCCTGTAATGTCTCCTTGAGGGATACTGAAACTTGTTGTTAAAGTACCACCGTCTTGTTGTGTTAGCGTAAGAGTTTTGGTTGATGTACCTGAATTACCAAAACCTGTAACCATATTATCATATGCAGCATTAGATTCTGTTGAACCACCTCCACTCCAAGTAACTGCTCCACTAACAGTTAAAGCATTTGTACTGCCGTTAAATGTTAATCCTGCATCACTTGTTATTCCGCTTGTTGAATTCCAATACGCAACTCTTCCTGATGAACCACTACCTGTAACAGTTCCTGTGTTTGTGGTATATCCTGCACCGTTAGTTAATTGGTTGTTATTGGTAATTGTGTTACTAAAGACCGTACCCGTTAAAAGGAGTCCCGTTCCCGCAGTATACGTGGTATTAACGTATGAAGTTATATACCCTGCACCGTTAGTTAATTGATTGTTATTGGTTACGTTAGTCGCTCCTGCAGCGATGCCATTCAACTTAGACTTGTCGGCACCCGTCATTACACCTGCAACTGTTGTTGTAGCAGCAGGTAATATAGCATTAGTTCCATCAGAACTATTGACAGTTAACGTGGTTGCCGCAGCAGTTGTAGTAAGGTTTGTACTTACGTTTGGTGCACTGTTTGTTAAGGTCACCGTACCACTTGTACCACCCCCACTAAGACCTGTGCCTGCAATAACACCTGTGATATCTCCGGGGTTAGACGTAGCACTAATAGTTACAATCTTAGTTGCAGGGTCTGCTGCAAAACTTACATTAGTACCCGCTTTAAATGTAGCAGTGTCATCATTGTTTGTTGCATCAAATAAAACACCATCAAAATCAAGATGCTTGAATATGTCTTGTGAAGAACCTCTATCGGAGTTTGTAATTGTTACGCTTCCCGATGTTCCGCCACCACTAATTCCTGTACCCGCAACAACTGCAGTAATGTCTCCCTGTGGAATAGAAGGGAAGGTAATTAAGTTACCAAGACCATTAACATATTGTGCAGCAGTTCCTGCCATTGTGATGGCAAGGGTGCCTGTTGTTGTAACTGCAGAGCCTGCAGTAAACGCATTACCTGCGTGTGAAATTCCGACACTTGTAACTGTACCTGTATTAGTTGTATAGCCCGAAGGATTCGTTGCATTGTAAGGAGTGTATCCCAATGCTCCCGTCACGTTTGCACTTGTTAATGCTAAAGTTCCACCTAAAGTAAGGTTGCCTGAAGAGGTAACCGTACCCGACAACGTAAGCCCACTTACTGTTCCTGTTCCCCCAACGGAGGTTACAGTACCTGTGGTATTACTTTTATTATTAAAGGTTGTCCAATCAGTGTTAGATAAATATCCACTCTGTAATGATGTTGCCTCTTGAATTCCAACCGTAACAGTACCTGAAGTTCCCCCACCCGTCAAAGGAGAGGTGGCAGTTACTCCCGTAATGTCCCCGGGATTTATGTTAGCAGTAATTGTAACTGTATCAGTAGCAGCGTCCGTAATAAGAGTAATATTATTACCCGCAGCAAGTGTCAATGTGTCGTTGTTTGTATCAGCAACAATTGTAGTCTGACCCGATACGGCTACATTTTTAAATATATTTTGTGAAGAACCTCTGTCTGAGTTGGTTAGTGTAACAGTACCTGCGGTAGTTACCGTGCCTCCTCCCGACATACCTGTTCCTGCAGCAACACCAATTGATGTAACTGTTCCTGTATTAGTGGTATACCCTGATGGGTTAGTTGCGTTATAAGGTGTATATCCTAAACCTGTCGTGATATTTGCACTTGTAAGTACCAATGCTCCTGATAAAGTAAGATTGCCTGATGTAGTAACCGTACCGCTTAGTGTTAGTCCACTAACTGTACCTGTCGTTCCCACACTTGTAACCGTACCCGTGTTTGTAGTATACCCTGATGGGTTGGTTGAATTATAAGGGGTAAACCCTAAACCTGTTGTAATCTGAAGGCTTGTTAAAGCAAGAGACCCGCCTAATGTTAAACTACCTGATGTAGTAACAGTCCCTGTTAGCGTTAAGCCACTCACTGTTCCCGCCCCGCTGACAGAAGTAACGCTTCCGTTTCCTGTTCCCGCACCGATGTCGCTACGTAACTGAGAACCGGTTCGATATTTTAAAATTCCTGAATCTGATACTAAAAATTTATCAGTATCTACAGTGGCATTTGCTATCGAACTTACGACTAATGTTCCGTCTATTGAAGTTGAGTCTAATATAGTGATTGACATTAATTATCTTTTTAATTAAGTTTATTTCTTTTATTAATTAGGGGTGTGTCCTTAAAGACACACCCCAATTAATGTTTATTTATTTAGGCCATAGCATAAACCATAACTCTGATTTGGCTCGCAGCCGGAGCACTTGTAAATGTTACAAGAATATCATCAGGGGTTTGTCTTGTCGACCCTGTAATAATAGTCTCTCCATTCTCGTTATCATAAAACTGAATCATAACATCAAAGGTGCCTAAACCGTGTGTTACTACAATAGAAGTTGATACACCATCACCAATGCTATCTACAAATTTCTGTGCCGAAATAATGCCACTCACAGACCCTGAGAAGTTGGTAACTTGGCTTGAAGTAATTGCAATTGCTTGTGCACTTCTTGCAGTAACTCTACCCTTATCATCAGTTGTGATACTTAAAGATTGAGACGCTGAACCTACACTACCTACACCAGGTCCTGTTGTTGTTAACCTAACCGCGCCTGCTGAAACACTAAGACCTCCTGCAGTTGGGAAGTTTGCAATACCTTGAACAGTTGCAGTTGCAACGTCAATGTTCTTGTTAATCTCAGTCCAATCCGCAGCAGTTGTTGGAGTATTGCTATTAGCAATAATCAAATCACCAACCTCTAAAGCAGGGTTGAAGAAACCACCACCTGTACCGGCAACAGTAACTGCATAAGTCCAACCTTGCTTAACACCTGCTGATGGAGGTGCAGTACTTGCATCATATCCACCTTGGTAGATAAGAGCACCTGAACCTGCAAACGTGGTGTCTACATAGTTTTTAGTAGCAGCATCTTGAGCAAGAGTAGGGTCAACAACATTAATAAGTTTATGCGTATCAATATTTAAGTCACCATCAGGAGCACCCCAATAATCTAAAGGCACAGATGACATTGCAACTCTACCCTGAGTATTTTGGTCTTGTAAGAATACTATATCATTATCAAAACCTATTGCAGATAATGATGGTAATTCGTCTAAATCAGTTGTTATAGTTATTGTATCCGTAGCACTTGCCGCAGTTACAATACCTACACCACCAAGAATACTTAATTGGTTACCATTAGTAATTGATTGAGCAGTACCTGAGTCTGCTCCAACACTAAATGAACTCATTGTACCCGGAGCAACACCTGCAACAACTGAAGTAACGTGTCCTTGAGCGTTAGTAACAATCGAAGAAGGGTAAGCGAATGTACCTGCAGTACCGATATCATCGTGGTTGATAGTAACCTTGTCTGTAGCACCTGAAATTGAACTCAAGGCCGTACCACCAAGAATACTTAACGTGTTACCGTTAGCAATGGTTTGAGCAGTTCCTCCGTCTCCTGTTACATCAAAAGATGTCATAGTTCCTGCACCACCTGCACTTGCTGCCGTAATACGACCCTGTGCATCTACAGTAATGTTAGCACTTGTGTAGGCACCGGCAACTACTAATGTATTGTCAAGAGTAACAGTTAAAGTATTTGTAGTACCTACAACGCCAAGACTTGTAGAGATACCTGTTCCGCCTGCAATATCAACAATGTCTCCACTTGCAACAACATCCGTACCGGCATCACCTCGAATTGTCCATCCGTTATACCCTGCAGGAACTGAAGCCCAAGTACCATCTTGTCTCAAGAATTGACCTACACTACCTCCACTAAGGTTTAATGTAATGACTCCACTTGTAGTAATAGGGCTTGAGGCCACTACAAAAGCAGCGATGTTGGTGCTTAGACCTACGCTTGTAACGCTTCCATCTCCTGTTCCAAAAGGAAGTGAACTAACTGCGGCTCTTACCGCATTGTTACTTCCGTTATTAACAAGGATTTGCATTGTTCCGCTAATATCCCCTACTAAAGCAGCGGAAGATAAAATGACATTGTCTAAGCCTAAGTAATCAACCTCTACTGTAGAGGCATTTCCTGCGGTAGTTGCGGTGATACCGGCTCCCCCCGTAATAGTTTGAATACCTGCGCCTGCAGTTCCCAACGTAACAAAC
>Ga0307376_10003560_pt1 | contig 14539 bp, 23 predicted proteins | sample TR2MG_FD_202536 | JGI IMG/M metagenome (GOLD analysis project Ga0307376, IMG submission 202536) | Soil microbial communities from Risofladan, Vaasa, Finland - TR-2 | ecosystem: Environmental > Terrestrial > Soil > Coastal area > Acid sulfate soil | place: Finland: Risofladan, Vaasa | collected...
TATTCTTAGTAAAGAATCTATGACCGCCAATATCAAATCGATAGCCTTTATGTTTTATAGTTCTTGAAATTCCTCCGACTACATTATCTTGTTCTAAGATAGTTACGGAATAGCCTTTGTTCACAAGTTCATATCCAGCTGTAAGTCCTGCTGGCCCAGCTCCAATAATTAATACATGTGTCATACATACCTCACAAGATAATATAACAATAATAATATCGATATGAATACTAAAACTATCGAGATGTAAAGTATCATATGAGCTAAGCGATCTAAGCTTCTATCTAAATTTCCTCTTGCTTCATATTCATCAAATATCTCTAATATATTTTCTTTGTAACCTAGAGGATACATCCACCAGATATGTTTTGAATCAATCGTCCAAAGAATATTTTTTGGAAGATAAAATACTGTTTTATAAACTAAAAAGTTTTTATTTTCAAATACTTTTGTTGAGATCCCTGGCTTATTGAAGAATTGAACTGTTTTTTCATTACTTTCATTAAATTCTGGTTGATTAGAAATAGTTCCCCAACCACAATCATCTATTTTGCATTCTACAAAATAAGTATCAAAATTAGGTCCAAATGGAAGATTAAATAATTCTCCTAAGTATGTAGATTCTAAGTAATGTCTATCACTAAACATCCATATCAATTGTCCACGATATATTCTAGAATCTAGAATAACAATAGAGTTGTTTGCAATATTTTGTTCTTTGTATTCCATTAAGCTGCTTACTGAACTTCGTTCGTAGAAGTTAGTATTAGAATTAACAACACTTAAGTTGCCCATTGAAAATATTATGAATGTTATCAATAGAACAGATTTTGAAAATTTAGAATTAGATATATTATTTTTTATGAAGATAGCTGCTGGGAATATCAATACTATGTTAACAAATAGATAATGTTTAATCAGATTCATCATTGAACATAGATATAAGAAAGGTAGGATTGTCGAACAGAATAGCAATTGTAACTGAGGCTTCTTATCTTTGTATCCATTATAGAAAAGATATGCCAATCCAAACAGTCCAAATAGGATTACAGCAGGATCGGCTCTGAATAACTGTTTAGACATTTCAATTATTCCATTAAACATTGTTATGAATCCAAAGCTAGAATTGTTTCCGGCTATCCAAGAGAATGCTGCTTTATGTTGAGCGTCTCCAAATACCCTCGTGAACTGATGGTCCATCAATCCTTTATCTTTGAATAGCAAATAGTTATGAGTGAGCGTTGGAATGCAGAAGATGAATATTATGCTGCAAAATAGTGCTAACTTTTTTGTACTACATTTATTCTTGTACATGAATAATAACATTCCTGGAATAAACAATAGAGGATAAACTTTAGTATAGATGGCAAGTCCTAACAGTATTCCACTGATAGCTATATTTTTTTTATCAAATTCTTTAGTATAAGACTTATAGAGAAAGTAGATTGAGAAGAAAGCAAAGAACATTGCCATAACATCCATCTCTGCCATCATGCTCTTTATATGTTGATTAGAAAAAGTGACTAAGACAGCAGCAATATAAGCTATTGACTTATCTTTGAATAATAACATAGCAAGCATAAAGATGAGAGGAATTGTGAGAGTCCCAAAGAGAATGGAAGCGGCCCGAGAAGCTATTTGAGTAGGGCCTAATATTTGGTAAAAGATATCTGTAACAGCAAACCACAAAGCAGAAGACTGATCCCAGTATACTAATTTACCTGAGCTCAAGAAGTTAATGGCTCCTGGAGCAAAGTGCATATCATCTGCTGTAACTCCAATATTAATAGCAGCTATGACTCTAAGTATAAATCCAATTGCTATTAAGATGTAAAGGTAAGTCCAACAATTAAATTTTATTTTCATTTTAATTTATTAAATGTAATTAGAGCATGACCTGCATAATTGTATACTAGCATTATAAATGTAATAACCATTCTAGCGGATAGTTTTTCAGTATGTAATATCTCTACAGCGAATAATATTAAAAGCATTGAGATGACTAATCCAACAATGGCAATAATCAAATAGACTAAGAATTGAAGTGGAATATTTTTGTATTTATTCTTAAAAGTAAAGTATTTGTTTAAGGTGAAGTTAGTAATAGAACCTAAACTAAAAGCTAATGTCAGACTTAATAAATAGTGCCATCCCATAGAAAGAGTTATTGAAAATGTTCCCCAGTCAATTAGTGTCGCCAATCCTCCGAAGGATAAGTATGTTAAGAAGATCGTAAAGTTAGATATAGTTATAGTACTAGATTCATTTTCTTCAGATCTTTTATCTTTTTTCTTTTTCATCGTGGGAATATGTTATTTTAGATTGTAGTTATGAACAAGTTTATTTTTAACGCCTTGGAATGTTCCAAAGAATCTGTAAGTCATAAAGATTAGCATTGGGAATAATAATAAGAATTCTTTATTCTTTATACATTTTCTAACAGCTGTTAATAATATTATCAAAGGAAATAAGATAAGCATTAGAACTAATGAGATATAGTTGTTAACTAATTTACTTTGTATTGAAGCACCTATCCACTTGCTTTGTTTATAAACATCCTTTAGTGTTTCTGGATTCTTATGATAACATTTTGTTCCTGGAGCAAATTCCGAAGTCAGCCCATGATTGTAATAAAGACTAAGATCATCAGCATAACCATACTTAGAGTCAAAGCCTCCAAAATGTATAAAGACATCTTTTCTTATAGCTCTAAAATTGGTACAATCTTTTTTAGAGCCTCGTTCATCGACTTTAATTCGCCCCCAACATCTTGACCAAAGGTTATCTGTATTACTACAAAGTTCATATTCATGAGTAGTGCCAATAGGAGTTTCAAATAATTCTGAATCTATAGGTTTGATTAGATTTTTGATATAATTAGAAGTTAATATCATATCAGCATCGATAAATATAAGTATTTCTCCTTTTGCTTTCTTTGCGCCTAAGTTCCTTGAGAATCCAGGGCCTTTATGTTTTCCTTTAATTACTTTAATATTATCGAAGAATCCAACTTGCGTAAGAGTATCATCAGTACTACCATCATCAACTACGATCACTTCAAAATTATTATAAGTTTGTTTTTGAAGACTCGCTAGACAAGCACCAATATCTTTTCCTTCATTGTAGGTAGGAATGATTACCGAAGCTTTGAATGACATATTTCTTTTTTTAATAGTTTTAATTGATAGTTTAGATTATCTTGACATATTTTTATTTGTTTTTTTATCCTCTTAATATAGCATGCTCTACATAAATTAATCATACCCCAGCCATGAGTCAAAGACATCAAAGGATCGCTTGAAAATTTTATTTTGGCTATTTCTTTTTTGCAATCTTCACACTTTATTGGCAATTCCTTTTTCATTTAGTCATCTCCTTTTCATATAGCTCATCAATTTTCTTTTTCATCTCTACAAATTCAGGACAAACATTAAATGCGATTGAAGATTCCCTTTTCCATCCACCCATTAATTTTACTTCTAGGAATCCTATTAGAGTAACTAATAACATAGTGGTTACAAATATTATAGGATAATATTGGCTAATATCAAAGTCAGCTATGCCAGCTTCCTTAAGTTTAGCTAAAACTAGAAATATTATCATACCACTGTTTATTATCGATAAGTATCCTGCAGTTCTATTTACATATACCTTTATGTTAACAAAGAATTCTCTAAACGCTCTTCCAATTTGTTTTATCATGCCCAGTATCTAAACCTCCTCATTATCCATCGGTATACAGCAGACTTTCTTCTAAGAGTTTGATTTATCCAAGATGCAAAGGAAGTTTTGCTTTCTGTTGTTTGTTTTGCAGGTTCTTTCTTTCCCATTACTTCTACATTAGCTTTACAGTCTCCAAACCACCAAGCCATCTCACTATAAGTGCTTAACCCAGATACAATAAGAGTTTTGAACTTAGAAAGGATTAATAGTTCTATCATTGCTTCTTTAATTGCTTGTGGTTTGCTTCTATCTAAGCAGGTCTTATAAAAAGTGTATATCTTATCTTTATATCTTTTTTTGAATATATCCTCTGTATGTTTACTATCAGTCGCTAGGTAAAACTTAGTATCGGGATTCTTTTTAATAATTGCATCAATCTTATCAAAGAACTGAGTATCTGTGGATTGTTTTTTATCATGGCTCAACATAAATTCATTTCTTCTAATGTGTAATCCTACTATATCTTTAAAAGAAACAAACTCACTCCAAGCTTCAATGTAGTCTTCTGCTTCTTTAATATAGTTATATCTTATTCTTGTCTTTACTTTATGAATATATTTTAATATCTTATTTCTTACATCAGTCTTGATATTATTGAATTTAAAGTCACAATTATAAGGAAGTTTCCAGGTTGATACTTGAATACTATCATCAAGGTTAGCATGTGAAGGCCCATAATCAAATAAGTCTCCATATTCAATACCACAAGAATAACTAGGCTGCCAGTCAATGCTGAGTTTGCTACCTAACTTTTCAGCAACTTCTAAAGCATTAACTACACATTTCAATCTATTACATAGACCCATATCTTCGTTCATTACTGCTATTACATTCATTATAAACTTAAAAGTAATTTAATTATATTGTAAGTTCCAAAGCTAATCAGACCTAAGAGTATCAGCCTAGCGATTAGTAGTGTTGATTCATTATATTTTAAACGGTGTTCGTTGCCACACTTCAAACAGCGAACTTCATAATAGAAGCCCTTCTTTATATGCAAAGTTTTGATATTACATTTTTTACAATTTTGCCATAATAAAGTTTTAAAAAGTTCTTCGATATCATCATAATTTTTTATTTTCTTTAAGAAATCTTTATTTTTTTCCACTTTCGCCCTCCTCATTAAATATCCTTTGCATTACTCTTCTCATTATATCTTGCATTAGTTCAAGTAGCTCTTTAGGCTTTTCTTTTTGGAATTGTTCTAAGTCACACATAGCAAAGTCTTCTATGCAGCATTTCTCTGCTTCAGTTAATGTCAACATTATTTTTTCTTTTCTTGGACAATTAAGGCAATCTTTAGTTACACAGGTTTCTTCATAACCACATTGTAAGTATGTTTTAGTTTTATTCATTGTCCTTCTTTCCTGAACAGGTAGTTACCCATTACTAGATATTTTAGACTTGAGTTCTCGACAGTATGTAAAGCATCTTCAGGTGTCAAGACATTTGGTTCGCCATGGAGATTGAAAGATGTATTCAATATCCCACTGTGGCCAGTTAGTTTCTTGAATTCTGTAATTATCTCATGATAGTCTGGATTATGTTCTTTGGTCACCATCTGTGGCCTTATTGTTTTGTCGTAAGGATGCATAGCAGCAGGTATCTCTTCTTTTGCTTCATCTGTGGAATCAAAAGTAATATTCATGTAAGGAGCAAACATCTTCTTAGGATTTATTGCGTATCGACGTATATCTTCTGTTAAGATGCTAGGAGTAAAAGGCATAAACCAATCACGATTTTTAATTGTTTCATTAAGCTTTTGAATAACTCCAGGACTGGCGGCATCAGCAAGAATAGATCTATTACCCAAAGCTCTGGCTCCCCATTCACTTCTTCCAGAACATCTAGCTACTATCTCTCCTCTAGCTAAAAGCTTAGCAATAACTTTATTGATATTTCTAAACTTTGTAGCTTTGTATTTAGTTTTACTTAAGCTTTCAATTAAAATTTTAAGATATTCTTCATCATAATCAGGACCTAAATATAAATCAGTAATCATTTGAGGTTTAACTTCTAAGTTATATATTTCACAATAACTTTTGTAGCCATAGAATGCAGCACCGATTGCATTAGCTTCATCACCACAAGAAGGAACTACAAAGAGAGACTTGACAGCTCGAAGTTCATGTATCTTTTGATTAGCTTTAACATTCATGAAGACTCCTCCAGATAAAGCAATATCACTTACTCCATATCTCTTAATTGCTTCATCAACCCATTTGCAAGTTAGTTCTTCAACTAGCTTCTGTACTGCTCCAGCCATTGTATCGAATCTTACAAACTTTAGTTCTCTTTTAATATAATCATCAAAGAAAGGCATGCTGAACTTAGATTCAAACTCTAGGTTCTTGTTAATCCATATTAGCCCTTTGAGTTTATTATAAACTTCATTGACTTTATCTTGTTTAGAGTATGGAGCCAAACCCATTACTTTAAATTCATGCTCTAAAGGTTTCATACCCATGAAGATAGTTGTAATACCATAAAGATAACCAAGAGAAGCCATCTTACTTGATTTGGAAAGTAATTTCATTTCTTTACCATTCCATAAGTTCAAAGTAGCACATAATCCACTACCTTCTCCATCTAAAGTAAAGATAAGTTTCTTTTTCATATCAAAGAAGCATGAAGATAATGCATGAGCTAAATGATGATTCATAGTAAGTATCTTATCATGAGGAAAGTCTAACTTATTGCTTATGTATACTTTAATATCATGAATATTCCATTTTCTTTTCTTTTCTATCTTCTTTAGCTTTCGTTTATAGTATAATGCGAATAGCTTAGGAAATTTACAAGCGATACTTGCTAGTAGCTTATTCTTAAAAGATTTTTTAGTATAGCTTTCTTGGAATCTTTTACCAAAATAAGGGTCTGCATTTGGATTATAATCGTCGTCGACTACAATATAGTCTGGAAGTATTCCATTCAAAAGATGTTCAACTGCTTTTGTTGGATATCCATAATGATTCTTTATTCTTGAGAACCTTTCTTCACTAACACAGCCAGTTACTTTTCCATCTTCGACTAAGCATGCTGTTGCATTATGTCCTAAGTTTAATCCAAGTATTTTCATTTTATTTCTTCTCCCTTACTAAAATTAGATAACCAGTACACCACGCATAAGAACAAACTAACTCCCAATTTTCTTTAGCTAAGTCATTTAGCATTTTCTCTGTTTCTTCTACTTTCAAGCATATTTTTATACATTTATATTCTTTCATTTCTTCTTTTTTCCATTAGTTTAATTCTCATTTCTTCTTCTTCATCTAATCTTTTGTTCTCAGCTTCTTCAACATACCTTTCATAAAATCCACAGACTAATAAATGATTTGGATGATCTCGGTCTATACTGTAATATCCCTTTCCATCAATACATCTATCGCATTGACTATTCAAAATTGATTGTTTTATTCTTCTTATTCTATAACTTGGACAAATGTATTCGTGGTTATTCATTTTTTTCCTTTTGATTAAAGTAACATAATTTTCTTTCAAATACTTTTTCTATAATCCATCTATTACCAATCCATCCTAATGTGATAAATAATAATGCGATAATAAAAAATGTACTATTCCCGCCAATGAATAATATAGATATTAAACCAACAAATGAGCAAACTAATTGAAAATACCATCCGTGGTCATAATTTAAATCATTCATCTTTCTTTTCTCTTTTTCTTTCATCATACATTTTATTTATATCCATTTTAATAGAATATTCACAAGTATGTAAACATTCCTTTTTATTATTATAACTAACACACCATCCAATTCCATTTCTCCTGCATATATATGGAGGTTTAAAAAGATCCTCTAAATCTCCAGGCATTAGATCTTCCTCCTGCAGCAGTATGCCATCATACCACCTCGTCCAGTTAAGAGTCTTACTATTTCAGGTAAGTTTCTCCAAATCTTTATTACTTCTAAACCATGTGACTCAAGTATCTTTTTGAATTCTTTTTGTCCATACATCATTCTATAAGGATGTGAAGTCCAATCTTTAGTCCTTGCTATATTAGAATTAAGCTTTGGTTTAAATAATATAGTTGAATATTTATTATATACTGATACAACAAAGTATGTGTTTCGATTCATACATAACTTTATGTTTTCAATTGCCTTGTCTATCTCTGGAATATGATGTAAGACTCCGATAGAGAATATGAAGTCAAATGTTGGGTTGTGTTTAGTTTTCTTTGTGATATCATCATAATAGAATTCTATTTCTGGGTATCTCTTTTTAGCAATCTTGATAGATTCTTTACTTAAATCAATACCACATACGTTTCCTCCAAATTGAGATAAGAAGTTAGATATCTCGCCAGTACCACAACCTACATCAAGTATTTCTCCATGAGGTCTAACATCTGGCAAAGCATTCAAGATCCAATCATGATTCCTACTATCATCATTTGGGAATGGATACTTATTGTAAAAAGTTTGAACCTCTTTTTGTCTATTCATCTTCTCTTTTTCTCCAATTGGGCTTGCCATACTGGATAACATGAGTTAGCTACATCACTTGGATTTTTTAATTTATCGTAGTAATCAATCCAAGCTTTATCCCAACCAAAGGGCATCTCATATTTCTGTCTAGCGTGATTGATAAATCGGTATGCTTCTCGATCAACTTCTTCTTTATTTAATGGGGCACTTCTTTGATAAAAACTACTTAGTAGATTAAGCCCAGTGTCCATTAAATCATCTAATTTATTTTTTGTTTTTTTCATGATAATTTAAATTATACTGTCTAATTTTTTCCAGACATTCTTTACATCTTCCATTCAGATAATACTATTTTAGCCATATCTGCTCCTTTTAATAATAGACCACATCATCTTTTTTCTTTTTTTTCTTATTTTTGTTTAGTTGATTCTCATAAGTCTTGATTTTATCTATTATCCATGTCTTAAATATGTATCCTAATAGAACAATCGCAAAGTATCCTCCTATTATGATTCCAGTGACCCAAAGAGGCATGACATTGCCAGCTTTAGCATTTGAAAACATCCAGTAGGCTATTCCACAAGGTATTGATAAAAATATTAAGGCTAATGTTCCATATCCAAAGTAACTAAAAGAATTTGCTAGCCATCTAATGATTTTCCGGCTCTTTTTGTATCTATCAAATGAAGATAAGCTTATGGATAAGAATATAGCTAAGAACCCCAGTAAGAATGTCCAGAAACCCATGACAAGCATAGTACCGAACCAGGTAGGAGTGCCACCTACTTCATAGCTGCCGAATATTGAAATTGTGTTGTTGAATGCCATGTTTTGTTGTTTGTTTTGATTATGAAGGACTAAAAATTAAAGTCCTAAAAATTAATTTGTTCCTTGAGGGTTTATACTAAACAATATGTTACTACTATCTCCACACATAAATGTCGGTAAGTTTCCTGACCACTTATCTATCCATTGTTGTTGGATGTCTAGCTTCTTTATTTCAAGCACTTCAGATTGCAGTTTCATAGACTTACTTGTCCATTCCATTTCATTATATTTATTCTCAGCAGTTAATGCTTGTTGTTCTGCGACCTGCTTCTCTTCAATTGCTCTTGTAAATTCTTCGCTAAACTGGAAGTTAATAATGCTAATCTCTTCGACAATTATTCCTCTAGAATAAAGTCGATCCTTTAACATATTTCTCATTGTTTCACTAACTTGAGATCTTTTAGTTACTAGTTCTTCTGCTGTAAACTGAGCAGTTGTAGCTTTGTTAACTTCTTGTCCCAAAGGATAGATGATTCTATCAGCGTAGTTTATCCCTAAGGTAGTGTATATCTCTCCAGTTTTAGTTGGATCAACTCGGTAGTTGATAGCTACTTTAGTGACTACATCTTGCATATCTTTACTTGCAGCGGTCAAGTCAGCTTCATACTTCTGAGTTCTTATTTCAAATTTTACAATCTTCTGTATTATAGGTATCTTCAAATGCATTCCGGCTTTAAGAGGTACTTCATTTATCTTTCCTAAGGTTACTCTTATTCCATTTTCTCCTGCATCAATTATTCTAAAACTTCCTAATAGTAAAATTGCAATACATACTCCAGCTATAACTGGGATCAATATTTTTCCTAAGTTTATTTCATCGTTTGCCATTCTTTCCTTCTATCTAAATATATAGACTATGATTATTTCTTTTCTTCTTTATTGCAAGCTCCAGACTTATAGTGGTGCTTAAAATTTACAAGAACTTCATTTTCAGTCTGACCAATTATTTTCTTGCTGCATCGTTCACATACAACTTCAAATACTCTTTTGGTTACTTCACGCTCTTTTATATCAACTTTCATTTTTATTATACGGAGTCGGGGTATTTAAATCTTTTGGGATGTTTGAGATGTTTTAGGTAATATCCATCTAATCAATGCCATTACTATTCTTTTTATCAGGACGAAGATCAATAAGAAAACTTCTATGAAATCAAAAGATATTGAGATAACTATTTGAAAAGAGTATAGTATTCCTAAGAAGATCATTAGTTTAAAGAAGTAAGGCTGATTGATGTTTACCGACCATACAAAAAAATTAGTTATTGCAATAACCAATGAACTTGTAGCTACTTCTACTTTAGTTGTTTGATTACTTTCATTACCTTGACTTGTATATGTAGTATTAAAATCAGTCCAGCTATTCCAAAGCATGAAGATAATGATAATGATAATTATTCCAAAGGCAATGACTTGTCTTTTTATTTTCTTGCTTTTCTTTCTATACTTTTCTTCTAATTCTTTTCTAGAAATCTTCGTAATGTCTTCTTCTTTACTTTCTTTTACTGAGATATCAATTTTCCCCATTTTTTATTTCCTATTTTTATTTTCTTTCTATTCTTTCTTCTTATTCTTTTTTGGTCCAGCTGCATATTCTTTATCACTAACCTCACCATAGACTATTATTTCTGCAGCGTCAGATAACATCTCAGTTGTTCCAAATCTAACGTTCTTAACATTAGACCATTCACTTAATAATTCCTGGTAGGATTCATCAATAGCATTCTGTATTGCTTTCTCATATGATTTTACTCTACCTCCTAAGATACTTCTAAATCTTGCAAAGAAGTCAGTGATCATATCTCTAGAAACAACTCTAACTTTAAACACAGTCTTCATATTACGTCAAATAAACCTCCAGCTACAGAATGTTTCTTTTTTTCTCTTCTACTAAAATTGGAAAATTTAGATATGATTGCCATGATCCCACAAAATAATGCTGCACAAGCATCGAATATTGTTGAAGTCTGATTTTTTATTGATATTTCTATAGAGAAAATAAAAAACATGACAAGACACATAAAAACAAGATAATTTGGCTTACGCATTTAGCAAATACGGAGACGGGGTATTTAAACTTTATTACTTTATGCACTTGATATATTTATGACATGATAAAAAAGATTTAAATACAATAGCTGATTGATTAATTCAAATGAAAGTCTTGCTGATAGATCCACCATGGTTTTCTCTTCAAGGAATGTCACATTCTCCTCTTCCTTTAGGTCTCGCGTATGTTGCTAGCTCTTTAAAAGATAAAGGTCATGAGGCTTTAATCTTCTCAGGAGAGATTGGGTTTACAAAGTCAATAAAGATACAGAAAGTAGTAGTCGATGATGACTTCATGAATAACCTAGAAGAAAAAGAAGTTTGGAAGCTAGTTGTTAGAGAACTGAAGAAGGTTATTGGAAGTTTTAAACCAGATCTTATTGGAATCACGATGCCTACTGCTAAATATGAAGTAGTTAAAGCTCTCGCGAGCGCTATCAAGAGTAGTTGTGAAGTCCCGACAGCCCCGATAGTTGTGGGGGGACCACATCCAACTATTATGCCAGAAGATACCTTAAAGATAGAAGATATTGATTATGTAGTTAGAGGAGAAGGAGAGGAAACGATTATTGAACTGATTGATTGTCTTGAACATAATAAAACTCTCAATAAGGTTAAAGGATTAAGTTATAGGAAAGGATCTAAGGTAATTAATAACACAACTAGACCTTATATTAAAGACCTTGATGATTTACCGTATCCAAAATGGAATTTAGTTCATAATTATGATAAGATGAACCCAAGTTTCTTTGGGAACATCATTTCTTCAAGAGGCTGTCCTTATCAATGCACCTTTTGTGCTTCTAAAAAGATGTGGGGCACCAATACAAGGTTTAGAAGTCCTGGAAGTTTATTACGAGAGATTATTATATGTAAAGCAGAATATGGGACCACTTTATTTCATTTTAACGATGATTCTTTTACAGTTAGACAAGAGAACGTTAAAAAGTTCTGTAAATTATTAATAGAATGGAAAGTAGACATACAATGGACCTGTGATACAAGAGTTAACCTTGTAGATTATAATCTTCTTAAACTAATGAAAGAAGCTGGTTGTATTCAGGTTAACTTCGGTGTTGAATGTGGTAATGATAAGATGTTGAAAGATATTAAGAAAGGAATAACTGTAGATCAAGTCATTAATGCATTTAATATTGCTAAGCTTGTTGGTTTATCTAGAATGGGATACTTTATGACAGGATTCCCAAATGAAACTCTCGACGATATGAAAGATACTATTAGACTTATGAATCTTGTCAATCCAGAACATCCTTGTTGGAGTATAGTAACTCCTTATCCTGGAACAGAGTTATATGATACTTGTTTGAAAGAAGGATTGATACCTAAAGATATCAACTGGTCTACTTTCCATCATCATTCTAAAAATATGGGGTTCTCTAAATATATAGATAAAGAAGAGTTCCACCGCATAGCTAATAAAGTTGAAAAGACTATCTTCTGGAAGAAAATGTTTTACTATATGAAACATCCAGTCAGGCTTCTGAAGGAATTAAAGGTGATATGAGGTAATATTGAAGAGGTGATACCAAAATTAACAATTGCAATCTGTACTTTAGGTTTTGATTCTTTGTACAAGACTCTTGAATCTATAGAACAGCATAAAGGAAACCATCATATAGAAATTTTAGTTATAGGACGTGCAGATTATAATAGATTAAAAGGATTCTCTAACGTAAGATATACTAGTGTCAAATTTTCAAAAGGAGATTTAGTCCATAAGAGAAACCTTGCTTTCAGCTTGGCGAAGTCCGAGGTAATAGCTTTTATCGACGATGATACTAAGATAACTGCAGACTGGATAACTAATGGTTTAAAACATTTTAAAGATAAGAAAGTCGGGATTGTAAGTGGCCCTGGAATAGTTCCTCAAGATTCTAGCTTTAATATGAGACTCTTTGGAAATACTCTTGCTTCTTTAGGAGCCATACCTATTAGAGCAAGATATCGGATTACTGGAAAAATAGAAGAAGACAAATGTGGAGATAAGATAATAGGTTGTAATATGTTTATTAGAAAGAACTTATATGGAAAGATAAAAGGATTTAATCCTAAGATAATACCAGCTGAAGAAATTGATTTCGCTCATAGAACAATTAAAGCAGGATTTAAAGTTATTAAAGATCCAAATGTTTACTTATATCATTATGCTCGTTCTGGAGTCTATAAATTTGTAAAACAGATCTTTAGATTTGGAATGTCTAAGTCGAATACACTATTCAATGGGATACAACCTTTCAAACCAGTCTATGCTTTACCTCCTTTAGCGATTTTATTAGCTCCTATATTATTATTTTTAAGTTGTTTCATATTATCATTTAAATATTTCACAATGTTATGTGTAGGATTGTATTTTATAGCAGTATTGGTCTGCTCTATGTATTCTATAATAGAAGATAAATATCTAAGTAATATATTTCTAGGAATAACTATTCCTTTAATGCATTTATCTTATGGTCTTGGAGAATTGTATTACTTTTTTGATATATCATATGATTCACAATATCAGTGTAACCCTTCGCTGCTCTATCCGGGTCAAAACAGTATTTTGCCCGTTTTATTCCCTGCCTTGCAACAATAGCAGCAGCTTTAGGATTGTCATGGATATATTCTAATGCAGATTTAAAAGACTCATAGTTATCTGGCTTGAATAGATAACCATCTTTACCATGAGTAATTATCTCAGAAATTCCTTTTAATCCAGTAGCTAAAGTTGGTTTACCTATCATCATATTATGATAAAGTGAGCTTGGCATAATTCCTTGGCTATCAGAAGTATTTCTTCTTGTCACAAGTAAACAGTCTGAAACATTGAGATATTCATTAACTTCTTTTTCAGTTTTAAGCCAACCAGTCATGGTGACATTATCCCAAAGACTTAGAACATTAATCTTATCTTTAACTTCATTTATCCCAAGTCCAGCTCCTCCGATCATGAGTAATTTCCAGTTAGGATGAATCTGAACTAGTTTATTCCACCAATCTAAGATTTGAGGATAGTCTTTATTAGGATGTATAATTCCATGAACAGAAACCACCCAGTCTCTTTTGAATAGCCTATTTTTTAGCTTCTTAGAGCTTATGGGACAATAAGTAAGCTTGGGCCCGCATGCATTGACTATCTCGATCTTATCCATACTCAGACCTTTCAAATGAACCATCTCGGCCTCTGTTTTAGTATGTGCCACTACCATTACATTCTTTCTGTTCCAAGATCTTATTTCCCAGGTTTCGAGGAATTTCGCAATCCCTTTTCCAATATTCGTTTTACCGAATAATGCCATCCACCACCAATCGCTAACATCAATTAAGGTTGGAAATCCCAACATCGCAATCAACATTGGAATGAAAGGTAAAGGTTCTTTAGCAATTATAAGATCTGGCTTAAGTCTCCATAATTTAAATAGCGCAATAGGTAAATAGAAATAATAAAATAAAGTTTTAAACCATTTATCAAAAGTCTTAGTCC
>Ga0307376_10003561_pt1 | contig 14539 bp, 22 predicted proteins | sample TR2MG_FD_202536 | JGI IMG/M metagenome (GOLD analysis project Ga0307376, IMG submission 202536) | Soil microbial communities from Risofladan, Vaasa, Finland - TR-2 | ecosystem: Environmental > Terrestrial > Soil > Coastal area > Acid sulfate soil | place: Finland: Risofladan, Vaasa | collected...
TATGAACCTCCGGTATTGTTTACAAAACCATCGGCGCCTGCTCCATCACAAACACTCTGAGTAAAATCTAAAACTCCAGTCCAGTTCAGTAAATTGAACGTATAACCATTGGTACACTGCACAACAGAATATGCAATTGCAAGTCTTGCTGTTCCTGCGACGGCTGAATTGAAAATATGTGTAGCACTTTGTAATGTTACATTGAAAAATTCAAAATTTCCTGCTGCTGGTGGTGTGTGTACCCCTACGATAATAGTGGAAAAAATTGAACCATATATGTCGATTCCATCAGCAAGAACTAAGTTTTCCGTATACGTTCCAGGACGCACATAAACAGTAGCATCAATACCTGCAGCAACAGCCGCATTGATAGCAGCTTGAATTGTGGTATAATCTCCGGTTCCGTCAGCATCGACTATATATTTTGATATAGGAGCAGCGCCACCAGTATCATTACCAATAGGTTCCCAGTTAGCAACACCTGCTGCTACGGATGTAATGACCCATAGGTCATTTGTTAGTTCATTGATCCATGTAGTACCAATTTCTTGAAAATCGGCATTCGTTGGATCTCTTTGCGCTAAAATAGGCAAAGGGTTTAGCTTTTGCAATGGATTGTTTATTCCATATGCAGCTTTTTTTCTTGATTTGTAAGGCATTTGTTAGGTTTCCTTGTTATTTATTCTTACAAATTAATATATAATCAATAAAATATTATTATTGAATAATTATTTTCATTCTTGTACAAGAAAATTATGGGAAGAAGTTATTATAGAAAACGTTTAATTATTGAAGTATCTGACGAATTCCACGAAATGGTTAGAATACAAGCTAAAAGAATGCATATGTCGCAAAGACAATATCTATATAGAATTATCCATCCCGATATTATTGAAAGAGAAAAACTATGGAGACAAAAATGATATACAGTGCAATTATTGTTGAATTATTAATTATCATTGCTTTTATTTTTTATTTTTTGAAAGATAAAAAAATGTTCGCGATGGTATGGGATCAGATATTCGAAATTATAAAAGAATTATCTGAACTAAAATCAAACAAAACGAAAAGTATTGTTAAAAAACAACCTAAATTAAAAAAATAAATACAACTAATAAATCTCTTAGTATGTCTTTTTTAGCAAATTGAGAGATTTTTTCTTGATTGATATTAATTTTCTGTTACAATTGTGATGCAACAGAGAGGAAAGATATGGCTACAAAAAACGAAAGATATATGGTAACTGTAAATTCAGAGACAGCCCATACCTTAAGGGCTCATTCGAAATATAAAAATATTTCTATCTCTAAAGTGATCGGTAATTTGATTAACGAAGCATTAGAGATTGAAGAAGATATGTATTGGTCAAAAATTGCAGAAGAGGCAGAAAAAAAGGCAGAAGGAAAACCTTTAATCTCAGCTGAAGAAGTATGGAAAAAATGCGGTTTAATTTAAAATTTACTCCGGAAGCAGAGAAAGGTTTTTTAAATCTTCCCAAAGGAATCAAAGAAACTGTAAGAAAAGCCATATACGAAAGGCTTGAAACTAATCCATTAGCTTACGGAAAGCCTCTTAGATATTCTTGGAAAGGATATAGAAGTTTGAGAGTAAGTAAATATCGCATTATTTACAAAGTTGAAGAAGAAAAAATAATTGTAATTATATTTAAAGTTGATATTAGAAAAGATGTATATAAAAATTAAAAGGAGTTTCCCATGGAAATAATTGACTTTTGGATGGGCATAACTTTAGAAGTGCTTATTGTTTTTACTTTGATTTGTTTTATTTATTGTTTACTTAAAGTAATAAAAAAGCTAGAATATATAGATATAATAAGAGATCAAATTAAAGATATAATTACGTGGATTAAATATAAAAATAAATAGGTAGAATTGTGGATTTAACAACTTTAATGACAATCGTTGGATGTTTCGCTGCCATGATAGCAGTAATCATTACATTATTTTTATATTTAGGAAACAAAACAGACGGTTTACAGGCATCCATTTATCTAGAAATGAAAGATTTCCACGGAAGACTTTGTGCTATTGAATCTGAACGACGAGTTATTGAATTAGAAAGAAAAGATCAAGAAAATAAGTTTTTAATAGAGTTAAAAGAATTATTAATTAACAGGAGGTGATTGTGGTATCTTTTATTGTTATTTTTTTTGTTGTGGGTTGTTTTTGTTGGGCTGCCATAAAAGAGGACAGAGAAGAAAATTGGTTGATGTACGGGCTTGATTCAGACGACGAAGGACCTTGGCGTTGAGAGCTAATCTTTGCTCAAATCTTTGTATAATTCCGGATCTTCTTTTTCAAGTTCTTTATTAAATTTTTTTAAAGAACTCGCTGTCGCTCTTACCTCGTTTTTGAATGCGTTTTTGAATACGCCAAACCAAGCCTTTCTAAGGCCCGGGTTTCTCATCATTGACAACGAAAATTCAGCTGCCTTCAACATAGGAGCTGCTATAATTCCCTTTGCTCCCGCTCCAGAAATACCGGCCATTTTAAGAAGCCCTAAAACCCCTGTTCCCTGCACAGACAGAACAGGATGTTTTTTCATCCATCTTTCAAACCACCTTGCTTCGTTCAATCCTTTATAAAGAGAGTTAGCCTGTCTATAAACATATTTAAATTGAGGCGAAACTTTTTCAAATTCTTGTATTGAATCATCCACAGATTTTCCTAACAATTTCCATATTCCTTTAGAACCTTTGATTTTCAAAAACTCTCCCATCCTTTCGCCAATATTTTTCTTAAATTCCATCAGTTCGTCAACGCCAATGTTTCCAGATGCTGCCTTTTCTTCGATTTCTTCTATAAATTTAGAAATTGCAGCTTTTGGGCCTGTAGAACCGCCTTTAGCTAAAACTTTTTTTATAGGGGCCAAATTCTTGATTAATTGTTTAGCAGAAACGACTTGACCTTCGGCTAATTTTTCAGCAATTTGATACAATTGTTGATTGATTTTTCTCAACGAAGGTGTTGTTGCTTTGTGAGTCAAAATTGCTGAACCTATTGTAAGACTAGCATTCGCCCAATCAGGCAATCCAGCTTCTTCAGATGCAACAGAAACGCTAGCTGGTACAAAGGCAGCTAAACCGGTTCTTAAGGCTGTTTGCAAAGGTCCACCTAACGACATTAATGAACCGAAACCATGAGCAGTTTTATCAATTATTTTTTCTACCGGAGTATTGGGAATAAAATCTTCTTTAGCATATTTGTCAAAAATTTTTCCTATCCCTTCTGAAGTTGGAATAAAAGTTTTTCCTTTTTCTCCTACAATACTTTTTGCTAAATCAAGCATATCGCCATATGTTCCGCCTAATCCTTTTGCTAGTCCTTTTAATCCTATTCCAACCGGACGGCGTATTTTTTCTATCGTTTCGGGTTTTGGTTGATGTCCATAAAAGCTCAAACTTTTTGCAATTTTTTTTGATTTTTCAGACGGTCCTTTCTCTTCTATTTCATCTTCACTAATTTCTTTACCAAATTCAGGAAATTCTTTAGGAGTTTCTTCTATAATTTTGCCAAATTCAGGGAAAGTCATTTTTCTAGTTTATACCCCGCTTCTTGTGCTTTTTTTACATCTTCTTTGCTAATTTCTCTGAGTTTTCCGGAAGGATCTCGCATACGAATATTTTGTGTACTTTTCGTCTTATTGCTTATTAGTTCTTTAGGCGTTGCAGAATGTAAATTCTCTAATAAATTTTTGAATTCACTTTCTTGTTCGGGATGTTGAGATAATAATTGATTATATTCATTTTCAAATTCTTCTTCAAAGTTTAATGTAATACCTTTTTTTACTATATTATTCATTGCTTCTTTTCTCAATAAGTTATCTTTTGCTTCAGCTCTAAATAAAGATAATATTAATTGATTACCTTCTTTTGATTTAGCAAGTTCGGGCATTTTGTCATTAATAATCTTTAAATCCGCATCAGTTAGACGAATACCAAACTTTGTTCGTTGCCCTTCCATATAATTCAATATATTGGCTTGAAATGCTTGCGCTTCAGGACTTGAAGCTCCTATCATGCCCATTTTGTGCATTATGCTGTTCCAAGAAAGAGGACCTGTCTTCAATCCTTTATCTATTATATGTTGTTGATTTTCAATAGACTTCAACATTCTTCTTGATGAATCGGCTTCTTCTCTTATTTTGTTTCGCATTCCCTTAGTTTCACTAAGAGCCATTTTTTGTTGTGCTAAATTAGATTTAGTCCTTTCTTGTTCTTGTCGTTGTAAAATAGTAGCCATTTGAGGGTATTCAGAAGCTATTGCGGCTATTTGTTGTTCGTTCAATCCTTGAGTTTGAGGTTGTTGCATTCCATTAGATCCTTGCATTCCAGCAACTTGCTGTTCGTTTTGAGGAGATTTTGCTTGTTGAATCCCTTGAAGCATTTCTTGCATTCTTTGTTTTTTCATGTTTTGTTTGGCTGATTCTAAAGCCAGAGCTTGCTTCAATTGAGATTTTTGCTGCATACTTTGTTGCATTCCAGTGCTTATACCTGTGCCCAACGCTTCTCCAAGAGAGGGTCTTCCTTGTGTATTGATAACAAATGCCATATTATAACCATCCTGCCATTCTTTTTCCTATTGCACTTCCAAACCCCTGAGACATAGATGGTAACATGCCTGCTTGTCCTTTCTGAACATTATAACCAAAGGGCTGTGCTCCTAGACCAATTCCCATCAATTGAGACAATTGTTGCATTGCTCCACTTCTTAATTGCGCTCTTTGTGCTGCAAGATTTTCTGTCAATCCGGCACCCGCTTGACCTAATGCCTGGCCAAATGCTGACGATCCTTGCGCTCCTGATCCTAGACTGCTAAATTGTTCTGCTAAACCGGGAACAGTCTGTTCTTCAAATTGTCTTTTCATTGGAGCCTCATAAGCATCAAATGCTCCCTCTTCTCCACTAAGCAAAGACTGTAAATAATCCATTCCAGATCCCATACCGCCCCCTAAGCCACCAAGTAGTTGCTGTAGAACGCTCATTTGTTCTGGAGTCATGTTGGGAAGTTGTTTAACCTTATCTTTGCTTCCTATTAAAAAATCCATTAAACCCATTATAAACCTCACTCTGTCAATTTATAAATATTAGTTAGTAATATTATTGTAAAGAATTTATTTTTTAGCCTTTATAAAATTCTAATACAATATAACTCGAAGTAAATGCGCTCAAATTAACAGCAGTATTTAAATTCACATTTGTTATATCTACCCATACTTCAATTGGATAGGTTGCTCCTGTATTGGGAAGTGGTATATAAATAGGTCTTGGCGCAGCACCGGCAGGTTCTTGAGCTGAACCGTAAACGCGTGTAAAAAACCAATTATTATTTATTCCTGTTATGCCATGTGCAACACTTTTTAAGCCCGCATTTGGCAGTGCCCCTGTATTAATCACCTTGCGATAGATATAATTTTTCGTCTGTGGGGTAGTTCCTGGCCACGTTTGATTGATCTGTACTTCTACAGTCTCGTATTGTCCCGTATCTTTTCTGTTAAGATTACGAGCAAAATCTTCAAAAGTTTCTTTAATTTTTTGTGAAACTTCTTTTGGATCTTCAGGTAAATCAAATTGTTCCGGTATGTAATTACCTTGAGAAAAATCTGGTGATGCCGGATTCGTCATGAGAAACTTCCTGCTCTTCCGGATCTTCCTGTTTCTAAATACAACGCATGCAACTCAAAATTAGCGGTATTTTGATCTTCATCAACTAATTGAAAATCATTTAATGTATATTCTAACTGTATGAAATTACCGACGCTATTAGTATAAACTAAAAGCCAATCTTTACTTGTAGATAATGGCGGTTGTATTCTATCACTTGTACTAACAAGATATGTTTCTACTGGTGTCGATGAATTTTGATCCATGTAAACATTAACGACAATTTCACCGTCAGTTGTAGTTGTCATTAAATTACTTATCTTCATTAATCTTAATTTACTATTATCAGTTTTATAAGGATTTAATCTTTTAGTTTTCAAATTTAATATATCGATCAACGTTATGTTCCCTAAATCTTGATAGGCTGTATATCCGGTTGAATCAACATTAATTCTAGTTCCATAAGTTGGAGAAGTAACAACTTCATCAAGTTCTTGCAATGAAAATGTATTAGCTCCCGTTCTGACGACAAAATAATAGTTGTCGTTTACTTCTGTCATTCCTAAAATATTTGTGATCTTTATGCATTGTCCTGTCTGTAAATTATGATTAGGAGCAGTGACAACACAAGGCAAAGCTTGAGTGACATTGGTAATATATAAATTGATATCATTTGAAGTTATTTCTCTTAGTTGCGATACAAAACCTACTTGATTTCCTGCAATGATAGAAGGATATCCACTTTGCGTTTGTCCGGACGCCCAAGCAAAATCTGCATCCATCCATTTTATACCTGCAGCTCCCGCCCAAGTTAGATCATTGAATGGTTCATAATAGCCAAATGCTGTAAAGTGACCATCGAATGTTGCGTAAGCTTGATTATAGTAATTATAAGCAATAATTTTGTCAGGATATGTACTATTATTTTTTGCATCGGGGTATGTCCAGTAAACCATTTGATTGTTAAAATCTCGTATTCCATGGACACGAGCTTGTCCATTGTTTTCATTGTGTATTTCTTGTACTAGGTCGGGTACTTGATAATCAATCCTATCTGCTCCTGTAGAATTAGCAGCACAAATGCCTCTATATCCTACTTCAAGCATCATTTCATCAAATATCACAGATGACCAAGTAGATTCACATCCGAGTTCCGCATTGATGCGTATCCAGATGAAGGGTAAATTCTCATTTCCATTATATTTTAGTGCCCAAGTCGATCTTTCGAAACCTACAATTAAAGTATCCTTCACAAATCGCGCTGTGACGATTCTTTCGTTGGTAGGGGCATCTATATAGCCTCCGCTTCCGATAACGTCATCCTGCCAGTTTGTAGCGGTTATAGGGGTAGCATTCTTGCACCATCTAGCCCTGTTTTTATAGTTCGTTGTGGTACCCGCTACCGTATCTCTTTCTGTCGTGTTTAAACATACTAGACGATTGCGATATGGAACCATTATGAGGCATGTATAAAGTTGTCTGGTATTCCCTGCGTTCAATTGAGGAGTAATGGTAGTCCATCCTGCCGCTCCTCCGCCTGCGTAATAACGTATCCTGTCTGCTGAATTATTATTAGTTACCCATAATAAATTATTCCCTGTAGCATCCACATAGTAATTAGTAGCCCAAAAAAATTGCGAATCAGTTCCGGTCCATCCCCCCGCAACAGGAGTTATGTCATTGAATATTCCCGTAGCTGTGTTGTATAAATATGCACTTTCTGTATCGAAACAAACATTTTCTTCTTGGTTAATAGCCGGTATTTCTCTTTGAACACAACCCATTACGGGAAGACATTTAGCATAAGAAAAATCTATCGTAACTGCTGAAGCCGCTCCGGCCCCATGATCAATTGAAAGAGCACCCGTATTATAATTGATTGTCCCTGTAAAAGTTAATGTAGCATCAATAAGCGTTCCATCAGGTGTTGCCGGTTCAGTATATACCAAAGGCCCTACAGGAGCAGCAATGTTTACTGTCACTGTTCCTGGTAGTATTTGACCGGTTATCCCTAAAACAGCGAAAATATTAGCTACAAAAGGACTGGCTCCGGTATTTCCCAGTGCTTGCGCAGTGAGAGCAATTCTAAGTCTATCTAAATGTGTAAACCCAAACTTTTTCTTTACTCTTCCTCTATAAAGATAGACATTAGACATTTCAGGGAATGCTTTTTCAGGAAGCAACCATGGTTCAACATCGTTTTCCTGTCCTATCTCAAATGGAGCTATTAAAAATTTGTCGTTTGGCATCAATTACCTATAGCTACAAAATGCATTGAAGTACCGTTATTTTCCGCATATGCCGTAAACCCAGTTACAGCAACGTTATTGATAGCACACCCTCTTGACGCCGTTGAGGTTGGGGTTAGCATAACCGTAAAAGCTGCGGTTGGAAAATCATTTAAACCTAAAGCTGCATATGTTACCGCCGTACCAGCAGTATTAACCGCAACCCTTCCCCATTTGATAATAATTCCACCCGGTAAAAAAGATTGACCAATCACGGCTATAACAGGATCTTCAGAACTCATTTGTATTACTGTTCCGTTGCTTTCTTTTCTCATGTATAAAGTAGAATCCCCACCTAATGCTTTGGCATATAAAGAAGCTTCGTTCGCAGCGGTAGCGGGATCGGCTCCTTGATCTATGAAATTGGCATGAACATGCTTACCTTGGTTTGATCCTGCATCAAAAGCAACATGATTTTCACCAAAATATGTATTCGCCAAAGCAAAGTTGATTTGAATGTCGGCTTGGCTTTCTGCTAAATAATCAGCAGCAGCCGGTTTTGTTGGTTGATATGTCATCTTAACTCCTTAATTATGAACCATATACGTCATAAAATAACCCTGTAGTTGGTCCGCTTAAACCATCTGAATAGGACGTTGCTACACGTTTACTTGTCAATTGTTTTACTGTTCTTCTTCCTGCCAATGTTAATTGCTCTTCATAAATAGGCCTAAAAATGCTATATTGATCAGCATCGGCATTATCTTCGAATATCTTGAGTGAGGCACCTAATGCTAACACCTGCCACCATTGACGTAATTCAGGCACATCCGTAGATGCTAAAAGCTCTGTCGGTACAGATTGAACCACAACTTCAACTTTGTAAGGTCTTTCGGGTATTGGCCGCATATAGAAAGTATTATCAAAAAATAACATATCTCTAGGCCTAGATGCTACATATGGAATATAAGCACTAGCAATATTTTCACCAACATCCGGAGCGATACCCCAATCCATTGTAATTGCTCCGGTGATATAATCAATTGTTCCTGCTTGACGTTGAATTAATCCATTAGCTTCATATGCAGAAAAACCATTAGAATTAACATTTAAGGTAATTGCGTTTCCTGCAACTAAAGTTACTAAATAAGTTCCGCCATTGATCTGTGTCATTCCATTTACGCCGGAGATATAAATATTGTCTCCAGCTACAATAGTATGTCCTGGAGCAGTTACAACAGCATTAGCAGCCTGTGTAATCCCTGTAATATTCGTTCCTTCTTGCAAAAATGAACCATTACCGTCATCTAAATAAGAAATGGAATTTCCGGCGATTATTGTGTAGAGTGTAACGGAATTACTTATAGCCGGAAGGTTTGATAATGACGTCAAAGTCGGATTAACGGTTATACCGTCTCCAGTTCCAACTGTTTGAATAAAATTTATCTTAGGCCATTTAGCATAAAATAAAGCTTGATCTTGGAAAAATCCAACCTGATACCCCCCTACATATATAGGAGCATTATTTGAAACATACATTTCTGTTGGAAAATCATATCTTTCTTTGTTTGGCTCTGTAAAAAAAGTATAATTCTTACAAAGTGTTTGCAAACGCAAATGTTCAGGAAAATCATACAGGTAGAACGTATTTACATAGAAATCAATCTCAGCATCTGTGATTTGATTTGCAGAAAGTCTACCCGTGACTCTTCTAACTTTTTGGCGTATTGCTTGAAGCGTTGACAATACCATGTTATGCCGGTCCTAAAGTTTGAAACATAAATCTACTAATTCTTTTATCTATTTCTTGCCGATAATTTGGCATTGATGGAGTTGTAATAGGCTTAGCGTTAACTGTTTCCGTGCCATCAGCTGCTACATATTTATAATTTATATATGAGCATTTCTCGTTTAAGTGTTTAGCTAATGTTTCCGGTATTACATATTCACACCCATCATACATAGTAAAATGCTTGATTGGCCCTTTCCATCCTGCCCGAAAAGGAAAACTTATTCCTGTTCCCGGCATCTCTATACATTTGAAAATCCCTCTTACTTTCTTAACTTGGTCGTAAAGTGGAAGCTCAATTCGTCTTCCTGCATTTTTCACCGGTATTATGATATCAACCGGCTCTTTTGCTATAGCTTGTTTAACTTTCCCTGTCATCGTTAGGTCCCCCTAGTAAAAATGAGGGGAGAATTATTCCCCCCTCTAAAAAACAAAAAACTAAATTGTGACGCCTCGAAGTGCGACCCAATCCATAACGTTGGTATTTGCTCCAACGCAATCTGTTCCAATGTTGATGCCATAGAAAGCATCATCACGAACAGCACCTGTCAATATTGTGCTGATCTCGCCCACAGGTAGAATGTGTGGGAAAGAAACACCAGCAGCAGCCACAGCAGATGTTGGAAATGCAAATGCAGTAAATGCAGTTGAATTGATATCTGTTGTGATTGTACTTGCTGTTACAGCTGTAATAGTAGCCAATAGACCATCGATCTGTGGCATTCCAAAAGCAGCAGGTACATTTATGCGAATTTTATCACCAGCAACATAGCCATGAGCTATTGAAGTAGTGATCACAGCTGGATTAGCAGCTGTAATTGCAGTAATATAACGTCTGCGTGGTAGGAAAGCAGGATCACGAATGATTCTATAGTTACCAGCAGTAGCAGCAGCAGCAAAGCCGGCAGAATTTAAGTATGCTAACTGGAAATTCACTCCAGCATTAACTACTCCTACTGTAAATTCCATACCGGCAATTTGAAGCATTGCTGTAGAGTCTGTAATTCTGACAATATCTCCAGCTAATGGAGTTGTTGCAGCAGAAGCTACACCAGGATTAGCAGCTGTAATTGCTGTAATAGCTACTTCTGCTCCATCTGTCAAATTGCTATAGTCGATTTCTGTGAAACCGGCTGTTGTAGAAACACCAGCAGTCAATACGCCTGCTCCTGATTCTAATGTGTTCAGAGCTGTACCAGCAGCCATACCTGTATACCATTCACCACGAACGTTCGCATTTGGGTTTGTTCCCCATAGCGATCTGTTTGTAATAATGAAATAATCAGGTTTAGTTGGTAGCTCTATTGTTTGCGCAGCGCCAGTAGAAACAAAACTACCGCGTGCGATTACATCACCTTGTACGCTCATTTTATTTCTCCTTAAGCTAAGCTTGTTCTTAAATCAATTAACCAAGCATCATTTAAGATTCTAGGTACTGTAGCGAACTTATATCCAGCGGTTTGACGCTGTAATAATGGGTCGTTACCACTTCCTAGACCTTGATAGATGAATTGTGCAGATGCACCATCTTGATCAATAGTCGCGTATGCTTCTCTTCCTGTGAAGAAACAGTCATACACATCATTTCCTAAAGCTGAAGCATTGGTATCAATAGAACCAATAGGGCTATACAGCCATCGTGAGTTGCCTACAGAACCCCATTCAGCATGAAGAACATTCATCTGAGCAGGATATTGAGATGTATTGATGAATCCATCAACATTCTCTAAGTCTGCAAGCACATCAGAATGTGCCATTACCCAGTATGCTTCCCTTACAGGAGCTGTACCGAATTTGTCTTGTCCTTCGATGTTATCAGAAATCATACGTGCTGAATTTCCAATAAGAGCGAAGATAACCGCGTCTACGTCTGCTCTTGTGAGCTCTGTAGGATTGTCTCCCGATACCCCGTTAACACAGTTTACAATAGCCGCAGTAGCCGCTAACATATCGCGTGTTAATTGGTCGTCTGTTTCCCTTAAAGACTGTGCCAAAAGGCTTGCAGTCTCATTTAATACCATTCTGTTACTTTTATGACCTAGTTTCCTAGGCGGGGGAAACTCTTCGGATTCCCCTCACGAGTTTTTTGTATTTCTCGTGGTCAGACTATCGCATCCTCTTTCGAGGCCTTCTCACTTAGTCGTTCACCGCGGCATTTGCCTTCGGCCCTGTCGCCCATTTTTTGGGCTTCCAAGTCAATCAGAGAAGGTTTATAGACCCCATATTTGTTTAAGTTGCATATTTCTTGATAACATTGTTCTCTAAACATAAGTTGTTTTTTTTGTATCAAGTAAAATTATTATGCAACACATTGATGCAACCATTGTCGTCTAGGGTCTTGGTTTTGAATCGTAACTTGGTCAGTTACAATAACATATGATCCATACCAAGAAATTTGTGCATCTATGTCGAGCGCCGATAGGGCTTGTGGTGGTGGTGTCACGCCTGAAGGTCCAAGAGGAACGGTAGCGCGCGCAAGGTTATTATACCTTCTGTAACGCACTGTAGTACCGCTTCTATATGGAAGCCTTTTCTTCATAGCCATTTTATTGTGGATAAGAAGAGGTTGTGGACGTGACAACAGCACATCATCGAACCATTGCTGAACTGGCGCTGGAAGCGAAAGTGTTGTTGTTATTGTCATTTGTTAGGTTTCCTTTTTACTTAATTACCGTCTCGAAGCATATTCGTCAGCCAGCTTTCTAATCTCAGCAGCTCTTTCGGAAGTCATATGTTCATATTTACGCACATCATTTAATGGGGATGTGGTACCCACTGACTGTGAACTGAGAGGTTTTTTAGCGTTTTCGTGAAGTTTTTGATCATTTTCATTGTTTTCATTAGCTTTTTGTTTAATCAAAAGCCAATTCTTTATGACTTTATATCCAACTTCTCGCGGATTAGTTGCTTTTAATACTGCTTCTGCGACGGATGGGTTTTCTTTTTCAAATTCATCCGCGTATTTTATTACTTCATAATAATCGGAGTAATTTTTAGGAACGTTTTCTATCTCTCGTTCCCTTTCTTTCTTACTAATAAGATCTGTGGCAGCATTGTGAGCGTATTTCGAGACTATCTTTTTGACGTCTGCGACTGTTACGATATCATCGTCCTCTAATGCTGAGAATGGATCTTCTTCAGTAGGAGCCTTAGGTTTTAGAGAAGAAACTTCATTCTTTAGAAATTGATTTTCCTCTTTTAGTTGCTTCATTGTATCTCGAACTTCTTTCCAATTCTTCTCTTGAGAGTCTTCTTTAGGCTTCTCTTGAGGAGTATTTTTAGCATGTTCTTGATTGTTTTCGGCGACTTTGCCTTCTTGTGGTTGAACGACTTCCTTTACGTTCTCTTTTTTTTCTTCTGGCATTTGTTAGGTTCTCCGTTTATTGATGCGGGGTCATCAGTTACACCCGATTTGCTAATTAAATAAATATATATACAAAATTAATTTGTACAGTTTCTTTTTTAGTTGAAATTTAATGTAAATTTGGTTATTATTTCTTCAAAAAACAGGAGAAATTATGACTAGTTCAACATCTTTTAGATCTTCCATGGGTGAGTGGGATTGTGATTGTGTCGTCGACGAAATTTTGCATAGAGAATTCAACACAATTAGAGATAGATTGACAAAAATAATACGTAACTATGTGGGAAGTACAATTGAATACAACGGAACAATATATACAATTACAACAAACTCAGATTTTCTAAACATGCCACTAGATTTGATATTTTCTATGCTTGGATCTACAACACTTCCTGCCCGGGCAATTTATTAGACAGAAATTTCTTAATAGAATCGATTAGAATTTTATCAAATCCTTCTTCATGCGCAAGCATAACATCTGCAATTTCTTTCGCTTGAGGAAGGACCCACTCTAACTTTAGCTCTTCTTTTTCTCTATCATAAGAATAGAGCATTGTTTTCCAATCAGGAAGAGGCGGAACGTTTGTAATACCATATACGACAGTTACCATATGTTCAGAATATACAGGCTTTTTACCAAGAACCTTAATATAGATTTTAGGCCATTTTTCATATTTTTTCTCTTGAATGATGTTTTCGATATCTTTAAGAAACCCTTTTCCCCACTCTAACGTTACTTCTCTTGCCTCAGGATGATAAGTATCAAAATTTTTTGTCACATTCTCAATTATTTTCGTTCCAAGTGTTTTTTTTGTTGATTCTTCTTCCATGTTTCCCCTATAATTTTTTGAAATGGCGTAACTGTCGTTTGTTAGGTTTCGGCGGTTGTGGTTTGTGAATACTCCATAGCCGCTCTTTAAAAAAGCGAGCGGGAGACCCGGTATCTCCCTACTGAATAATGTTGAGTTATTCAGATTTCGCCAGCTATTTACATTTGTGAAAGACCTGAGCTTCGAATTTTCTTAGCATCAGAAGATTGTAGAGCATCTTTTTTGCTTCTATAATCCATACTTCCATTACCTTCCTGAGAAATCGCAGAAGAATCAGATCCTTCCCAATTTTCAGTGTAGGTTTGGCTGACATGACTCTTAGCCATATCATATTTTCCGTTTTTTGACTCTCGGCGCATAACCAACTCGTCTCCTTTTAGTTGTATCAACAAGGGAATAAACCCTTAATACGATTTATAGAATTAAAATTTTAATTAATCAAGTATTATTTCTTTTCAACAATATAATATTTTGTTAGCTTTAGATTCTGTATCTGAAAAACTCTATTTTCATATTGTGCGCTCATTAATTTGGGCGCTTTTTTTTCGAGAAAAGATAAAAATCTTGTGCAAATAATAGATATTTAGCGTATGTTGTATGGGATTCAATTCACAAAGGAAGAATAATGAGCATTAGTCCATTAGCAGTAATCGCTTCATACATATGTAGAGGGGTCGACGAATTGTACGCTCCTCCAGAAGATTT
>Ga0307376_10003565_pt1 | contig 14526 bp, 11 predicted proteins | sample TR2MG_FD_202536 | JGI IMG/M metagenome (GOLD analysis project Ga0307376, IMG submission 202536) | Soil microbial communities from Risofladan, Vaasa, Finland - TR-2 | ecosystem: Environmental > Terrestrial > Soil > Coastal area > Acid sulfate soil | place: Finland: Risofladan, Vaasa | collected...
CTGGCGCGCGCCGGTAGCGCCGAGGAGCTCCGCAAGCGCCCCCTCCTGCTCATCAACCCTACGTCGTTGAGCCCGTTGGTGTTCAAGGACATGGACATGGCGCAGCTGCTCGGGGCCGCGGAGTACGACATCCCCGTGGCCGCCAACTCGCTCCCCGTTCTCGGAGCCACGGCTCCGGGGACGATCGCCGGCACCGTCCTCCTCGAGGCCGTCGAGCTCCTCGCCTTTCTCGTGATGTCACAGATGTTCAAGCCCGGCCTACCCTTCGTGGCCACCGTCTTCAACACGACGATGGACCTCGGCACCGGCAACGCACTGCTCGCGAGCAGCGAGACGATCCTCACTCGCGCGGCGACGGCCCAGTTCTGCAAGGCGGCCTTCAACGTGCCGGTGGAGACGTTCTCGCTGATGGCCGACTCCTACCTCCCCGACGGCCAGACGGCCGCCGAGAAGACGCTCCAGCCCGCCATCCTCTCGATGGCCGGCGCGGACATCCTCTACGGCGCCGGACGTCTCGGTGGCTCAACCTTGGCGAGCCCGGTCGAGCTGGTCATCGACGACCGCCTGCTGGCCGTGATCCAGCGCACCGTGGCCGGCGTGCAGGTCGACGACGAGACGCTGGCGATCGACGACATCATCGACGCCGGCGCCGGCGGGCACTACCTGCGCCGCAAGCACACGCTGCGGCACTGTCGCGAGATGATCCGTCCCGACCTGTTCGTCCCGGACGTGCTGGACAACTGGATCGCCGCCGGCCGCAAGGATCTGCACACACGCGCCACCGAGCTCTACAGAGAACTGCGCAAGGGCCTCGAGCCGCTGCCGCTGCCCGACGACGTGAAGCGCGACATGGACAACGTCGTCAAGGCGGCAGACAAGGCATTGGCCAACTGAGAGGCCGCGGCACCCCCGGTGGCTGGGTTCGGGAGCGCCACGCGTCGGTCACGCCGCGGCCCCCGACCGGAACCACGTGACACTCTGGAGGAACCATGACGTTTGACAGCTTGCAGCAGGCAGTGATCGCGGGCGAGGCCGAGGAGACGGCCCGTCTCGTGCAGCAGCATCTCGACGAGGGCGCCGACGCGCTCGACATCCTCGACAACGGACTCATCGCGGCGATGGACAAGGTCGGCGCCATGTTCAGCGCCGGCGACCTCTTCATCCCGGAGATGCTGGTCAGCGCCGAGGCCATGCAGGAGGGCCTCGGCCTGCTCAAGCCGCTGCTCCTCGGCCGCGTCTCGGGAGGCAAGGGCACGGTCGTCATGGGTGCCGTCAAGGGCGACCTCCACGACATCGGCAAGAACCTCGTCGTGCTCATGCTCGAGGGCGCCGGCTTCACCGTCGTCGACCTCGGCAACGACGTCGCTCCCGAGGCCTTCGTGGCGGCCGCCAAGGAGCACGAGGCTGTGGTGGTCGGCATGTCGGCCCTGCTCGTCACGACGATGCCGCAGATGAAGATCACGGTCGAGCAGCTGCGCGCCGCCGGCCTCGCCGCCAAGGCGATCGTCGGGGGCGCCCCCCTGACCCAGGCCTACGCCGACGAGATCGCCGCCGACGGCTACGCCTCCGACGCCCCCGGGGCCGTGGTCCTCTGCAAGAGCATAGTGGCTTGAGGGCCACCCGAGAGGAAGATCGGAGGAGAGACGATGTCCGCTGAGGATCAGACACAGCGCAGCGGCGCCCCGCGCGGCGCCAGGGTGGTGCACGCCCCTCGCGGCACGGAGATCAGCTGCAAGGGCTGGCAGCAGGAGGCCGCCCTGCGCATGCTCCACAACAACCTCGACCCCGAGGTCGCGGAAGCGCCCGATGAGCTCATCGTCTACGGCGGGGCCGGCAAGGCGGCGCGCAACTGGGAGGCGTTCGACGCCATCACCGCGACGTTGCGCCGCTTGGGCGACGACGAGACCTTGCTCGTCGCGAGCGGCAAGCCGGTCGGCGTCTTCCAGACGCACGACATGGCGCCGCGTGTCCTGATCGCCAACGCCAACCTGGTGCCCGACTGGGCGAACTGGGACGAGTTCCGTCGACTGGATGCGCTCGGCCTCACGATGTACGGACAGATGACCGCCGGCTCCTGGATCTACATCGGCACGCAGGGCATCCTGCAGGGCACCTACCAGACGTTCGCCGCGGCGGGGCAGAAGCACTACGGCGCCGATCTGGCCGGCCGACTCGTGCTTACCGCCGGCCTCGGCGGCATGGGTGGCGCGCAGCCGCTCGCCGTCACCATGGCCGGCGGCGTCGCGCTCTGCGTCGAAGTCGACCCGCACCGCATCGAGCGGCGCCTCGAGACCGCCTACGTCGACGTCTCCGCCGACTCGCTCGACGAGGCCCTGCGGCTCGCCGACAAGGCGGTCGCGGCGCGCAAGCCGCTCTCGATCGCCCTGCTCGGCAACGCCGCCGACGTCTACCCGGAACTCGTGCGTCGCGGCGTCACGCCGGACCTCGTCACCGACCAGACCTCTGCGCACGACGTCCTCAACGGTTACGTGCCCAACGGCATGACGCTCGACGAGGCGCTCGTGCTGCGGCGTGAGGACCCGGACGAGTACGTGCGCCGTGCCATCGCCAGCATCGTCGTCCACGTCGAGGCGATGGTGGCCCTGCAGAAGGCCGGGTCGCACACGTTCGACTACGGCAACAACATCCGCGGGGTGGCGAAGGAGGCCGGCTACGGCGAGGCCTTCGCCTTCCCCGGCTTCGTGCCTGCCTACATCCGGCCGCTCTTCTGTCGCGGCAACGGGCCCTTCCGCTGGGCGGCGCTCAGCGGCGACCCTGCCGACATCGCCGTCACCGACGCCGCCCTCCTCGAGGCCTTCCCGGACAACGACATGGTCACCCGCTGGATCCGCATGGCCGGCGAGAAGGTCCGCTTCCAGGGCCTTCCGTGCCGTATCTGCTGGCTCGAGTACGGCGAACGCGCCAAAGCCGGCCAGATCTTCAACGATCTCGTGCGCACCGGCAAGGTCAAGGCGCCGATCGTGATCGGCCGCGACCACCTCGACTCCGGCTCGGTCGCGAGCCCGTACCGCGAGACCGAGAGCATGATGGACGGCAGCGACGCGATCGCCGACTGGCCGATCCTCAACGCTCTGCTCAACACCGCCGCCGGCGCCAGCTGGGTGAGTTTCCATCACGGCGGCGGCGTGGGCATCGGCAAGAGCCTGCACGCCGGCATGGTCGTGGTGGCCGACGGCACCGACATGATGGCGGCGCGCCTCCAGCGCGTGCTGACCAGCGACCCCGGCACCGGCGTCATGCGTCACGCCGACGCCGGCTACCCGCTGGCCATCGACAAGGCCCACGAGAGCGGCATCGATCTGCCGATGGTCACGGGGTAGACCGCGGCTGCATCCTCTGAAGAGCGTGCCCGGGGGGCGAGGCAGCGACGCTGCCCTCCCCCGTTGGCCTCGGCCCCAGAGAGTCCAGGCTCGGCCGGCGCCCGCCGCCAATCTACCCCACTACGGGGAGGCAGTCGCCGCCGTAGGGGAGAATCCCGATGGTGCCTGAGGGGACCAACTCCAGGGCCGCGTCGACGGCCGCCTGAAGGTCCGGCATGCGCCGGTAGCCGAGCAGTCCGATATCGTCGTCCGACAGGCCGTCCGTGACGATGATGATCCTCGCCTTCTCGCGGATCTTGGCGTTGTCGACGCCGAGATCCGAGGCGATGAGGTCCGCCGACACATCGGCAGGGTCGGTGGCCGCGACCTTGGCGCATCCCTCGGCGAAGGAGAGCGGCAGCCAGCTGCGCAGCAGAGGGTGATTGTGCTCCAACCCCTCCGGGCACGGGGCGGCGAGGACGATGACGCCGCCCTCTTTGACGGCGAAGTAGGCCGCGATGAGGCCCTTCTCGGCCTGCCACCAGTCGATGTCGGCCGGGAACGAGCTCACGATCACGATATCGGCGGGCTCAGGCACATGGACCGCGTACGCACGGCGCGAGACCTCCACGCCGATGCGGTGGGCGGCGACGAAATCGCCGGCCACCACGGTGAGGACACGTCCCTTGGGATCGCGCACCACGTTGACGATGAAACCCAGTCCGGCGGCGCGCGCCACCTTCTCCATGCCGACGCGCACGGGGCTGTCGATGTCGCCCAGAGGGATCTCGGGCAACAGCGTCGCGGCGATATGCGTGGCTGACGTCGTCGCCACTCCACAGACCCCGGGCTGAAGGATCTTGGCGCCGCCCGAGAACCCCGCGCCGCAGTGCGGCAGGATGTTGCCGAGGCCGATGACCAGGTCGGCCTCGAGGATCTTCCTGTTGACCTGCACGGGGATCTCGATGTCGCCGGCATGTACGGGATCGAGATCGACCATGGACTCGAGGTCGTTGCAGTCGTGCTGCGAGATCCTGACTCGGCGGTAGGCTTCGTCGCCGACCTTCTCGCGGACCTCGGCGTCGGTCATGATCCGGTGCGTCCCCGGGGCGACAAGGATCTCGATGCGGCCGTCGTCGATGCCGGCCCGGTTGAGCTCGTCGAACACGACGGGCAGGATGCGGTCGACAGGGGTGTGCCGCGTGTTGTCCTCGACGAGCACGACGACGTGGTTGCGTCCAGCCGCGAGCTCACGCAGCGGCGGCGTTCCGGTCGGAGCGTCCAGGCTCGCCAGCACAGCCGCCTCGAGGTCCTCGACCTCGGGAAGCTCCTCGAGGTCGCCGTTGAAGACGATCCGGTCTGCGGGGATGTCGGCGTCGAGTGACGAGGTCCCGTAGGGGATCTCCATCCGCACCCGATCTCCGGCCACGGCTCAGGCCTCCCGGGCCGTGCTGTTCTTGCGCACGACGATCTTGCCCGCGACGGCGTCGACGGTGATGTGATCGCCCTCCTCGACCTCGTCGTAGAACGCCGGGTCGACCTCGTCGACGAGCGGTACTTCCATGGCGATGATGGTCGAGACCAGCACGGGTTCCGGGGTCTCGATGACCACGGCCACGGGAGCCGTACCCTTCATGATCAGGCGGTACAGACCGTCGGCCTGCACGACGGAACTGCCCTTGCCGGTCGGCATCACCAGGACCTTGCCGGCGACGCTGCGGCCGTCGAGGCAGTGACCCTGCTCGAGGACGCAGCCGGTGTCCGCCTCGCACATCGCGAAGCACAGGGCATCGGTGGACAGCAGGGCTTCGCCCTCTCCCGCCCCTTCAGAGATGGGCCGGCACGTGTACTCCCGCTCGCTCATTTGACCACCTCTCCTGCGAGGGCTGCTTGCACGGCCTGTGCAAGAGGCCTCACGGCGTATCGCTGTCCGTAGACCTGACAGTAGAAGGCGCACTTCTGAGACTCGGTGACGCCGGGCCTGCCATAGTACGTGTCCCAGCACCCGGGCACGTCCATGCAGGTGTCGGGGATGACGTGCCCGCCGGCGCGGTGGATGGCACCGAGATGCCCCATGCGCTCAGCCAGCTCGAGGGTGAGCGAGCTGACGAGGATCCAGGTGTCGACGGCGAACCGCTTGCCCTCGACGAGCGCGGCGATCTCGCCCACCTGGCGGATGGTGAGGTGCGGGCAGCCGAGCATGGCGTACTCGATCGGCCCCGGCTCGCCGCTGAACTGCTCGCGCACGCGGTCGAGGTCGGCGTCGGTGATCGTCACGCGCTCCTTGACCGGCTTCTCGCCGAAGGCGGCCTCGACGGTCGGCGCCTCGGGCGTGACGCCGACGACGTGGTACATGGCCACGGCGCCGGAGGTGGCGAGCTCGGCGCCGAACTGGACGAAGCCCTCAGGAGTCGGGCGCGCCTCGATGCCGGTGAACACCGGCACCTCGGGCCCTTTGTACTTCTGCGGGTAGGCGTAGCCGAGCAGGGCCCAGTCGAAGTCGTCGTCGACCTTGGCTTCGACCTCGACGAGGATCTCGCCGCGACGGTTCTCGTCGAGGAGGTAGCCGTACTCGGGGACGCGGCCGGTGACCGCGGCGCAAAGGGCGCTGATCGACGATTCACGGTTGGTGCGCGCGCCGAGGACGGAGTTGACGTAGGGCGAGGCCGAAGACTCAGAGAAGGCGACGATCTCTCCGAAGGAGGGCACGTTCTTCTCGATCTCGGGCGTGCAGCTCAGGGTCATCGTCGCGCCGATGCGGCGGTAGGCGTCGTCGCTGGCCTTCACCCTCGCGATCGCGTCCTCGGGAAACGTGCAGAGGTGTTCCTCCACGTACTTGAGGTCCATGCTGGGGTTGGTCGTCGGGGAGATCAGACAGCGCGCCCCGAGGTCGACCAGTTTGGTCACGAAATAGAGGTCGCCCTCCTGGGCGCTCGCGGCAACGTGGGCCCGGGTGATGGGCACCATGCGCTTCGCGTAGAACGCCTTGCCGGTGCCGACCTGGACCTTCATCGCCAGGGCGACGCCTTCGCCGTGCTTGCCCTCCAGCATGTCGCGCTCGAGGCTCGTCAGCTCCATTGGGGGTTCCCTTCTCGTCCGCTTCTGTTCAGTCGACGCGACCGAGGCCGTCCGGGAGCGCCTGGGGGTTCACGACGTTCTCCGCCGCGCCGTCCAGAAACCGGACCACGTTCTCGGTGGCGATAGCGGTCAGCATGCCGGCCGCCTCGGGTGTGTTGAATCCGATGTGGGGGGTGAACACGACGTTGTCGAGAGTCAGTAGCATCCGGCCACTTTCGCACTTCAGGTCCACCACGTCGAGCCCGGCTCCTGCCAGGGCCCCCGCGGTGAGCGCTTCGTACAGGTCTTTCTGCCGGATCAGCTGCGCGCGCGCCGTGTTGATGATGACCGCCTGAGGTCGCATGCCACGAAGCAGGTCGCCATCGACGAGTGGCTCGGCGTCGGCAGCCGACGGGAGGTGAAGCGTGACCACGTCGCTCGCGGCGAACAGGTCGTGCAGCGGCGCGTATCTCATCCCCAGCTCGCTGGCCATCTCCTCCGAAGGCGCGAGATCGCAGCCCAACAGGGTCATGCCAAGACAGTCGCCGAGTCGGGCCACGCGTTGGCCGATCACCCCGGTGCCGACGACGCCGAGCGTCTTGCCGCGCAACTCGCGTCCCCCGAAGGCCTGCCAGTCCAGACGGGCCGTCGCCCGCACGTCGCGGTCGGCCGCCGGGATCTTGCGTAGCACCGCGAACATCAGGCCCAGGGCGAGCTCGGCGACGGCGTTCGTCGCGTAGGACGGCACGTTGCAGACGGCCACGCCCTGACGGGTCGCCGCCGTTACGTCGACCATGTCGACCCCGGTGGAGCCGATCGAGAGGAGTTGCAGGTCCGGGAGGCGCGCCAGGACCTTGTCGTCGAAGCGTGCCCAGCCGGACACGACGACCTCTGCGCCGCCGGCGCGGCGGACGATCTCATCGGCCTCCGCAGGCACCCCGGAGTACACGCGGACGTCACCGTATGCCTCGAGGCGACCGACGTTTTCCGCACTCATACCGAACTCGTCCAGGACGACGATACGCATCTTGCCGCTCCGTTTCATGTCCGCTGCTGCGCAGAGGCAACGACGACCCGTAGCCGGGTGCCCCGAAAGAGAGTGACGCCGGTCCCTTGGACCACCGCAAGCCGAAGAGGCCATCCAATGATGACCCGGCGCGCTCGCGGGTCAAGGAGGACCACCGGCAAGTCTTGCATTCTGGACGACATTCCCGGTGGGCTGCCGGCCAGATCCCGGCCGGCCTCAGTGTGGCCGGACGGCGTCAGCGGCGGACCGTGCAAGAATCGTTCCTACGTGTCGGACCTGGCGGCTGCGTGCCTTGACCGGCCCTGAGGGCCGCCATCATCATGCGGGCGGCGACGAAAGGATCCCGAGCAATCATGGACACACCTGACATAACCCACTCGCTTCGACCCGCGACCCAGGGGCTCGACTACTACTGGCCCGGAACGAGCATCAAGGAGGCTTGCGAGCGGTACGGTCTGACACCCGACCAAGTCGTGAAGATGGCCTCGAACGAGAACCCGTACGGTCCCTCGCCGATGGCGGTGGCGGCCGCCGGCGAGGCCCTGCACCGGTCGGCGATCTATCCCTCCTCCCGGTACGACTACGCGGAGCTCACGGCCGCGCTGGCGGCCTACGCCGGCGTCAGCCCCGACCTCGTCGCGCCGGGACCCGGCTCGGAGACGGTCGCTCGCTACCTCACCCACCTCTTCCTCGAGTCCGGGACCGAGGTCATCGTCTCTGCTCAGAGCTACGACGGGCACGCCATCGCGTCGCGCATCATGGGCGCCGCCGTGCTGTCCGTTGCCCCGCGCGACTATCGCTGCGACGTCGAGGCGATCGTCGCCGCCGTGACGGAGCGGACGCGGATCATCTGGATCTGCAATCCGGACAATCCCAGTGGGACCATGCTCACCGCGGACGAGACGCGGCGCCTGGTGCGGTCTGTCCCGGCCACGACGGCCGTGATCTTCGACGAGGCGTACCGGGAGTTCGTCGACGACCCGGACTACGGCGACGGCCTCGATCTGCTTCTCGAGGGGCACCGCAACGTGATCGTGCTACGCACGCTCTCCAAGGCGTTCGGCCTCGCCGCGCTCCGTATCGGCTACGCGATCGCCGACCCTGCGATCTGCAAGAGCATCGACAACATCCGGGAGCCCTTCAATATCGCCGGACCTTCGTGCGCCGCTGCGATGGCGGCGGTCAACGACGACCTTGCCTGGTCGAGGGAGGTCTGTGCCAACCTCAGGGACGAGCGGCGCCGTCTCGAGAAGAGCCTCGCCGAGCTGGGCCTGGGGGTCGTGCCCAGCCAGGCCAACTTCGTTCTCGTCGAGACGGGCTCGGATGCCGTGGGTCTCTACGAGCGCCTCATGCGCCACGGCATCATCGTCCGGCTGGGCAGCATCTGGGGCTACGACACGCACGTGCGCATCACCGTGGGGACGCCGGAGCAGAACGACCGCCTGCTGGAGGCCATGGCCCTGGAGTTGTCGGCGTAGCGCGCACCGACGGCGCAGGGTAGCCTGTCGCAGCTCGTCCGCGACTAGCGAGATGACGAAGCGAAACCGGGCCTGCGCCGCATCCGCGATGTGGTCCGGACGGGCGGGTCATCGCCCGCGGGACTGAGGAGCAGGTGTTCCGAAAGGCATTGGCTGATCGAGTCTCCGGCCGACGTCACCGCGCCGACGAGCATCGTCAGCACATCGTCGGTCACGCGTTCACTCGGGGCGGCCACACTCATGGCCGCGACACACCGGTCGGGGCCGTCGAAGAGGGGCACGCCCACGCTGGTGGCGCGAGAGTCGACTTCGCCCTGGCTGACCACGTAGCCACGCTCGCGGACGATCGCGATCTGTCGTCGCAGATGGTCTTCGGTCACTGAGCGCCCATCCGCGTAGCGCTGGCCCTTTGCCGAGAGGAATACCAAGCGGGCCAGCCGAAGGTCGACGTAGGCCAGGGCGGCGATGGCAGAGCCGGCGTAGAGCGGGGTGACCGAATGTCTCGGGAACGACACATGCAGCGGCTGTGGACCCTCGATGCACTCCATGCAGACGACATCCAGGCCATGGAGTGTGGTCAGAATGGCCGTCTCGCCGGTGGACGCGACCAGCTCCTTCATGAAGGGGAGCGCGATCATGGGGATGTCGTCCGCAACCTGGCGTCGCGCCGCACGGGCAAGTGAGAACACGGCGGGGCCCAACCTGACGCCGCCGCGCTCGACGCGGCTGACAAGGCCGCTGCGCTTGAGCGCCTGCACCACTCTGTAGGCGCTGCTCTCCGGCATCTCAAGTGCAGCCGCTATCTCCGGGATGGAGGCCGACGAAGACGCCGCCGCGACGGCGCCGAGCACGGCAAGCCCTCGCTCAAGTGCCTGAGTGCCTGCCACGGGCAACCTCCCTCTCTTCGCACAGAACGCTTGCATGGATGATAGGAACGCCTTCTATCACCATGTGATAGACGTGTCAAAGCGCGGAGACGGTCGGGCACAGGGCAGGTGTGGGGGATGTGGAGAGCCGCATGCCGTCATGCTGGAACAGTCGCGCGTGCGGGCCAATGGCGCCGCACTTGACACTATTGTCAGCAGGCGATAATGCTTATCGTTCTACAGCTATCCTAGTATGCGGGGTGTGACGGTGGGGACGGGTGTCAGCGGGGCTAGTGTCCTGCGAGCCGGTCCGGCGGTGAGAGCCGTGGACCACGAAGGGAGAGGTCGGACGTGAGCAAACGCATTCTGGTCGATCCAGATCTGTGCACAGGCTGCATGATCTGCACTCAGGTCTGCTCGTTGACCAAGAACCGAACCTGCAATCCCTCTCGAGCCCGGCTGCGGATCATCGACTGGGAACACAGCGGACTCACTGTGCCCGTAGTGTGCCAGGACTGCGTGGAGCCGGTCTGTGTCGCCTGTTGTCCGGAGGCCGCGATCACGCAGGACGCCGAGAGCGGCATCGTCCTCCTGGATGCGGAACGCTGCACCAGCTGCCGGATCTGCATGGGTGTCTGCCCCTACGGAGGACCCATTCTGGATCCCGTCGAGCGGCGGGTCTACTTGTGTGATCACTGCGACGGAAGCCCAGCCTGCGTCTCCAGTTGCCCTACGGGCGCGCTTGACTACTGCGAACTGGGCGCCGAGGAACGCGACATGCGGATGCACTACCTGGCCCAGGTGCGCGGGTCGCTGGTCAGGCTGACCAGGCGGGCCGGCGGCGGCGCTGGGTCCTTGGAGAGGAGCGAGGCATGAGCGCGAGCCAAGGCTGGAGCGGAAAGCTGTTGTGGGTCGACCTGACCACGGGGCATCATGAAGTGCAGACCTTGTCCGAGGACTGGGCGCGGACCTACGTCGGCGCCCGGGGCTTCGGTATCCGCCTGCTGTACGACCTGACGGGCCCGGAGACCGAGCCTCTCGGGGCCGACAACGTGATCATCATCGCGGCGGGACCTCTGACCGGCACCCTGTCTCCGTCGTCGTCTCGCTGTGAAGTGATCAGCAAGTCGCCGCTCACCGGCATCTACGGCCGCGCGGACGTCGGCGGTGCCTTCGGAGCCAAGATGAAGTACGCAGGCTACGACGCCATCATCGTGCGTGGACAAGCCGAGCATCCGACCTATCTCTGGATCGAGGACGAGAAGGTCATTCTCGTCGATGCGCGGCATCTGTGGGGCAAGGATGTGTGGCAGTCGCGGCAGGCGATCTGCGACGACCATCGCGCCGGCTCCAACAGTGCTGCCTTCCTGAACAGCATCGGTACGCTGGGCATTGGCCCGGCCGGCGAGCACCTCAGCCTGGCCGCCTGCGTCATGGACGGGGTGGCCCATGCCGCCGGCCTGGGAGGGCTGGGTGCGGTCTGGGGATCGAAGGGGCTCAAGGCCGTGGCCGTTCGCGGCAGCCGCGGCATCGACCTCGCCCGACCCGAGGAGTTCACGCGGCTGTGTCAGACCCAGTGGACGCGGTATCAGGGCGACCCCATGTACGAGAGCACGCGGAAGTGGGGCACGCTTGGATGGGTCGGTGGCTCCGACAGTCGATCGGCGATCTCGGACATGATGCTGGGTGGTCGTATGGAGGAGATTGAGGAGGATGCCTTCGTACCACTCATCGAGAAGAGCCGCGCGTGCTACGGATGCCAGATCCACTGCGACCATTTCCTCCACGTGAAGGACGGCAAGTACAAGGGCACCAAGGGAGAGGGCGTCGAGGGCTGGGTCCAGATCCAGGGACTGTCGTTCAAGACGCCGAGCGCACCGTTTCTGGCCCGGTACAACAACCTCTGCAACCAGCTCGGCTTGAACGTCGCCTCGGTCGGCAATGCGATCATCTGGGCCATGGAGCTGTGGAAGCAGGGGATCATCGATGCGTCCGATACCGGCGGCGTGGAGATCACAGAAGGCAATGAAGAAGCGATCCTGGCGTTGACCCGCCAGATCGCCTACCGAGACGGCTTCGGAGACGTGCTGGCCGATCATCCGGTGGCGGGGGCTCGCAAGCTCGGCCGGGGCTCCGAGCGCTATGCCGCACACACGAAGGGGCAGTCTGCCTGGGTGCCGGGTCACGGCATCGGCATCACCCTCATTTACACGCTCTCCCTCAACGTCAACACGCGCGGCTACGATCATCTCATGGGAGGCATGAGTATCCTCACGCCCGACCTGCGGGAAGAGTGGGGGATCACGCGGGAGCTGCTCACCCGACTCGGCGAGCAGCGGTACGGCGATCCGGCGATCTTCCGTGACAACGCGTGGTCCTACCATCCACTGATCGTCCAGGCGGAGTGCGACTTCGAGCACATGATGGTCATGGCCGACATGGTGGGCACCTGCAAGTTCGCAACGCAGTACAACCAGCCGGTGGAGGGGATCGATCTTCCGGAATGGAGCGACTTCCTCTCAGCCGCCACCGGAGAGGATTTCACCACAACGGACCTGCAGTCCGCGGCACAGCGGACGATCGCCCTTGAGCGCTCGTACAACGCCCGTGAGGGCATGAGACGAGTCGATGACTACCCGTTCTTCCTCTGGTGGGAGAAGAAGCTCGGGGAGCCACATCCGCTCTACAAGACGTCAGAGGTGCCGTTCACGCTGGAGGAGTACGATCGCATCCTTGACGAGTGGTACGAGATGCGAGGGTACGATCTGCGCACCGGGATCGCGACCCGAGACGAGCTCACCCGCTGTGGACTCGAGGACGTCGCCGACGACCTGGCCACCAGGGGGATCGTGCTCGGGTGACGCAGCCGCAGGGGAAGGGCCGCCGGCCCCCCTGTCGGCCGTGGGTTCGCCAGAGGGGTTGACCTCTCTCCGGCAGAGAGTATTCACGAGAAGAGGGCTGCCTGCGGGCGGGCTTTCGCTCACAACGCGGAACTCGGTCGCCGGCCGGTCGTCTGGAGGGGCAGCCTGCTGGCCGCCCGTCTGGCCGGCGCGGAAGAGACCATGGAGTGACCCAGGCTGGGAGGCGCGATCCATGAAGGCGGAGCAGCTTCAGCGGCTCCACGAGGCGGGCATGCAGGTGCTGCAACGCACGGGCGTCGTCTTTCGCGACGTCGAGACCGTGCAGCTGCTCGCCTCACATGGCCTGACTGTGGACGGCTGTCGCGTGTTCATCCCGCCCGAGACGATCGCAGATGCCCTCTCGACCGTACCCAGCTCCTTCGTCGTCGAGGCGCGTCAGCCGAGCCGCGACTTGGTGATCGGCACCGGCGCCCTGGTGTCCTCGAGCGCCGCCGGCGCCGTTCGCATCGCCGAGGAGGGCCTGACGCGGCCGCTCACGGGAGCGGACCTGAAGAGGTGGATCCGTCTGTGCCACATGGCGCCGAACCTGAATCTGCTCGGCAACCTGCTCGTGTTGTCCGGATCAACGATGTGTCAGGGGCTGCTTCGCTCTGTGTACGACTCGGTCACGCTGACCGACAAAGTGTACCAGTTCCCCCTGTTCGAGCCCGAGCATGTGCGCGTCTCCCTCGACGTCCTGGAGATCCTCTACGGCGAGGACTGGGCCTCGCATCCCCGCATCCTCGCCATCGTGAACAGCGTCTCACCCCTGCTGTTCACTTCTCACGCATGCGCGACGATCCGCCTCATGGCCTCGCTGAACCAACCGCTGGGCGTCACGCCGGCTGCTCTGGGAGGCATGACGGGGCCGGTGACTGTCGCCGGCCTGGTCGTGCAGCAACACGCCGAGGTACTGGCAGGTCTGGTGCTTGCCCAGCTCATTCGACCCGGATGCCCATATCTCTACGGTGGGTTCTCGTCATCGATCTCGATGAGCACCGGCGGCTTTGCCCTAGGGAGCCCAGAGTTCTGGGGAGTGGCCGCAGCCACCGTCGAGCTGGCAGGCTATCTCGGCATCCCCGTCCGCGCCGGTTCTGGAGGGACCGACTCGCATCTGCTCGACATGCAGGCCGGGATCGAGACGGCGATGGGGCTGTCACTCGTGATCGCCCGCGGAGTCGATCTCGTGCTGCACGGGGGCGGCGCGCTCAGCGCTCTCAACGCCGTCAGCCTGGAGAAGCTCCTCATCGACGACCAGCTGCTGGGCATGCTGCGCCGGCGCCCGTGGGATCCCAGTGTCGACGAGGAGTGCATGGCTGTCACAGTCATCGACCGGGTCGGCCCCGGAGGCTCGTTCCTGGCGCATAAGCACACTCGCGCCCACTACCGCGAGACCGATTCCTCCCCGCTGTTCAACAGGCGGTCCCACGCCGCGTGGTACGCGGCTGGAGCCAGGAGCTCGAGCGAGGTCGCCGTCGCGGAAGTCGACGCGATGCTCGAGGCGTATTCACCGCCAGGCATCGATACGGTCGTCGATCGTCAGCTCAAGCGGTATTGCCTGGGCGGGACGACCCGCACGTGAGCGCCGCGGCGGCGACCAGGCAGTCTCGGACCAAGGCCGCGGCTCACTGATTGGGTGCGACACGTGGGACTAACGGCAGATGCCTCTTGTGAGGCGACAACGAGGCTTCATAGTGGAACAGTAGTCCTGTGGGCATCAGGGCGCTGTCTTTCGGGTCAACGCAAGGGGGGAGCATTCAACATGACTGCAAGGAGATCAACCAAGTCACGACAGCATCGCACGGCCAAGGTCACCGCATTGGCGGGAGTTCTTGCGCTCGTGTTGTCGGCGGTCGCGCTCAGCGGCTGCGGCAGCAC
>Ga0307376_10003566_pt1 | contig 14526 bp, 12 predicted proteins | sample TR2MG_FD_202536 | JGI IMG/M metagenome (GOLD analysis project Ga0307376, IMG submission 202536) | Soil microbial communities from Risofladan, Vaasa, Finland - TR-2 | ecosystem: Environmental > Terrestrial > Soil > Coastal area > Acid sulfate soil | place: Finland: Risofladan, Vaasa | collected...
GGAGACGGAATAATGGCCTTGCCCAGACTTACCGAAGAACAGATAAAGGAAGATACGGAGCAACAATTAAGAAAATTTAAAAGAACAAAAGATTTTTTAATAGCTATCGATACTGATGGCTGTGTTACCGATAATATGAACGGAAAACAGATGTTAATCTTTCACCCTCAATTTATGGAATTTTATCAATTGCGGGAGATTGAGTCTTATTTTAGAGAAGTTGCTGAATACTACAATCTTTTTTCTGTGGATAGAGGGTGTAATAGATTTATTGCCATCCAACTTACCCTTACTGCTCTTCAAAACAGGACAGATGTTCAGCAAGTATTACAAGAAGGACATATAAAATTACCCAATATAAAACCCCTAAACGAATATATTGCCTATGTTAAGGAGAATAAATTAGGGTTGGGAAATCCAAGTTTGGAGGAATTTCTTAATCTAAATTCCAAAGATTTAGCTATATTTAAGCTTTTAGGTTGGAGTGAGGCTGTAAATAGAATGTTCCCGCATATTTCTGCAAAGATTCCGCCTTTTGACAAAGTTAAAGAATGTTTAGAATTAATGGCTCAATATACAGATATATTAATTGTCTCTAAAACTCCATACTCAGATTTAGCAAATTACTGGGAAGCTCAAGGGATTGCTCGATATGTCCAGATTATTGCCGGCCAGGAAATGGGTTCAAAGGGACATCATATTGAAGTAGCAAAAAGGGTAGGTAATTATGAAGATGATCAGGTGTTAATGATCGGTGATGGTGGTGGAGATTTAAAGGCAGTAAAAGCAAATAACGGACTTTTTTATCCCACGCCTCCTGGTCAAGAACTGGAAGCCTGGAATAATTTTCCTCAGGCATTTCAACGATTTATAAAGAGGGAGTATAAAGGAGAATTTGAAGATAAGCTTTTACAAGCATTTAACCAAGTGCTCCTTACTTCTCCACCTTGGCAGGAAGATGGTTATAATCACCTAAGATCTTATAGGGAAAAACAGGAGATAAGAAAAACCCTGTATGCAAAATTTAATCCCCAGGGTAGGCTGCTTATATTATAAAAGGTTAAATAATTTTGAAAAATTCTAATTTTTTAAAATTATTTATAAAAAAAAGAAGGGAGGTTAATAAAAAGTGTAGTACATTATATACAGGAATATAAAGATTATATATTCTGTATGGTAAAAATCATAAAAAAATTAAATGAGGAGGTTTTTATGAAAAGGTTAACTTTAGTACTGTTATTAGTCATGGTTATGGTATGTAGTGTGTTTGCAACGGGTCTGGCAGTAAGTAATGTGCTTCGTATGTATACAGCCTTTGATACAGAAGAGGCCAAGTATTATATTGATGCCTTTGAGAAAGAAACGGGAATTAAGGTAGAATGGGTAAGGATGTCCTCCGGTGAGGTTGCAGCTCGAATGGAAGCAGAATCCGCAAATCCCCAAGCCAGTGTTTGGCATGCCGGCTCTAATACAGATCATATAAACGCTGCTAAAAAAGGATTACTGGAACCTTACAAACCCAATACAGATTTCGAATTGCCAGAATCATTTCATGCTAAAGATTGGGCCTGGACAGGATTTTATACCGGTGCCATTGGATTCGTTTCTAATATAAATTTTTTAAAGGAACATAAGGTAGAAGCTCCGACTTCCTGGTCTCAACTTTTAAGCCCAGCTTTTAAGAAAAACGTTGCTATAGCTTATCCGTATACTTCTGGTACTGCATATACTACTTATGCTACTCTCATCCAAATGGTTGGATTGGAAAAAACTTTGAACTGGTGGGAAGAATTTGATAAACAAAGTATTTTTCAGTATACTAAATCAGGAACTGGATGTATACCGATGGCTGGATTAGGTGAAATAGCAGTGGGAATTGCTTTTTCGCACGATATCGTTGCTAAAGGCATAAATGCAGGATATCCGGTAGTTATGACCTTCCCCTCAGAAGGAACTGGTTATGAAGTTGGAGGCCTTTCTTTAATTAAAGGTGGTCCTGAACCTGAATTGGGTAAGCAATTTATTGACTGGTGTTTTACTAAACAAGCCCAGGATTTATTCCAGCAATATAGCCGTTTGCCTATTAATCCAAAAGCAACAGTTGCCGAAGGTGCTGTAACTTTAGATAAAGTAAAATTAATCGATTATGACGCAATTTGGGCAGGCGAGCACAAAGATGAATTGGTAACTGCCTGGAGAGATAGAATTGGACAATAATTAAATTTAGTTAACAAGATAATAGAGAAATAATAATCCCTGTTACGAGTTGATTATTTTTAGTAGCAGGGATTATTATATTATCACTACAAATATTATAGGATTTAAAATATGAACAGTTCAAAAAGAAAAATACAAGAAATCATAGGAAATCTCCGTTTGATATGGAAAGAACCATTACTATTTGTATCTATACTGGCTATTTTTTATTGCTTAATAGTGTTTGTGGTATTTCCTATATTTCAAGTCTTTAAAACAAGCTTAATTATTGATAAGCAATGGAATTTTTCCAACTATTCAGTAATTTTTTCCAAAAGGTATTATTATCAACCCTTCTTTAATAGTATGCTTTTAGGGATATATACAGCGACTATTGGAACTATAATAGGATTTATTTTTGCTTATGCCCTTACCAGAACTCCAATGCCCTTTAAAAATTTCTTTCGGGTAACTGCGACGTTCCCTATTATTTCCCCACCCTTTGTAGTTGCACTATCAGCTATTCTTCTCTTTGGGAGGGCGGGGAGTCTCAATCCTTTTGTTACTAAAATTATTGGTGACTATACCATATATGGGTTGGGAGGATTGATACTTGTTGAAACGATTGCTTATGCCCCTACTGCTTTTTTAGTTCTTTACGGTATTCTTCAAGCTATTGATCCATCATTAGAAGAGGCTTCTATGGATTTGGGAGCTTCGAGGGCAAAAGTGTTTTCTACCATTACTTTACCTTTATCTACCCCGGGTATTGCCAGTGCCTGGCTTTTGGTATTTATCCAATCTTTAGCTGATTTCGGGAACCCTATGGTTATTTCGGGGAATTATCGAGTGCTTTCAGTTCAGGCTTATTTGCAAATTACCGGGATGTACGATTTATCTCGGGGTTCTACCCTGGCAATTCTTCTCTTCATTCCAACCATAGTAGCTTTTTTCCTGCAAAAATACTGGGTTTCTCGAAAATCATATGTTACAGTTACCGGAAAGCCAACCGGTGCAACTATTAAGCAGCTGGAATGGTATATAAAGCTACCGGTATATTCCTGCTGCATTATTTTTACGGCAATTGTTTTTCTTTTTTATGGAACCATCGTTCACGGTTCTTTTCAGACCCTCTGGGGAGTTAACCCCACCTTAACTCTAAAACATTATGTAGAAATGTATCAAGTAGGTAAAGATTATTTAATTGATTCTTTAGTTCTTTCAGCTGTGGCTACACCTATAGCCGGTATTATAGGCATATTTATCTCTTTTCTGGTAATAAGGAAAAAATTTATTGGTCGCGGTGTAATGGAGTTTATTTCTATGCTTACCTTTGCTGTTCCTGGGACTGTAGTTGGAATAGGATATATCTTAGCTTTTAACCAAAAAACTGTGCTACTTCCTTTTATAATGACCGGAACAGCTTGGATTATCATTATTCTTCTTGTATTTAGAAATATGCCGGTGGGGATACGCTCGGGAATTGCCGCTCTTCAGCAAATTGACCCTTCTATCGAGGAAGCTTCAACTGACTTGGGTGCTGATAGCAATACTACTTTTCGTAGGATCACCTTACCTATGATTGTCCCTGCTTTTTTCTCCGGTCTTGCTTATAATTTTGTGAAAGCTATGACTGCTATCAGTGCAGTAATTTTTGTAGTGTCAGGTAAATGGAATTTAATTACTATAGCTATACTGGGTTTTGTGGATAATAGTAGGTATGCACAAGCAGCAGCGATGTGCAATTTATTGATTGTAATTGTATTAATTGCCTTAGGAGTTATTCAGCTAATAGTAAATCGCATTGGTAAAGGGGTAAGAACTGTTGATATTATTGGTTAATTATTTAGAAAAGGAAAGGATTTTTTATGAAACAAGATTATCTTGTGCTCAAAAATTTAGTAAAAATTTTTAAAAGTGGAAAAGATACTGTTATTGCAGTTGACAAGGTGAATTTAGAAGTAAAAGAAGGTGAATTAGTTACTCTTTTAGGTCCATCTGGATGTGGAAAAACTACTGCCCTTCGGATGATCTCTGGCTTTGAGCTTCCTACTTCTGGGAAAATCTTTATTGACGGGGAAGAAGTAACTACTACTCCTCCCAATCAGCGACCTACTACTATGGTATTTCAGAATTATGCTCTATTCCCCCATATGACTGTATATCAAAATATTGCTTATGGATTAAAGATTCATCGAGAGAAAGAAAAAAATATTCGAGAAAGGACAGAAACCATTATGAATTTGGTGGGTTTAAAAGGGCTAAATAATCGATCTCCAGCACAACTTTCCGGAGGTCAACAGCAACGGGTTAGTCTGGCTCGTTCTCTAATTATGGAACCAAAGGTACTATTACTTGATGAACCTCTTTCTAATCTCGATGCCAAGATGCGAGTATCCACCAGATTAGAGATTCGTAAAATACAACAAAGAGTTGGAATAACATCTGTCTATGTTACTCATGATCAGGAAGAGGCAATGACTCTTTCTGACCGAGTAGTTATTATGAATGCTGGTAAAATTCAGCAGATAGGCACCCCTCAGGAAATATATAGCCATCCGGTTAATTATTTTGTAGCTGATTTTATCGGTAAAGCGAACTTTTTGGGAGGAAAAGTGGCAAATATTGTATCTCAGAATGAAGTAGAAGTTGATATAAAAGGGGTAAAATATAAAGTTTATATATTAAAAAATACCTTTTCAGAAGGAGATAAAATTTTACTGATTATTAGACCTGAATCTGTAGAACTAGAACCTAAGAAATCAGATGCTATTAATGGTATAATCAGTCAGGTGATTTATCTTGGCTCGAGGATGGTGTACGAAATTGAAGTTGATAAGAATCTCCTTACTGTAGAGATTACTAACCCTCAGGAGCATAAAATTTATTCTATAGGAGAGGAAGTATCTGTAATTTTAAAGGAAAAAAGTTTACATGTTATACCTTATGAGGAGATTAAAAAATAAAAACGATTTTTTGTTCTTTAAGATGGCTTATCCGGAGACCTAAAACCTACTAAAAAATAGGGTTTGATAACTTAATTTATATTCTTATATTTATTATAAATAAGGTTATTAACCTCTTGAATAGTTTGTTGAAAAGGTCCTTCTGCTTCCATCTTTAAACTGGTTACTGCCGCTGCCCAAGTTGTTGCTTCTTGAGGGGAAGCACTTAACCGTTTGGCTGTATAGGATGCAATACAAGTATCTCCTCGTCCGCTTCTTCCGATAATTTCTTTGGGGAAAAATTTTTCTTCATAAAATTTGTCATCGGCAAAGACTAACAAACCTTCACGGTGAGTGATGATTACTTCTTTAGGTCCCAGATCGTGCATTTTTTGAGCAGCTGTATAGAGATCATATTCACCGAATAAAAGTCCCGCTTCTATTGCATCAGTTTTTAAAATATCCAAACAGGCAAATATATCGTTTCTTTCCGGCCATTCCTTGGGAACTAATTTACCATTATCATTTACCCGGATAAAGCTCTGCACGTCAGCGGAAAGAATAGTTTTCTTTTTCGACAGTTCCTCTATCACTTGCAAGCTAACCTCATCACGCATAGATGCGCCCACAACAATTGCTCGGGCTTGAATTTTTTCTACTTCAGCCGGGGTGAAGGGACCTGCTGAGCTGGTTACATATATGACCCGTTCATCAACATCGGAAGTGGGATATTCCAGACGCAGACAAGTAGATTGAGGGGAAACATGTGCGAATACATCCACTCCTAAGTGTTTTAGTTTTTCTACTACATGAAAATCTTCTTCTGCTAAACGGGTAACTACTGCTACTTTAAGCCCCATCCTTACTGCCACATTAGCACCGTAATTAAAAGCGCCACCATCGATAACTCTGATGCCCGAAGCAGATACAATTGTGTCTTTAGTGTAATGTCCTATGAAAGCAATGTCATAAAACTTTGCAGTACTTTCCATCTTATCATCTCCATTATCTATTATAAAACTAATAATTTAATGCTTTTGTCTTCTTTGCCCAGTCATTGTGAGGAGCAATGCAAGTCTGCCCCCCCATTTTCATGAGGGTAGGTTCTGCGCAAGCAGGGGAAGCAATCTCCTAAAATATATCATTTATTTTTTTTGTTTGTCAAATAATATTAGAATTCTCTAGATAGTGTAAAATTTTTAAAATTTTACACTATCTAGAATTTTAAAAATTAAGTTGACTATTAAAAAATAAAGTAGATAATATAAAATAGTGAGATGTATTTACTTAAAAAAATTTAGAAAGTTTATAAAATTAAGTAGGATTTTTAAAAATTATGTCGAATGTTTTATTGTGAGGAGTAATAAATAAATATTATTTTTTAATAAAGTGATCGAAGAAGCGAAAACTCAAAAACTTATAAGAAGGAGGTGAAATAACATGGAGAACATGTGGTATTGGATTATAGGAATTGTAATTGTAGTAATAGCAATATATCTAATCTGGGGTAGAAAGAAAAAAGGGGGGAAGTGAGTTTCTTAATTAATACAAGATGGTATAATTACTTAGTCTCAAGCTGTCGGTGATTTGAAAAGCCTTTGCAGCTAATATACAGAATGTGGAATTTATAAAATAAATAATGAAATAAGCAGAGTAAGAGAGGGCTTTAAATGCCCTCTCTTATTTTTGGAAATACACGATAGGGTTATAGTTCAGCCTGAGCGGTTATTCTAGTAATTGTCGGGGTAATAATGGCTATTATATACTTTCGTTTATTTAAGTTCAGCGAGTTGATGTAAGAACCGAAGATTGATCAACTATAATGGACTATATAAATGAAAGGAACATAATAGGACTGAAGGAAATCGCCGCAGAATGTTTTCTATTATTATCAATAGTTTTAAAGGAAAAAAGTTTACACATTATACCTTATGAGGAGATTAAAAAATAGATTATATTTTACTATTTTAATTTCAATTCACCAAATAAAAACCTGCTTTAAAATCAAAATTATTGAAATGATTCAAATTCTATATTTAGTCCGAATAAGATGGTTGACCTCCTCAATGGTTCGCTAAAAAGGACCTTCTGCTTCAATCTTTGAGCTGGTTACTGCTGATGCCCAGATAATTGTTTCTCGAGGAGATGCATTTAATCGCTTGGCTATATAGGAAGCAATGCAAGTATCCCCCCGGCCGCTTCGCCCAATAAGTTCTTTAGGGGAAAAGGTTTCCTCATAAAACTGACCATCAGCATAAACCAAAAGACCATTGCGGTGAGTGATTACTACTTCATGTGGACCTAAGTCGGCTATTTTTCGGGCAGCTTCCCGAATACCAGATGTACTGGTTAACATCTCTGCTCTTCTACCGCATCGGTTTTTAGTACGTCTGAGTGAGAAAGTATTGATTGTTTTTCTGGCCATTCCTTGGGGACTAATTTACCATTATCATCTACCCGAAGAAAACTCTGCACATCAGCGGCAAGAATAATATCCTTTTTTGCCAGTTCTTTTATGACTTCCAAACTAACTTCCTCACGCATAGATGCACCTACCACGATTGCCCGGGCTTGAATTTTTTCCATTTCTTCAGGAGTAAAAGGACCGGCCGAACTGGTTACATATATGACCCGTTCATCCAGGTTGGAAGTTGGATATTCCAGACGCAGACAGGTAGAATGAGATGTAATATTTATAAATAGATCAACACCTAAATGTCTGAGTTTTTCTAATACTCGTAAGTCTTCCTTTGCCAAGCGGGTAATTGCAGCTACTTTTAGCCCCATTCTTGCCGCTACATTAGCACCATAGTTGAAAGCTCCACCATCAACAATTCTGGTTCCTGAAGTAGATACAATTGTATCTTTAGTATAATGCCCTATAAAGGCAATATCATAGAACTTAACAGTACTTTCCATCTCATCATCTCCAATATAAAGCTAATAATCTAATAATTTTATTTTCTTTGTCCAGTTATTATAGCAAAGAGTAAAGCGGAAAAGCAATTTCCCAAATGTTAAGTTAAATTTGACCTATACGTACAAGTATGATATATAATAGATAGGTTTTATTTAGGATTTATTAAATATTTCAAAGGGGATAATTGTTATGGAGAATAAAAAGGAAAAAGAGGAAAAATATATACAGATAGGAGAATTAGCAAAGAAAGCGAGGGTTACTCCCCGAACGATTAAACATTATGAGGATAAAGGACTTCTAAAACCTTTTAAAAAAACCCAAGGAGGTTTTAGATTGTATCAAGATGATAAAGTAAAATTAGTGGAAAGAATTAGACAATTAAAAAAGGCTGGTTTTTCTTTAAAAGAAGTAAAAGAAATGGAAGAAATAAATGGGATTGTGGAAGGAGAAAATATTTTAGAAAAAGTGGATGATAATGAATTAGATAATATAATTAAATTTTTACAATCTCAATTGGTAAAAACAGAAGAGAGATTAAGCGAGACAATTAAAGTGAAGAAAGGATTAGAAGAGGTAATAGAATTTTTAAAGAAACGAAAAAGAACATAGAAGCGTAAGAGGTAATAAAGTCGAAAAGGAAGAGGAAAAACTGAAAAAAGAATTAGCTAAATAGGGGGGATGAATAATGAAGTCTCCAGAATTTGTTTCTATTGGTCATGTAACTTATGATATTTATCCTGGAGAGAGATTAATTGGTGGTTCAGCGGTCTATTCTTCTCTTACCGCTTGTAAACTTGGTCTATCTACTGGAATAATTACCAGTAGAGGATTAGACTTTTCTTGTGATGGTTTATTGAAGGGAATTAATATTACCGGTTCTTTATCTCCACATACTACTACTTTTTGCAATTCCTATTATCAAGGAAAAAGAAAACAGACTATTAACGACGTAGCAAATAGTATAAAAAAAGTGCAAGTTCCCCCAGGGTGGCATAAGGCGAAAATCGTGCATATTTGTCCGGTAGCTGATGAAGTTGACCAGGAAATATTCACCCTTTTTAAAGATAGTTTAGTTTGTTTAACTCCGCAGGGTTTAATGAGAAGATGGGATGAGAAGGGCCAGGTTTATCCTAAGAAATGGATACCTATTTTTAAAGTTTCCTCCCAGGTAGATGTATTGATATTTAGTGAAGAAGATGTTGCAACTTTTCCCGAAGTGTTGGAAGAATATAAGTCTTTAATAAATATAGTAATTCTTACCCGAGGAGCAGAAGGATCGATTTTATATTGGAGAGGTAAAGAATTTATCTTTTCAGCTTTTAAAACTGAAGAAAAAGACCCGACCGGGGCAGGAGATGTTTTTGCAGCTGCCTTTTTAGTAAAATACTATCAGACAGATGATCCTATAGAATCATCGCGTTTTGCTAATTGTGTTGCTTCTTTTGCAGTAGAGGAAAAAGGGACAGCCGGGATATCTGATTTTGACAGAATTATTAAAAGGGCTTCTTTGATGGGAATTGATCTTTAATATTAGTTTGTAGGATTTGATTAGAAGAATCGAATATAATTTGTCAATAATAAAGATTTGACCCAATAGTTGCTTATAAATTTAATCAGCAATATTATTTTAGCATCCTTATAGAAAAAAGAGATGATTGGAAATGAAATGTCTGATAATTGCTGCAGGAGAAGGAAGTAGATTATCTAACAGGGGTAACTCTAAACCTCTCGTTCCTCTTTTAGAATTACCCCTTATCGAACGAGTAATATTAAATGCAAAGGGAGTAGGTATTACCGATTTCTACATAGTAACTGGCTATAATGGAGAAAAACTAAGAAACCACCTTGACCAATTTGCCCAGAACAGAGACTTAAAAATAACCCATCTTATAAATAACCAATGGAAAAAAGAAAATGGGCTCTCCGTTCTTGCGGCAAAAAAGGAAATAAATGAGAATTTTATCCTATTGATGAGTGACCACATCTTTGATAAATCTATACTGGAAGATTTAATGCAGGAGAAGGTTGCTGATGGAGAAATTATACTGGCTGTAGATTATAACTTTAAGAATAAAACTGTTGATGTTGATGATGTTACCAAAGTTTTAGTTGATAATAAAGGAAGAATTATAAACATCGGAAAGAATATTAAAGAATATAATGCTTATGATACCGGAATCTTTCTTTGTTCACCGGCAATATTTGAGGCCTTAGAAGAAAGTTCAGACAATGGCGATACCAGTCTTTCAGCGGGAATAAAGATATTAGCCAAAAAGAAAAAGGCAAGAGTCTTTGACATTAAAGGGAAATATTGGATTGATGTGGATGATGAAAACGCATTTAAGAAGGCAGAAAATATTCTTTTAGCTGATTTAATAAAAACTTCTGATGGCCCTGTATCCAGACACTTAAATCGATCTATTTCCACTAGAATTTCCAAATATCTCTTGAAAACAAATATTACTCCCAACCAGATATCTTTATTTTCTTTCATTTTTTCTATGGTGGGTGCTCTTTTTTTCTTTTTTGGGGGATATGCCAATTTGCTAATCGGCGGAATATTAGCACAAATATCCTCTATCATTGATGGCTGCGATGGAGAGATTGCCCGGTTAAAATTTCAAACATCGGAGTTTGGAGGGTGGTATGATGCGGTCTTAGACCGTTATGCAGATGCATTCCTTCTTTTTGGTTTAACTTATTATACATATATTTTAGAAGAAAATTTAATCTATATATTTATAGGATTTTTGGCTATTATCGGTGCTTTTGTGAACAGCTATACTGCGGATAAATATGATGGTATTATGAAAAAAAATCTTACTCGCGGAAAACACTACTTTAGAATAGGCCGTGATGTTCGAATAGGGATTATATTTATAGGAACCTTAATAAATCAACCGGCTTTAGTTTTGTTTATCATTGCTTTATTGATGAATGCAGAGAATATAAGAAGAATTTTACTTTTTTATAAAAGTGAGTAAAATTTTCCATTGCTCTATAATTGAAATTAACTGGGAAAAGTCAATTAAGAGTCATTGGCGGTAAAATATTTTTTTATTATATTTGTAAAGGTATTTTATTGTGCTATAATGTGAAATAATTAATAAAAAATATTTTTATTTGAAGCTGGAATTATGCATATAAAAGGAATTGGAATAAATATAGACTCTCCTACAATAGATGGAGATTTAGATATATTAGAAAAGGCTTTAGGTAATTTTCAGGATTTAGGTTTTGATTATGTCGAGATACCTGTTCACGGAGTCGATGCTATCTTTAAAGGGAGATTAAATTGGCTACAAACCAGGGTAATTACAGACATCCTGAAAAAGTTTAAATTAAAATATACTGTTCATGGCCCTAACTTATTAAATCTAATGGACGCCCGTAATTTCCAACTACAAAAGGAGATCTTTAAATCAGGGATCGAGTTTGCTAACGCGATAGGTGCAGAAATTTTTATATACCATAGTGGGAAAATCCCTTTACAGGTAGAAATTAAAGGTGAAGGTATCAGGCAAAATAGTTTTTTAAAGGTGCCTTCTCTAAGAAAGATTGAAAGATTAAAGAAGATAGAAGTAAAAAACTTACAAGAATTAGCCTCTTTTGCTAAAGATTTAGGAGTGACTATAGCTATTGAAAATACCTCTCCAGAGGTAGAAGAAGAGTCTCTCTGGGAATTGTCTAAGCATCTTAATAATGGCAGAATTCTTCCTCCTTCAGTGCATACTTCACAAACACCCAAGCCCACTTTCTTACGAGAAATTAGTAAATATAATTATGGTACGAAGATCGAAGAATTAGTAGATCAAGTTAAAAAAATTGACCGCGAGAATGTGGGAATTACTTTAGATTTTGGCCATGCTTATCTGGCTTCTAAATATTATCGCTTCAAATTTTTGGATTCCATAAAATTAGCCCTACCTTATATAAAACATATTCATATTCACGATAGTTTTGGCAAGCCCAAAGTATCATATGAAGAACAGGATATTAATCTAATTCAATTTGGCATTGGGGATTTGCATATGCCTATAGGTTGGGGAGAGATTCCTTATAATAAGATATTTCGTATTTTAAAGAATTATAATGGAGTGTTATGTTTAGAGTTAAAACCTCGTTATAAGAAGTTTTATAAATATAGTTTAGAAATGGTTAAAGAACTTATAGAAAGTACCAGCAATAACCACAAATTAAAGAAAATCTCTCCTTTCTTCAAGCACGATAATTAAAGACAGGCAAATTATTTTTTCAGGTAAAAAAGCTTTAAGAAATTCATCGCCCCAATTTCTCAATTACGGCTTTCCCACATTTTTATTTTTATTCAAAACAATTTATGAAAAGTAGTTTAAAAATATTTTTCAAAGGGATTCTTTGGGAGTATAATTGTTTTATGTGAAAAAAGGAGTAAGAGGTGAAAATGAAAAGATATGATAGCTTTGTAATGGGACATATCTCTATTGATGAAAATATATATCAAGGAGAAACTGTAAAGGAAATTGGAGGGGCAGTTTTCTATTCATCCTGTGCTTCCCATGCTATCGGTCATAAAATAGGTATTTTAACTAAGTTGTCTCCACAGGACAGAAAATATTTGGAGGCATTTTCCGTTTTCAAAGAAGATATTACCGCTTTAGATTCAAGAAATACTACTTCTATAAGAAATATTTATATTAGCGCAGATAGAGAAAGAAGAATCTGCACTGCTCTATCGATTGCCGATCCCTTTACGATTGAAGAGGTACCTAATAATATTGATTCCCGGATATATCATTTTGCCGGCCTCATCTCGGGGGAATTTGATAGTGAAATGATAAGGTTTCTGCACAATAAAGGGAAAGTTGCCCTGGATGTTCAAGGATTTTTAAGGACTGTGGGGGAAAATAAAGAGATGGTCTTTAAAGATTGGGAAAAAAAGAAGGCATATCTCCCTTGTATTGATTATTTAAAAACTGATGCAGCTGAAGCTGAAATTATGACCGGAACAAAAGATAGAAAGAAAGCAGCGGAAATACTCTTCGGGTGGGGAACAAAGGAAATTATGATTACTCACCATAAAGAAGTTTTAATTTATAATGGCAAAAAACATTATACCTGTCCTTTAAAACCGAGAAATCTTTCAGGAAGAACCGGCCGGGGTGATACCTGTTTTAGTGCCTATATCACCGAAAGGTTAGATAAAGGAATAGAAGAAGCGCTCCTCTTTGCTGCTGCTTTAGTTTCTTTAAAGATGGAAAAACCGGGTCCTTTTAAGGGAACCATAGATGACGTTAAGAATTATATAAAAAAATATTATTAGTGGTTATTTGATGACTAAACTACGCCATAGGAATAAAAAGATAGGAGAAAAAATGAAAGTAAAAGAAATTTTAACTGAAAAAGAAGGTAGAAAACTCTTTTTATTGGGTAACGAAGCTGCTGTTCGAGGAGCTTTAGAAGGCGGTGTTTCGGTCGTTTCCACCTATCCCGGTACGCCATCTTCAGAGATAGGAAATGTATTTTACAAAATTGCCCGGGAAGCAGGAGTGTATTTTGAATTTTCCTCAAACGAGAAGGTAGCGTTAGAAGTTTCTGTTGCAGCCGCAGCCGCTGGATTGCGTTCCTTTGTTTTTATGAAACATGTAGGTTTAAATGTAGCAGCTGACTCTTTTATTAGCACAGTTTACACCGGAGTGCGTGGCGGGATGATTGTTTTATCAGCCGATGATCCTTCTATGCATTCTTCACAGAATGAACAAGACAATCGGATTATGGCTCGCTTAGCAGGGATTCCCCTACTCGAGCCCTCCAATCCGCAAGAAGTAAAAGACCTGATGAAATTTGGTTTTGATTTATCAGAACAATTTAAAATTCCCGTTCTTATGCGTACTACTACCAGAATATCTCATATGAGAGGGGTAGTAAATTTAGGAACAGTCATTAAGGGAAAAGAGAAAGGATATTTTAAAAAGGATCCTTCTCAATTCATAGTAACTCCGGCATATGTTAAAAAAATGCGTAAGGAATTAATTAAAAAATTAAACCAGATTGAAGAAAAAACCGAAAATTCTCCTCTTAATAAAATAATTGACAAAGGTGGTAGAGAGATAGGAATTATCACCAGTGGTAGTGCCTTTAATTACGTGATGGATGTAATTAGTGAGAATAATTTGAAAGTTAAAATTTTGAAACTCACCTTCTCTTATCCTTTCCCCGAAAAATTGGTATTAGGCTTTATAAATAGTGTCGATAATATTTTGGTAGCAGAAGAAGTGGAACCGGTAATGGAGAAAGAAGCTTTAGCCATAATAGGAAAATATAATATAAAGAAAAAAGTATATGGCAAGTTAGACGGAACCCTTCCCAGAATTTATGAATATAATCCGGATATTATCTCTTGTGGGATGGCAAAAATAGTAGATAAAGAATTAATAAAAAGAGAAATATTTAGCACTAACCTTCCTTTACCTTTGCGGTCACCGG
>Ga0307376_10003567_pt1 | contig 14524 bp, 10 predicted proteins | sample TR2MG_FD_202536 | JGI IMG/M metagenome (GOLD analysis project Ga0307376, IMG submission 202536) | Soil microbial communities from Risofladan, Vaasa, Finland - TR-2 | ecosystem: Environmental > Terrestrial > Soil > Coastal area > Acid sulfate soil | place: Finland: Risofladan, Vaasa | collected...
AGCAAGTCGAAAATCGCCTTTGGCCGAAAGTGACTTTTCGAAAAAGTTGAAAGCGGACATCCCGGCAGGTTGCGCAGACAGCCTTTTCCAAAAATCGCCTCAGTCCGGCACCGAGTTGCGGAACTTCATGGCGATTCTCCGAACGGGCGGCAGTTTGTCGGGAGCGGCATGTCACCAAGTTCCGTTTTTTGCCGTTCAATGTCTCGCTTGCTCAATCCCCACTACAACATTGCTAAGAACCACAACGAGAATCTCAATTCCATCTGTCATAAGCTGAATTTGCTCTACATTGGGCTTGGTCATGCCGATCAGGGCGAGTTTTTCATCAAGCGGTAACTCGCCGTACTTCGACTGATAGTGCGCCACATTCATGGCCAACAGCCTCGCGCATTCAGCCAGGTCCTCCTTGCTCACTTTTTCGATAAGAAGATCAGCGAGTTTGTTATATTGTCCAAACGTCGATAAATCAGACATGGGGATTCTCCGAAAATGAAGTTCTACTGTACCCGATTCCTTCTGCTGCTGGCCACCTTTGCGCTGGCTCTTTCTTTCCCTGCATGGGCATCTGACCTGCCCGATCATGCGCTTACCCCCGGCGCAATCAATTCCAACGTTACCCAAGAAAATATCCACTCCACAGTCTGTGTCAAAGGCTATACCAAAACGATTCGACCGCCCGCTCACTTCACGAACAAACTCAAGAAGCGGCAGCTGCGCGAGTACGGCTATGCAGACAGAAATCCCAAGCATTACGAAGAAGACCATCTGATTGCCCTTTCAATCGGTGGCGCACCAGATGATCCACGCAACCTGTGGCCAGAGCCACGAATCAGCGAATGGAATGCCAAGAAGAAGGATAGGCTGGAGTTTGTGCTTTACAAGATGGTATGCGCGCAAGAAATATCACTTGTTGAAGCACAACACGCGATGGGAACAAATTGGATAGAGGCTTGGAAACGGTATGTGCCAAGTCACCAGCAATTTCGGTTTAAGAGGGTTGATTGATATGTGTGGCCGCTTTGCACTGAACGAAAATCCCCTCAAGTTTGCTGAATACTTTTATCTATCCGGCAATCCGGAATTCTCCCCCTCCTGGAACATCGCCCCTTCGTCTCGGATATGTACCATCACTGGTGATAAGGAAGGACGCAGACATCTCCACAAAATGAAATGGGGACTGATTCCATCGTGGGCAAAAGACGCCGCGATCGGCAATAAGCTAGCCAATGCCCGTGGTGAAACTGTTGCCGAGAAACCATCATTCAGGTCTGCCTTCAAGTCCCGACGCTGCCTCATCCCCGCTTCCGGATTCTACGAATGGAAGACCGAGAAGGGCGTCAAACAACCGTGGTATATCAGACTCAAATCAGGTGTTCCGATGGCCTTTGCGGGGCTTTGGGAGACGTGGCATCCGAAGGAAGGGGAAACCATCGAGAGCTGCTGCATCATCACTACCGATGCCAACAAGCTCATGGAACCGATCCACGATCGGATGCCCGTGATCCTTGACCCTGACCAATGGGCTACTTGGCTGTCCCCGCTAGAACATCAGGCTGACAAGTTGTTACCCCTGATTCGACCGCATGATCCCGAATCGATGCAAGCATGGGCTGTCACCCGTGAAGTTAACCGGGTGGGGTTGAGGGATGATGCTGGGCTGATTGAGCCACTGCCTGTGCAAACCTGATTGGTTTGACAACAGAACGAACGTTCTTTAGTATGTGTCAAACGTTCACCCTGTACGTTGACTATCATGATTAGCACTTCGCAGCAAATCTTCTTCAAGCTACCGGCGTTCGGAATACTGCCCATCCTGGTACCCCTGTTTGGCCACAATGTTCCCGCCGGATTCCCTTCTCCAGCCGATGACTACATCGAGGGCAGGTTGAGCCTGGACGAACACCTGGTTCCGCATAAAGATTCGACATTCTTCGTGCGTGCCAAGGGTAACAGCATGGTGGGCGCAGGCATATTTGATGGCAATCTTCTGGTGGTCGACAAATCACTCACCCCATCGTCCGGTGACATCGTAATAGCCGTGATCGACAATGAGCTAACGGTTAAGCGATTCATCAAGCGTGGAGAGAAAGTCATCCTCAGACCTGAGAACCCTCGCTTCAAGGAGATCGAACTTAAAGAGGGGCAGGAGCTGCAAGTGTGGGGTGTAGTGACCTCCACGGTAAAGACGTTCGTTTAACGGCCACTGCCATGCCGCTCGCACTCGTTGACTGTAATAACTTCTATGTGTCTTGCGAACGGATGTTCAATCCCAGTCTGGAGGGTAAGCCAGTCGTTGTGCTATCCAATAACGATGGCTGTGCCGTTTCCCGATCCAATGAAGTAAAGGCGCTCGGCCTCAAGATGGGCGAGCCATGGTTCAAGATGGAAAAACTGGCGAAGCAGCATTGCATCATTGCACTCTCTAGCAACTACAGTCTTTACGGAGACCTGTCCGCAAGGGTGATGTCGATTCTTTCCGACTTCTCCCCAAAGCAGGAAATCTATTCCATCGACGAATGCTTTCTTGACCTCAATGGTTTCGAGCCGCAATCGCTGATGGCTTATGGCCAGCGGATTCGACAAACCGTGAAGCAAAATGTCGGTATTCCTGTTTGTGTTGGCATTGCTGATACCAAGACGCTTGCCAAGTTAGCGAATCACTGTGCAAAAAAAGGATTGGCTGGTGAGAATGGTGTGTGTGATTTTGGACGGATGGATGAACAAGAGCGCAACGCACTATTTGCGAGCATACCGGTGGGTGAAGTGTGGGGTGTTGGCCGACGCATTACAGAAAAACTACTCACAATGAACATCGAAACTGTCGAAGACCTGAGAACGGCCAGCCAAAAGGCTATCCGAGAGCAATTCTCTGTGGTTCTGGAACGTACATTGCAGGAACTCAACGGCATTCCATGCATCGAGTTGGAGGAAGCCGGCACTCCACGGCAGCAAATTATGGTGTCCAGATCATTCGGCTCGGAAGTGACTGCACTGGATGACCTGGCCGAATCGGTATCTTACTTCGCTACCAAGGCAGCAGAAAAACTTAGAGATGATGGATCTGTCGCAGCCAGTGTATGCGTCTACGTTCGCACCAATCCGTTCAAGGAAGACGAACCGCAATACCAGCGCTCGATGATCGTTCCATTGTGTCAGCCAAGCGATGACACGATGGCGCTAATCAATGCAGCGATCAAAGGACTAAAGAAAATATATCGCAGTGGCTACCGGTATAAAAAGACGGGCGTGTTGTTGATGGGATTGCAGAGTAAAGAAACGTTACAAGCTACGCTGTTCGATGACACAGCCAAGCAGACCAAGTCTGACAATATGATGAGTGTCATGGACACGATCAACCGAAAAATGGGGCAGGGGAGCATGACTATTGCGGCCTCGGGAATCAGTCACCGCTGGGCGATGCGTCGAGATAGAATGTCGCAGAACTACACCACGGATTGGAATGATTTGCCGGTGGCGAGATAGTGAGGAGATGATGAAGTTCATTCACGCGGCAGATTTACACATCGACAGCCCCATGCGAGGACTGGACAACTACGACGGGGCGCCGGTAGACCTGCTCAGAGGAGCAAGCCGTAAGGCCCTTATCGGCCTGGTAGACCTTGCCTTGCGCGAGAAAGTCGACCTGGTCCTCCTCGCAGGCGATATCTTCGACCGAGAGTTGGGCGACTTCCGTGCTGCTCTGTTCTTCCGCGAACAGATGATTCGCCTCGTCGGCGGAGGCATCCGGGTATTCGTCGTCAAAGGAAACCACGACGCAGAAGGCCAGATCAGCAAACGGCTGCCCGACGTTCAGGGCGTTCACGTCTTCAGTTCGCGTGCAGCCGAGGTCATAGACCTCGCGGACCTGGGGGTCGCCGTTCATGGCAGAAGTTTTCCGGACCGCATTGTCAGCGAGGACCTCATCCCTTCCTATCATGAACCTGTCGCAGACCGCTTCAACATCGGTGTACTGCACACCAGCCTGACAGGGCGGGTCGGTCATGACACCTACGCTCCTACGGACGTCGCGACGCTGTTGGCAAAGAACTATGACTACTTCGCTCTCGGGCACGTCCACGCTCGTGAGGTCGTCCGAGAGTCCAAACCGCGCATCATTTTTCCGGGCAATCTGCAAGGGCGTAAAGTTAGCGAAACCGGATCCAAAGGTTGCGAGCTCGTCATCGTCGATGGCAACACCATCACTAGCGCCGAGCACGTCTCCTTGGATGTGGTCCGCTGGCATGACCTGACCCTTGATGCCACGGGCTTGGAGACCGTCACTTCGCTCGCTCAGAAGTTCCAGGACACCTGCAGGGGTTGTGTCGCAAGCGCCCAAGATCGCTTGCACGCCATGCGTATCACCGTCCAGGGCGAATCTGCCCTTCACGCACTGGAGGCCAGGGATCCCGGAACGATTGCAGCTGCCATTCAGGCCGCCACCCAGGATTTCGAAGCGGCTGACCTGTGGATCGAGTCCGTTCTCGTGGAGCTGCAATCTCCAATCGATCGCGAAGCCGCAGCGCAGCGGCCAGATGCCGTGGGTGAAGTCGTAAGACTGGTCGATGAACTGGCCGCAAACGACGATGAGCTTCGGATCTGGATACTAGCAAACCTGGACAAGCTACCGAATCTCCCGTCGGACTTGGCGGATGTCGATTCGGGCAAACTCACAGTTGAGCAGCTAAGGTCCTTCCTGGCCGATGCTGAGGCGACCGTTCTTTCCAAACTCTCTGCCGCAGGCGCTTGATAGCCTATGAGACTCGTAGAACTCCACCTGCAAGCTTTCGGGCCATTCACCGATCAAGTGCTTCACCTGGGTACCGGCAATCAGCGCCTCGTGCTCGTGCATGGACTGAACGAAGCTGGCAAGTCATCAATCTTGCGTGCCATCGCCGGGTTGCGATTCGGCATTCCCACGCGCACCGCAGACAAGTTCCTGCACGACTATCAGCAGATGCGAGTGGGCGGTGTGTTCGTTGACGCACAAGGCAATCAGTATTCACTCATGCGCCGCAAGGGCACAGGCGTAACCCTGAAGTTCGCCGATTTTGCGCAGGGGGGCGTCGAACTTTCGGAACCAATCCCACCAGCGATCAACCGCATGCTGACAGGCGGACTGTCCGTTGAGGATTATCAAAGCATGTACGGGCTGGACCACGACACACTGCGAAAGGGAGGCGATGCTCTGGTTAAGGGGGAAGGTGAGATCGGGGCGGCACTGTTCGAGGCAAGCTCCGGTGTCGGCGATGTGTCGAAGATTCTCGGCGAACTCGACGCGACGGCCAAGAAGTTCTTCATGTCCGCCGCCCAAGCCAAGAACGCACGCATAAACCAGGCTTTGAGTGAATATAGGATTCAAGTAGAGCAGTACAAAGAAGCACAGATCAAGCCGACGAAATGGGAGGCCATTGCCAAGGCCAGCCGAGACGCTCACGACTCGCTGGAGACCATTCAGAAGGAACTCGACCAGAGCGCGAGTCAGCAGTTGCTGATCAAAGAGCTTATTGCAGTCGCGCCTATCCTGGCCACTTTGGCCCACTCAAACACTATCCTCGAGGAACTTGGGCAACTGCCTTTGCTGGCAGAAGATGCTTCGTCCGAAAGAGCCACGGCCGAGGCCGGCCTTTCGGAAGCCACCGCAGACGCTTCGATCAATGAAACTTCAGCAAAAGAACAGCACACTCTGGTCGACCAGCTCGAGCTCGATCCCGTCATCGTGACTGCTGATCGGTCGGTGGCACGCCTCAATGCTGCAGCCGCCGCCATCGCTCAACTTCGCGGGCAGATCGCGACGGCTGAGGGTGACATCGCCAACCGGACTCAGGCACTGAATGCCCTGGCGGCGAAGATCGACTCGACCATGGAAGCAAGCGAGCTGGTCCAGCGGGCACCATCCGCCACCGGCAAAGCGCAAATTAACGGTTGCATTGCCGCACTAGAAGAAGCCGAGCGTGCGCTCAAGCAGCATCGACTCACCGCGGCAAACCAGGCCGCAACGCCGAATAAAGAGCCTCGTGCCATCCCAGACGCCAATCTTCAGGCAGCTGTACGGGTCGCTCTGGCGGAAGTAGCGAAGAATGACGCAACATTGCAGTGGTTAAGTCGGCTGCCAAACGAGATCAAGGCGGCAGAGCGGGCGGCCAAATCATCGATTGCCGCCGTGGGACTGCTAGACGAGCCAGCTGCAAGACGAGTTCGTCCGCTTCTTGGTGCTACCGTTGACGAAGCCAGTCAGCAACTAATAGCCCTCGGCAGCAAGCGAACAGAGAAGGTCGAGCGCATTGAAGAAATGCAGAATGCGATCGCGGAACAGCAGGACGCGATCAACAACTTGCTCGCCCATGGCCATGTGCCAACGCACGATGAAGTAAGCAGCGCACGCGCACATCGACAAGAAGGTTGGACATTGGTCAAAGCGACGTACATCGAGGGCGCGAAACCAGACATTCGCAGTTTTGCAGACGGACGGCCATTGCCAGAGGTCTACGAGAAGACAGTGTCCGACGCCGACTTCCTCATAGACGAGCTCGCGGGTGACACAGACCGAGTCACAAAACTCGAAGCTGCCCAGCAACAACTTGCCGCACTCAATCGTGATCTAGATTTGCGGCAAGGCGAGATCCGGGCGATTGAGGCAGAGCAACAGTCCTTCGAGGCACACTGGAAACAAACGCTCGCACAGGCTGGCATCCCGCTCATGCCTCCAGCAGAATTGCGTGACTGGCAGGATCTGCTCGACACAGTGCTGAACGCGTTCGATGGACTACAGGCCAAACGTGATGAACTCCAGCACGCGCAAGATATTGAGAAGTCCCTCGCCGACAAACTGCTTCAGGCCAGCACGCGACTGGGAATCACAAAGGTCAATGACGAGGATCCAATGGAAACCCTCGTTGCCGTGGCTGAAGACGATTTAAAGCAGATCGAGGGGCTCATCGCTGCCAGCAACAACGCTGCCGGTCAGGCCCTGCAGCTTCAGAGACAGGCGGAGCTCCACAACATCAAGGACATTGATCTCGTCAACGACGTTGTCGCGACCAGAAAAGCGTTCTCCGACCAATTGGCGTCGCTCATGTTGGGTAACGATGCCACCGTCGCTATGGCCAAAGCCCGCCTAGCGGAGTTCGATGAGGTCCTGACCGCCAATGCGTCGCTTATGGAGGCGCAATCGAGGCGTACCACTCACGCCGCGACTTTATCGGTGTACCAGGAGACGGCCAACAACATAGCTACGGCTCTATCTGAACAGCTGCCCGAAGACATTACTTTGGCCGCCGAAAGATGGTCGGAAAGGTTAGAGAGTGCCCAAGCGCAGCAGTCGAAGTTGGATCTTGCCGAGCAGAGGCTCGCCGCCGCCGAGCAAGCATTCTCCAACAATCAGGCCAAGGCCGCCCGCCACCAGGCCACTCTCAACCGACTTTGCGTGTCTGCGAGCGTGCAGATGACGGCCGATTTGCCCGCGGCCGAGGAGAAGTCGAACCGCAAGCGCCAGGCCATGCGCGATGCCAACGCCGCAGCTGACCAGCTGGCTAAGGCGTCACGTCGAGGCGTCAAGGAGTTGCAGGAACTGCTCGCCGGCCGCGACCACGACGACCTGCGCAACGAAGAGTTACGTATCGAGCAGGAACTAGTCCAGATCAGCGAACGTCTCGAGAAGGCAAGAATAGCCGATGAAACGGCCCGCCGGGAACTGGACGGCATCAACTCATCGGACGCCGCCGCAGCTGCCGCTGACGCCATGGCCAGAGCGGCTGCGACTGTTCGGAACACTCTTCCGCTGCAGATAAGGACTAGGCTGGCGCATGCGCTTTTGCAAGAAGCTGTGCGCCGCTTCAAAGAACGCTCTCAGGCACCGATGCTCAAGTCGGCATCCGGGTACTTCGGGCAGATCACCGGTGGCGAGTTTGAGGGACTCATCAATGATGACTCAAATGACACCCCCGTAATTGCGGCTAAACGGCTTGGCGGCGCAATTATTTCTGTTGAAGCCATGAGCGAGGGAACGCGCGACCAGCTCTACCTGGCGCTGCGTCTGTCCGCCCTGAAATTACAGCGAGAACGTGGTGTAGACTTGCCTGTAATATTGGACGATGTGCTCATGACCTCCGACGATGTGCGGGCTGGCTGTATCTTCAAGGCGTTGGCGGACTTTTCCGCATCTGGCCAAGTCATTGTGTTCACCCATCACCATCATCTTTGCGACGTGGCACGCCGCAATGTCCATCATGACGCCATAGCATTGGTCGAGCTCAAACGCACCTGAGCACATACTTATAAAACAATATTATAATCAATTTGTTAGACTTATAATAAGCATTATGTCAAACCGCACTACCTGCAAAATAATGTTCATGAAGTTTGCTCACTTGTTGGTGAAGCTCTGCAGGTAGGTCGCTATCAGACGATCCTCGCGAATCGGCGAGCTCTTGAGCCGTGCTGCACACTCTGCCACCAAGTTATCTCCATCAAGCTGGGAATCGCTTATCAAGGTCAGCAGAGTACGTGCATCTGACACTAGGAGCATGAGCTTCTCGTAGGTCAGCGCGTGGGAGGCATGAGCTGATGCAGCTTTAGTTGCTTTTGCATGAGGTAGCACGGACACACAAACCACGCTGTAGCCCTTGTAGTGATTTGCAAACCACTCCTTGGCGACCAGCAGTTGCCCATGGTCTTCCTTCTTGAGCGCTCCCGTTTCTTTCTTCCGGCTTTTCGCTTCGATTACTAGTCCGATCTTTGACTGCAGCAACCACAACACATCCGGCCCTTCGCCATTGTTATCGTGTCTCTCTGTGGAGAGCCCGATCATGCGGCCAAGGTCTACCAACCCCTGCTCGAACTGATTAGACGATGCATTTCTATCTAGGTGGGCGACGGCCTCTTCGAACTGCGGCAGGAAGCCACGCTTGGGCCGATATTCGGCGACCTGGGCTACAATAGCCTTGGCCTGTGCGTCCGGCACTGGCAGCGGGCGATACGGCGGCAATACCTTTGGTCGAAGCAAGTTGCGATTTGTCGCAAATGCCTGTCGTTGCAATTCCTCAGCTTTGTCGCTGTGCTGCCAAGAGTCGGCTATTCTTGCTGCAAGTTGCTTAAACCACCCAGTGCTTTGGGGATCCGGTGGATTGGCTTCGATAGCCTTTTCGAGCACCGTAATGGCTTTGTCGTAATTTCCGTCCTGCCACAGGTTAACGGCCTTGCGTTCTGCCGCCGCGAGTTCGAACCGCCCCATATCAGGCGGAACCTCATCGACCATCTCAGCGAGCATCTCTGCATGAAATCCAGTCCAATCCTTGTCGCGTTTATAGCTCTTAGAGATCGTTGCAGCGAGATCCTTGGTGTCTTTGATAGACTTACTGATCATCTCGCCCATCGCCAGTTGCGCCTTCGTTGCGCTCGTCAGAAAGCGAAAATTGGCCTGCCTCGAAACCCACGCGGCCAGATCTCTGCCAATGAGCAGCACCACGCAATAGTCACCAGCGCCCCTTGCGCCTCGGCCAATACCCTGCTCTATTCGCTGGGCGAGCATGCGAGTGATGGTCGTGCCGCCGTATAGGGCGCTGGCTCTGTACAGTTCGTAGTCGGAAGTCCCTTTGGGCAGCCCCTCCATCACGAGCAGCCGGCACGAATTGCCAGGCAGGTCTATCCCGTCATACCGGTTCGCGAATACCGCTGGCCCAAATACGTGACCGTCCTGTAACTCAGAGACTAGATGCTCGACCGTCTTTGAAGTCGTCGGCAGCATCGCGACATCCGTCCAATTCTCGGCTGCCTTTCCAGATGGAACTAGGACGACAGCGCCCATTTTCCTCTCTGCGGTCATCGCAAGGAGCCACTTTACTGCGGCACGCACGTCGAACTGGAAAGGCATCAGCTCCGGGATGAGGATCATGCGCTCGCTTATGCCGGCCAATGATCGAGACGTCAAAGCCTCGCTTACCGACTTCAATGACGCGTCAAATGTTCGCACGATCTCGCTATCATCGGCAATTGTCGCTGACATATAGATACGGCGTGGCGCTTCGAAGAATGTAGGGAGTTCATTGACGAGCGGCAGAACCGGAGTGATGGTGAAGCACGACCGGCTGATGAGCGCGTGGCAGAGATGGAGATGATCGCGAAGGAATGGCCAAACGAGTTCGAACTCGGAGGTGTCTGCCTTCAACATTTCTCGAACCACGTCCAGCTTTTCGCGCCAGGCCCAATAGGGAACCTCGAGTACGCCGAATTCAGAACCCGAAACTACGTCATCGAAGCTGCCAAGTTTATCCACCTCCTTGAACGTAAGCCGAAAGAGCCCCGTGAGTTTTTCGTACAACTCTTTCTGCTGCTGCACGTCAACGCTTAGCGTGAAAGCATCGCGAACGACAGAAAAGGCCGCGTGCGCGTCGTCCAGAATGACTGCTGAAACCTTGACAGGCGGTTGAGACGCACCTCTAACACCGAACTTACTTTTGCCGTGAAAGAGGGCCGCGTAAGTGGCTACCATGATAGCGTTGCCATTGACAAACTCCTCGGCAAGCGGCGTCCTTGGTATGTAGGGTACCGCCGTGATTCCGTAATTCTTGGCCTTTTCTAAGGTTTGGTTGACGAGTTGAGTTGTCGGTGCCAAGTACAGGACTGGCTCACCGGTTTCATTTAGTGTCGACTGTGCCATTAGCAAGCCAACCAACGTCTTCCCCCCACCAGTGTGCAGTTTGACAACCACGTCGTGATCCGCTCGGCGGCGATACCACTCTTTCAGGACTTCAGCCTGGCTGGTGTAGAGGTCGTTAATACCGGGAGGCTTAGGCAGGCGACGGAATATCTCCGTGGGATCGGTGGGTTTGGGTTTTTGGGTGCTGCCACGCAGCTTGTTAAAATCGACCACGAAATGTACTCCCTAAATATTGACGAGGGGAACGTGCAACCAAAATGATGGTCTTGATTGCCGCTATTCTTTTCTCTCGGGGGCAAGCATACTCTATGTGATCGCCGTCAACAGACCGACGGCAATTTCAACGTCGAGGAAAGAATTATCCATAGCGACCATGACCTCCATCGTCGGCGAGGGCTCGCCGATGGCAAACCTGATGCTATCGGTGATGGGCGCTTTTGCCGAGTTTGAGCGGATCTTGGTCCGCGAGCGGCAGCGCGGAGCCTAACGTGGCCACAAGAAAGTCCTGTCTCCCAAGATGGCGATCGAATATCCCCGTTTCATCCCCGCTCATCAATGAATGGTGCGTTGCTACGAAGCCAGTCGGACAGGCTTTGTGCAACGTCCTCTATGTTTTTACCCGTACCATGCATGGCGCATTCCCAAACAATGCCAACCCGCCAACCGCTGGCAAGCAGGGCTTCTGTCGCCTTATGATCGTTGGCGCAGTTTCGTCCGATCTTCTCCCGCCAGAATTCCGGACGAGTGCTTGGCCATTTAAACAGCGGGCAGTCATGCCCATGCCAGAAGCATCCATGGACAAAAATCACTGCGTGATGTTTCGGAAGCACGATGTCCGGAGTGCCAGGTAGGGTTTTTACGCACAATCGAAACCGGAACCCATTGGCATGCAGGGCTTTTCGCAAACACAACTCAGGCTTGGTATCTTTGTTTCGTATTGCCCGCATATTCTTTGAGCGGACTGATGGGCTGTGAACATCCATGAAGAATTATGCCGCCTTTGGAAGTTTCACCGCCGCTCGTTTTTTAGCCTCTATTATTTTTGGTTTCATGAGCTTTGCAACAGCTGCGAATACGGGAACGACCACAGAGTTGCCGAATTGTTTGTATGCCTGCGTATCTGACACTGGAATGCGGAAATCAGACTGACCGGGACTGTTGTAGCCCATCAGGCGAGCACATTCAAGTGGCGTCAGACGGCGTGGGCGGTTTTTCAGATTGGCTTTGCTAAAAGGAGGCCGGTCAGGATTGAATCCGCGGTCAATGAGTATCTCAGAACCGTCCTTGTAATAACGCGCAGACAATGTGCGGGTAGTGTCGGTACCCTTTACCAGTCCATAACCGAAGCCATTGCCCTTCGCCTTATGCTTGATAGCGTAATTGAAAAGGTATTCCCAAAGTCTTTGAGAAAGGATGTATTTATCATCGACCTGGTCTTCAAGAATATCGCTTAGCACCGGTTTGCGCTTTGGGAACTGTTTTGTGATATCACGCAAGCTAAAACCGTCATGCACGCCAAGATCTTTACGGAATCCAACGAGCACGATACGTTCTCTGTGCTGAGGCACAAAATTCTTTCCGTCAACAATCTTAGGATCATGTGGGCCTGTATGGTCCACGTCCGAGATCCAATATCCCAGTTCGTTAAGTGCTTCAATAATTACTTTGAAGGTGCGCCCTTTATCGTGACTCTTCAGGTTTTTAACGTTTTCCAGCACGAACGCTGCAGGGCGTTTGGCGGCAATGATGCGCGCAACGTCAAAGAACAATGTACCTTGCGTCTTGCACTCGAATCCGTGCTTCATACCCAACGAGTTTTTCTTCGATACGCCGGCAATTGAAAACGGTTGGCAAGGAAAGCCAGCAAGCAGGACATCATGCTGGGGAATCACTTGATCAATATGTCGTTCGGAGAACGCCTCTGACACATTTTCTTGGTCGCTCAGCGTGATTTTCCGGATATCGTCGTTAAAGCTGTGGCTGTCAGGATCAGAGTAAAAGTTTGCCTTGTAAGTCCGAACCGCATATTTATTCCACTCGCTAGTAAATACACATCGTCCGCCAGCTTTTTCAAAACCACGACGAATTCCGCCGATTCCCGCGAACAGGTCGATAAAATCGAAATCATATTTTTTATTTTTCGCAGGAGCCTGTGGAAGCAGCTTTTGCAGTTCGCAAAACTCGGTATGACTGAGACGGGGCGACGCCTTTCCGTTAAGCCACCTGTTAATGGTTTCCCTACACCAATCTTTCGGCGACACTTTATTGAGAAATTCCGCGACATACTTCTGATCGTAGATTTCGAGGACCTGTTTAAGCAAAGAAAGCTCGTCGTCCTGGGCTCGCATAGTGTGTATTACTCTGGGTTTAATCGGTGACACTATATCACTCATTTAACCCAGATGTTTGGCTGACTTATGGTATTACTTCCAAGGCTTGTCATCGCTGTAGGCATGCGATTCCTACTCAAAACAAAGGATACCAAGTTAATTCTCACATAGTGGAAATGAAAAATGTTATAACATTTTCATGCTACGCTGCGGCAAATATTGCAAGGCTTTCTGCGTCTTCTAAAACGTTAAGTCTAGTTGGCGGCGGGTTGCGGGTAGCCAAATATCTATCACCGAGGAAAATTGTTGATACCAGAGAATAGCCGACATGCACGTTGGGCCCTCAATGCTCCCGGCGATGCAGTTGTCCTCGATACCGGTTCAGGGCTTATCGAGCCAGAGGCGCTCGCGATTTGGGAGGCTGAATTTGAGGATAGCGTGGAGGTATCTTGCTTCGCTGTCGCGCGTCCTTCCGACGACCTTCCCGAGATCGATTTTTCGCGTTTCCCTATGGATTTAGCTGTTGTTGCGCGGGGTTCCTCCAGCGAAGGTTTGTCTTTGGCTCTCGCTGGCGACTTGGGTAGGCATCTCTTAGACCTTCCCTCTCCCGTTCCGGCACAAATCGTATTCGACGGATGCTGGTTCCTCATCGACAGGGACGTCGTCGCGGAAACTGCGGAAACGCTTGCCGGAAAAGGCATCCCTGTCACGGGGCGGATCAATATCGGGCAGCTGGTCTGGCTGCGCGGCAAGGATAGGCTTCCAATACCATTCACGGACCTGACTACCGACACGGATGCCCCTGGCTCGAATTTACCAATACTTGGAGATCTCGGGTTGCGGCCTGGCACAGAGCTTTTTGATTATCAAGAAATCGGCGTGTCTTTCCTCGCTGCCGTCGCGCGTGAGTCCATTGGTTGCATTCTGGCGGATGAGATGGGCCTCGGCAAGACCTTACAGATCATCGCTCTGCTGTCTATTGAGAAGGCTGCGGCGCGTGGCCCAAATCTGATCGTATGTCCAGCGACGCTGCTTGAGAACTGGCGCAGGGAAATTGCAGCCTTCGCGCCACACCTTTCGACGCTGGTCCACTCGGGCCCCACGCGGACAGGCAACTCAGCAGTTTTTGCTAGTTATGATGTGGTCGTTGCCTCATACGAAACAGTGGTCCGCGATGAGCCTTTGCTCTCATCGTCCGAGTGGAACGTCCTTGCACTGGACGAGGCGCAGAACATCAAGAACCCTGATGCTCAGCGAACCGCCGCAGTCAAGGGGCTGCCGAGACGCGTGTCACTGGCTGTCACCGGGACTCCGGTCGAAAACAAGCTGACCGACCTCTGGTCGATAGCTGATTTCGCTCTGCCCGGCCTCCTTGGATCGCGGAAAGATTTCGAGGCGGCCTATGACGACAGTCATGAGGATGCCTCGCGGCTTGCTCCAGTCGTGGTGCCTATTCTCCTGCGCAGACGCGTGGCGGACGTCGCCAAGGATCTGCCGCCTCGCATCGATATTCCGCAAGTGCTTTCCATGACGAGGCAGA
>Ga0307376_10003569_pt1 | contig 14518 bp, 14 predicted proteins | sample TR2MG_FD_202536 | JGI IMG/M metagenome (GOLD analysis project Ga0307376, IMG submission 202536) | Soil microbial communities from Risofladan, Vaasa, Finland - TR-2 | ecosystem: Environmental > Terrestrial > Soil > Coastal area > Acid sulfate soil | place: Finland: Risofladan, Vaasa | collected...
CCAGGTGGTAATAGACGTTGTAGACACACCCTCTTGCCGGTACCCAATGATCTTGTTTCACAAGCACATGGTAACACAAAATAGGTAAAAAGGCAAGTGCCACCAAGGAAAAGTTAACCATACATGGCAGGTGGCGGCTGTATCCCGCCTTTAAAAAGACGAGGATTAGCCGCCCTTTATCCTAAAAGAATGTTATTAACTTGTAACTGGGCGAAGTCCCGGGCATCGACTTCTACTGGTTGACTAAAATATTTCATTAAGTGGACCTCTGGTGTTATATAGTTTTTGAGGTTATTCCGCCAAATAACTACCTCGGCTTCGTTTTTGTGAAAGCCGGGATGATTTGTGGCATAGTGCTGATAGGCATGTCTGCCCTCATGAAGGACGGTTTCAATTGCAGGCTTGGGTTGGTCTTGCTCTATTAGGAGAGCATTAAGATAAATACTCCCACCATGATAGTACCCGGAGAGATGTCCTTTCATGGTGATAAAACATACGTCACAAGATGGCCGATTTTGGGACTGTGCAATCATGTTTTCGATTTCCTCAAGTGCCATACGACGCTCAGAGATATCGAGTAATTGCCACCGATGAACAGCAAGATGCTTGGCATCTATCATTTCAGGCTTGCCGGATTTTCTATGTCAAGAGAGTCAAGTCCATGCTTAATCCCGTAATTGATAGCTTCAGTAGTGGTCTTGGGATCCTTAATCAGCCCGTCCAAAACAAGCAAAGCACTAGGAAATTTCTGTCCGAGGTTATCCATCAGCCATTTAATGCTATAACCTTGGACAACTTTATTAATAATCTGCCCATTTTTTAGCCATTGCTTAAGAGGCTCGACGAGAGTCGAATCTAAATGCAATAGATCATCTGCGGTAACTTTGGCAGCATAAGAAGGATAGCCTTGTTTTTTTAAGGCTTTTACTAGCTCTTCCTTGGGCTTGGCATATTTCGTTCGCCAAGTACCCATCGAAGAATTATCTGCGAGCTTAACGACGGCACGAGAAATATAACGGTGATGACGGCTGGTAGCTTCCCCGATGCCTATCACGCTGACTTTCCATGATCTCTTTAGACCCGTCCTTACGTCGTGCTTAATTTTTACAATTTCCATACTTACTTTTTTGGCCGCACCGGCCAGCATGTTTTTCTCCTTGGTCATATCCAAGTAATTCTGTTTACTCACGACGATCACTCCTTTTATGAGCGATATTGGAATTAAACCCTGCCTCTCAGCTCCAGTATACCCCTCGCCTCATAAATCCGCAACCATCTTTCGCACCTTTTGTCCAGTCGGGTACCTACCTAGGCCTTCACCAGGGGCTTACATAGCGCCTTGCGCCCCCACGAAAGAGACGGGGGCAAATCATTCTCCCCCGATGCCCAGTTCGGCCAGCTTCCCGGGCAGCGGCACCCCGCTGGCCGGATCCCAGCCCCGGGCCCGGCAATACTCGGCCAGGGTATCCTGCACCGCTTCCCGGTCCAGGACCTTCCCCTCCGCCTCCCCGTTCAGGGGCTCCCGGTAAAAGCGTTCGGGAAAGACGGATTCCCTTATGTTTTCCCCCTCGCGCAGGTTAAAGAGCTTCTGCAGGTTCCAGACCCGCTCGCCGCAGGCCAGCATCTCCCCCGGAGTCAGCTCCATACCGGTAGCCGCTGCCCAGAGACGGGACAGGAGTTCCGGTCCCAGGGTGTGCAGGACAGGCGGCCGTATGCAGATGCCCAGGCAGTTATAGAGGGCGATCAGGTCTTCGGACCACTTGGCCATGCGGGGGATGTCCACATCCCTGGTTTCGGGATCAAAAATGGCCTCCTTGTCCCGGGCACTCATGTCCAGACCGGTCAGCATGGCCTCGTCGAAACCGAAACGCTCCGTCCGGTAGGGAACGGGGTTTTCGTTGTAGCGCAGGTTTTCCACTGGGTTGCGGGTGCGCAGGTGGTCGCCGCCGCGGGTATTGGTCAGGTAGCCGAAGGTCCAGGTGGACAAGCGGCCCCGCGGGTCGGCGATAGGCAACTCCAGCCCTTTGACCTCCATGGCGTAGCCATAGGCACCCGGTATTTGCCGCGAAGCCAGCCGCGTTCCTTCCGCCAGCACGTCGCCTATCCCCCGGCGGTAGGTAATCAGATCCAAAAGGGCCAGGGCCTTCTCCTCGCTGCCCCAGGCCGGCTCAAAACCCACGTCCCGGGAGCTCAGGACACCTCGTTCATACAATTCGGTGGCAAAGGCCACGGTGGAGGCGGCCGACACGATGTCCAGGCCGTTTTTCTGGCAGTAGGCCGTCAACCGGGCCACCGCCCGCAGGTCCAGGATTTCCAGACCCGCCCCCAGGCAGAAGACCGGTGTGACCTCCATATCTTTAAGAGCCAGGTCCTCCCCCACCAGGGTCCAGTGAGCGCAGGCGATCGGGCAGGCGCTGCAGGCTATACCACGTTTGGAGAGCTGCGGCACCATCTTACGGGTGCAGTTTTCCTCCCAGCCCGCCAGCCGGCCGGTTTGGAAGTTCTTACCGGGCAGGGCCCCGAAGGCTCCGTAAGGACTGGCTGCGAGCATGGTGCCGTAGCGAGCGAAGGATGTGTAAAAAGGGGATGCCTTGACTTTGGTGGTGGTTTCCCGGGTCAGGCTCAGGAATCCCCTGGGGTCGGCGGGCCGCAGACTACCCCGCCCCCGAACCGCCACGGCTTTCAGACGCTTGGAGCCCATGACCGCACCCAGTCCGGTGCGGGCCCAGGCATCATACGGTCCGTTCTGGATGCTGGCGAAACGAACCATGTTCTCACCGGCCGGACCGATCAGGGCAGCCTGTACCTGGTCATCCCCGAGTTCCGCGCGGAGGAGGCGCAGGCTCTGCCAGGCATCCAAACCCCACAGGCCGGCCGCGTCCCGTATCTCCAGCCCCTGCCCGGTTATCCACAGGTACACCGGGCGCTGGGCCCGGCCACGGATCACCAGGCCGTCGTACCCCGCCATTTTCAGCTCCAAACCCCAGTAGTAACCGGAGTTGGCCGTACCGAAAAGGCCGGTGGCCGGCGACTTGGCCGACACCTCGGTCCGGCTGGCGGTCAAAAGGTTGGTACCTACCAGCCCGCCAACGCCGAAAACCAGGGTGTTTTCCGGGCCGAGGGGGTCTACCCCGGCCTGTTGCCCGGTCCAGAGAAAGCGGGCACCCAGAGAAAGCCCCCCCGGGTGGAGACGGCGCTCCGCGTCCGTCAACTGCACCTCGGCCGTGCGGCCGCTGGAGAGATCCACATCCAGGACGCGGCCCCGGTAAACGTCACCCGTCATGTTCGGTCGCTCCTTCCCCAGTTGACGGCAGAGAACGGATGGCCCCCGACGGGCATACCTGCGCACACTGGTGGCAACGGCGGCAGGTCGACTTGAAGGCGATTGTGAACAGGCCGGCAAAATCGTCACGGGTCACGCTAACGTGGGCCGCCCCGGGACTGAACTCGCCCTGGTTGAAAAGAGAACAGGTCAGGGCACACAGGGAGCACCCCACACAGAGGGTGGGATCAACAGCCAGAACTCTACCCATGACCGGCCCCCCTTGTCGTTGCATCGTTTCATGTGGATCAACCAACCTCGGTCAGTTTGGGCAGCCAGACCGCAAAGGTAGATCCGTGTCCGGGTTCACTGTCCACCGTGATCCGGCCCTGGTGCTGCTCGGAGATCAATTTGGCGATGGACAGCCCCAGGCCCGTACCCCCGCCGGCCTTGCGGGCCCGGTCGGTGCGGTAGTATCGCTCGAAAATGTGCTCCTGCTCGGCCGGATCGACGCCGATGCCGCTATCGGTGATCCCGACTACCTGATAATCCTCTTCCTGACGTACCGTCAGGTACACCTGCCCCCCGGCCGGCGTATATTTGAAGGCGTTGTCCAAAATGATGAGGAAGAGCTCCTTGAGAGCATCGACATCACCCATGACCACTCCGACGTCTTCCGGGACATCGGCTGTAAAGCTCATCGGGCCTGCCAGAATGGCCCCCTGCCTAGCCACTTCCCGCAGAACGGGAGCGAGCTCCACCGGCACCAGTTCCGGTTTGTACCCCGCATCAGCCCGGGCCAGCAACAGCAGGTCGTGAACCATCCGGGACATGCGCGCCGCTTCCGAGGAGATATCGGCCAGGGCCTCCCTCTGCATCTCCGGATTGGCCTGACCGGCGCGCTGCAGAAGCTCCACGTTGCCCCGGATGGTGGTCAGGGGCGTGCGCAGTTCATGTGAGGCATCGGCCAGAAACCTTTTTTGCAAGAAATGGGCCTCTTCCAAACGGCGGTACGCAGCCTGGAGCCGGTCCAGCATGGCGTTGATGGTGTGCACCAAGCGGCCCAGTTCATCATCTGGTCCCCGGTATTCGACCCGGCGGTCCAGGTCACGGGCTTCCTCCACCCCGGCTGCCGCATGGGTGACCCGGTCGATCGGCAAGAGCGCCGCCCGGGCCAGGAGCCAGCCCAGGGAACCAGCCGCCAGAACCGTCAGCACGCCCCCCAAAAAAAGAAAAACCCTCAGGCGGTATAAGGTGGCATCGAGCGGCACCATCGAGCGCCCCACCTCCAGAACCCCGATGGTCTGCCCCCGCCAGATGAGAGGCTGGCTGTAAATGCGAATGCGCTGGCCGGCCGGACCGGTGGTCTCAAGAACGCTTTTCCCGCCGCCGGCTGCCATCAGGGCCGCCTGAGAAAGCGGCAAAACTTGCTGGCCCAGGTTGGCGGAGTGAGCTACCACCTGACCGCTCAAGGTCTCGGCCTGGAGATAGGTGTTAGGGGCGGCAAAGGCGTCCACATTGGGCAGGATGACATGTTCCGTCGGACCGGGGTAGCCGCCTACCACTTCAATGGACCGGACAACTTCGTTTGCGGTGGCCATCAGATCGTTATCCACACTAGCCCGAAGATTGCGGCCCAGAACAAAATACAGGGCAAGGGCAAATACCAGCAGGGTCAATGCCAGCACACCGCTATACCACAAGGTCAGTTTAAGCCGTACCGACACTGTTCTCCACCCCGCTTCGACCCCCGGCTATTCTTTTAAAACGTAGCCCACCCCGCGTACCGTCTGGATAACTCGCCGTTCCCCGCCCTCCTCGAGCTTTTGTCTGAGCATACCAACGTACACTTCCAGGACGTTGGACTCGCCGGCAAAATCGTAACCCCAGACCCGTTCCATGATAAGGTCCCGGGTCAGCACCTGGCGGGGATGCTCCAGGAAAAAGCGCAAAAGGTCGAATTCCTTAACCGTCAGGATAAGAGGCCGCTGGCCCCGGTAGACTTCCCTGCTAATGGCGTTCATGGTCAGGTCAAGGAAAGCCAGCTGCCCCTGTCCGCCCTCGTCCCGCCGCCGGCGCAACAGCGCCCGCACCCGGGCCAGTAGTTCCTCCAGGGCAAAGGGTTTGACCAGGTAGTCGTCGGCGCCGGCGTCCAGGCCCTTGACCCGGTCCGAGACCTCGTCCTTGGCCGTGATCATCAGAATGGGCACGTCCCCCCGGCTCCGGATTTCCCGGCACACCTCCCAGCCGTCCAGACCCGGCATCATGATGTCCAGCACCACCAGGTGGGGCCCGAACGACGCATAAGCCGCCAGACCTTCCGGCCCGTCGGCCGCTACCGCCACCGTGTAACCTTCAAAGACCAGGCTCCGTTTCAACATGGCCGTGATCTTAGGGTCGTCATCCACCACCAGGATGCGGAAAGCTGTTTTGGACCCGCGGTTTTCTTCCTCGCGTAACATAATCCGTCCCTCTTCGTTATTTGCTGCCCAGAGTGGCCTGCACACCCAGGCTGGCCCCGTTGCGGATTACGGTCAGTTGCACCGCCGTACCGGGGCTCGCGCCCTGAATTTTAGCCATCAGGTCGTCCGGGCCGTTAACTGTTTGCCCGTTATATCCTGTTACTACGTCCCCCTGCAGCAGACCGGCCTTAGCCGCCGGGCTGTCCTGCGTTACACCGGCAACCAGAGCACCCTGTCCGTCCGGCAAACCCAGGCTGGTGGCCATGTCGGAAGGCACGCTGCTCAAGGATACACCGAGGAAAGCAACCGTTTTATGGTTTACCCAGTTGTTCAATACCGGCTTGACCGTGCTGGTGGGAATGGCAAAGCCGATGCCTTGGGCATCCGTGCTCACGGCTGTATTGACGCCGATGACGTCGCCGTTCAGGTTGAGTAGCGGACCGCCGCTGTTGCCGGGGTTGATGGAGGCGTCAGTCTGTAAAAGGTTGGAATACTGGCGGTTGCCCACCGTGATGGGTCTGGCCTTGGCGCTGAGCACACCCACCGTCACCGTGTCGTCCAGACCGTAGGGATTACCTATGGCAATCACCCATTCGCCCACCCGGGATTGGTCGGAATCGCCCAGGGTGAGGGTGGGCAAGTCGCTGCCGGCATCGATTTTGACCAGGGCCAGATCCAGGCTGTAATTTTGGTCCACCACCTGAGCCTGGTACGGCTTTGAGCGCCCCGCGACCGTTACCATGATGCTGCTGGCCCCGTTGACTACATGGTCGTTGGTGAGGATGTAGCCGTCTGAGGACATGAGAAAGCCGGAGCCCAAGCCTTGTTGAACCTGGGTTTGCGGACCGAAAGGAAACTCGTTCCCGAAAAACTGGCGAAACAGCGGGTCGTTGGCAAATGGATTGTTTCCCTGGCTTTGCACTACCGTTTCGATCTTCACTACCGCCGGGCTGGTACGAGCCACGATATCGGCAATGGTACCCGGTCCCAAACCGGGACCCTGGTTGGCCGCGATGGTATCCCCGGCGGATCCGGTAACGAGGTTGCCAGTAGCCGTGACCACATTCGGGGAGCCGTTTCCGCCCAGGCCGCCCGGCAAGACACCGTAGGCCGCCAGACCCAGCATCAGGACAGCCGCCGCCAGAAAAGAGATAATCAACTTCAAGCGGGTCACCGGATTGGCAAAGGGTCTTCTCATGGTTTAATGCGAACACTCCTCCTCCCGGCCGGGAGGCGAAAAGCGCCGCCTAATCCCCCTTTCGCTCGTTTGGAAGCGTTTCCCGGCTTTACCCATCCCTGCGCAACGGAAGGAACCGGGACCCAAGTGGTCAAACTATAAGAATATGGTCAGATTACCACAGCGAGGTGCTCTTTATGTCTTCCGTAACCAGGATGGCCCTCATCTTAGCCGGCCTTGGCACAATCGGCCTTTTTTCCTTCCTCGCCGGCTTGTTCAGTGTACTTCGGCACCGGAAATAAGTCCGAAAAAGGACCTTAACCCTATTCTCTTTCGCCGGGAGCCGGCCGAACTCCTTTTTGCCGCAGGCCGCCTGTTTTTACCTTTGAAAAAAGCGGCGAGGGACTAGCCCCTCGCCGCCACCTTCACCCGCCGGGGAAATGCAACACCTGGTTACGATACTTCAATTTGGATTTCTTTCGGCCGGGCTTTCTCCTCTTTAGGAATCACTACATCCAGAATCCCGTCCTTGTAACTGGCCTTTATTTCATCGGCCTTTACCGGAACTCCTACGGTGAAAGCCCGGTAGAAGGAACCGTAGGACCGCTCCACGCGGATGAACCGGTCGCCTTTTTCCTCTTTCTCCTGCTTGCGCTCGCCCTGGATGGTCAGCTGATTATCGTGCAAGTTGATTTTGATGTCCTCGCCCTTGATCCCCGGAATCTCCGCCCTCACAACCACTTTGTCCGAATTTTCCTTGATATCCACGGGAAACATCCAGGATGCCGCCGCCGGTACGTTTTCCTCGCCCCCGAAGATTGTGTCGTCAAACAGGCGGTTGATGGACCTCTGCAGGGACTGCCCATCGCGGAAGGGATCCCAACGTACGATAGACATGGTCCAACCTCCATTCCAGATGGGTTAATTTAGGAACAGCTATTTTTTCTTATTCTTCCCCGGCAGAAAAAACCATAAACTTGGCGGGTCAATCTTCCGGGTCATCCTTAGACAACCCCAGTCGCATCTCCATTTCCAGAATGATCCTCACGCCGGCCAGGTTGACCCCCTTGACCCGGGTATAATAACGGATCTTGCGTATGACGGCGATATCCCGGGCCGAGTACAGCCTGGTATTGCCTGCCGTGCGTACCGGTGTAAGGAATCCGTATTCCTCATACAATCTCAGGGTGCGGGGATGGCACTGGGATAGCTCCGGCGCCACGCTGATGGCAAACAAGGCCTTGTCGTCCGGCAACCGTGCTATAACCCCAACCCCCTTTTCACGACCCGTCATTGTGTCAAGTAAAATATGACAATGCCATTGTCAAGATATCTTACGAAGTGATTATAGAAAATGCTACGTCCATACGCCTGGACCATCGCACGTCTTGACCACGGGAGACTTCGGCCCGGAGCTGTGGCGTTGCCCTGAAGACTTCCGTTCCAGCCCAAAGAAAACGGGGCAAAGAAAGCTCGCCTGCTTCCTTTGCCCCGGGTTTCTACCACGAAATGATCAACGTCTTAAAACTCGAACAGCCTGACCTTCGCCGGATCGACCGCCGCCAGGGCGGCTATTTCCTCCCCAGTCGGAGACGGCGTTACCGGCGTGCTTTCATCTATGTCCACCGGAAAGCCTGTTTCCCGGCGCACCATGGCCGGATCCGCGTACGGATGGATGCTTTCCACCTGCAACCCTTGCGGCCCGAGACGAAAAACCGCCAAGGGGGTAACCACCCGGTCCACCCGGCCACAGGCCGTGGCGAAGGAAACCTGCTCCACGAAGGTACGCGGGTCGTGCTTGGTGCGCCAGAGAATCACCCGCCGGGCCGTTTCCATGAGAAAGGCGCTGCCGGCTCCGCCCGGCAGCCGGACTTTCGGTTTATTGTACGGTCCCACGGCGCTCATGTTGATGCAGCCCCGGCGATCGATCTGGATGCCGCTCAAGAAGGCCGTATCCAACCGGCCCCGGGCCGCCAGGTCGAAAACGTCCTGCAATTCGAAGAGGCTGGCCGTACCCGCAAGGAGCACCGGGTCCACCGTGGATTCGGGCAGGCACTGCGGCTGAGGATCCACGCTGCCGGTAATATTCAGGTAGACGAGGTCCGGCGCGTGGAGTTTCTTGGCCAGAAGAACCGCCACCATGGGGAGCGGAGAAGCCACCCCGTGAAACACCGTTTCCCCGTTTTGCAGAAGGCGGGCCAGGCTGACCGCCATCTGGTCTGCTATCTCTTGACTCACGGTGACCCTTCCCTTCCCGGCCGGGCCCTAGTCCCGGTCATAAACATGGGTCGTCAAAAACGTCTGATACCGGTCGTCATCGGTGGCCGCTTGCAGATAGCCGGTGAGAAACTCCCGGTCGTATGGGTAAAGCTGCCCGCAACTGGTGGGCCGGGCCCCGCCGGGCACCTCGACCACCGCATCCACGGAGAAGCCCGGAAAATCGGCCCGGCGCGGCGACTCGACAAACTTTTGCGTTTGCACGATCTTTTCGCACGTTACCAGCACTTTCCGGGCGGCCCGCATGAGCAACACATCGTCATAACGGGAACCGGCGATGAAGGTGTTGCCGGCCGAATCACACTCGTGCACATGCACCACCGCCCAATCCGGTACGATGGCCGGAATGACCACCACTTCCCCACTCCCGTAGGGATCGGCTACCTTGCGGAAACCCTGCGCTTCCACCAGGTCCGAGTCTAAGAGCCCTTTCAGCGGCATAAAGGGTACACCCTGGACTGCGGCCCGCAGCCCTGCGTGTACGCTGGCTCAGGTATGTTCGTACAGCTTGACCCGGCCGCTCTCCACCGCCTTACGGAAACGGGGGGCCAGCCCGAAGTTCTCGAAGCCTACGTAGGCGGCTAACACGGCGTCGGCCACCCCGGTACCGCACAGCACGTCGACATCGTAAGCCCCGGCTGTCTTCACCAGGGTCAGCCCCTTTTTGCCCTGCCGGATCAATTCGTGAATGGCGGCGCAGGGCGAGCGGTGGATGGTGTTGCCGCCCAGAGCCACCGTGCTGCCGTCGGCGATGGCCTTTATCGCTTCCGGCAGAGAAACAACCTTGCTTGACATCCTATCCCAGATCCTTTCCAGAAATGGCGCGCGGAAGTTATTCGATGCATTAGTGGTTCTTCCCGGGGCGCCACTTTCCCTTCTGACATCACCCGGCAGGAACCTTTTCGGTGGAGATGGCCAGTGGGAAGCGACTGGGAAGACAACTTCATCCGGACCTGGAAAGGGGCCAAGGGCTGATCTGCTTCAGGCCCAGCCCACCTCGGCCGGCCGGGGCAGCTTTCGGCGGGTGATTTTGGCCACGATTCCCGCCCTGGTCGGATCCGGGCAGCGAACAAACTCCGTGCACACTCCCTCCGGCTCCATCTTTTTCTCGTAGGGTGTTCCTGCATAAGTCCAAGGAAGCCGTCCACCGAACACCAGAACCCGCACCATGCTGTTGACGCTGTCCAGAAGCTACGGACAGAGCGATCCGATATCCTCCGGGTACCTGAATACCTGGCCGACCTGATGTATCTCGCAGCCACCCGCCTCGTCTATTTCGATCTGCACGGCATAATCTATGTAACCCATCTTCGCACTCCCTCCGTTTCTAAACCGCCCGGTGTTCTGACCGGGGTATTAGCCGCAAAGCCTGAAAACACCTGCTGAATACCAGAGTCTTTGTCCGTAAGGTAGGGCCGGCGGCGACTTGGCTTGCGGGGCCGACCGTGGAACAGGAGTTTCGTCTTGACCAAAACCAGCGCATCGGTATAATCAGAGTAAAAATGACGTGCGCTACAACAGATGCCAAGGAGGGTCGACCGTGGACGAGATCCGGGAAACCGCCCTGTCTTACCGCAGTGGGAAGTACACCTACGAGGATTACGCCAAACTTCCGGAGGGCCCGCGCTACCAGTTGATCGGAGGTGACCTGGTCTTGGCCCCTTCCCCCACTCCCTATCACCAGGACGTCTCATGGAACATAAACCACCTGATAGGCGGTTTCGTACTGGCCCACGACCTGGGCATCGTCCGTTACGCCCCGCTGGACGTCTACTTAAACGAAAAGGAGACCTACCAGCCGGACATTATCTTCATCGCCAGGAACAGGCTGGGGATCAAGGGCAAGAAGAAAATCGAAGGCGCGCCCGATCTGGTAGTGGAAATCCTTTCCCCTTCCACCGCCTACGATGACCTGACAACCAAGTTCAAGAACTACGAGAAGTACGGCGTCAAGGAATACTGGGTGGTGGATCCCGGGGCGAAAAGCGTGGAGATTTTCGTCGCCGCCAGCGGCAGGCTCCTTTCCGACCAGAGGGTCGCCGGACAGGGGACGGTGGTCTCCAAGGTCCTGGCCGGATTCACCGTGGACCTGGACTCACTGTTCTTTGATCCCGGTGAATAGTTATTTGATAACTTTCCGGAAATGAGAAGAGACCCTGCCTTTTGAGCAGGGTCTCTTCTAAAATAATTCCGGCGGCGACTTACTCTTCCGGGGGCTTGCGCCCCGGGTACCATCAGCGCGGGAGGGCTTAACTGCCGTGTTCGGGATGGGAACGGGTGTGACCCCTCCGCCATAGCCACCGAAAAGGTGAAAATGTTCTTGGAGAACTTCACAAAACGAAGGAAGAGAGTAAAGCGCGTTATAGGTCAAGCCCTCGACCTATTAGTACCGCTCGGCTTAAAACATCACTGCTCTTACACGTGCGGCCTATCTACCAGGTGGTCTTCCTGGAGTCTTACCCGGTTTTACCGGTGGGAAACCTAATCTCGAGGCAGGTTTCGCGCTTAGATGCTTTCAGCGCTTATCCTATCCGGACGCGGCTACCCAGCACTGCCACTGGCGTGACAACTGGTACACCGGAGGTCCGTCCATCCCGGTCCTCTCGTACTAGGGACAGCTCCTCTCAAGTTTCCAACGCCTGCGACGGATAGGGACCGAACTGTCTCACGACGTTCTGAACCCAGCTCACGTACCGCTTTAATGGGCGAACAGCCCAACCCTTGGGACCTACTACAGCCCCAGGATGCGATGAGCCGACATCGAGGTGCCAAACCTCCCCGTCGATGTGGACTCTTGGGGGAGATAAGCCTGTTATCCCCGGGGTAGCTTTTATCCGTTGAGCGACGGCTCTTCCATTCGAAACCGCCGGATCACTAAGCCCGACTTTCGTCCCAGCTCGACCTGTGTGTCTCGCTGTCAAGCTCCCTTTTGCCTTTGCACTCGAAGCGCGATTTCCAACCGCGCCGAGGGAACCTTTGGGCGCCTCCGTTACTCTTTGGGAGGCGACCGCCCCAGTCAAACTGCCCGCCTGATACTGTCCCCGGACCAGATTCATGGCCCAAGGTTAGAACTTCAATACAAAAAGGGTGGTATCCCAATGGTGGCTCCACCGGTACTAGCGTCCCGGCTTCCCAGCCTCCCACCTATGCTGTACATCCTCTACCAAAGTCCAATGTCAGGTTGCAGTAAAGCTCCACGGGGTCTTTCTGTCCTGTCGCAGGTAACCAGCATCTTCACTGGTATTACAATTTCGCCGAGCCCCTCGTTGAGACAGTGCCCAAATCGTTACGCCTTTCGTGCGGGTCGGAACTTACCCGACAAGGAATTTCGCTACCTTAGGACCGTTATAGTTACGGCCGCCGTTTACTGGGGCTTCGGTTCAGACCTTCGGGTTGCCCCTGAGCCCTCCCCTTAACCTTCCAGCACCGGGCAGGCGTCAGCCCCTATACATCATCTTTCGATTTGGCAGGGACCTGTGTTTTTGGTAAACAGTCGCTTGGGCCTCTTCTCTGCGACTCCCTCACGCTCCGTAATGCATTATCACGTCACGCTAACGGAGTACCCCTTCTCCCGAAGTTACGGGGTTATTTTGCCGAGTTCCTTAACGAGGGTTCTCTCGCGCGCCTTAGGATACTCACCCCGCCTACCTGTGTCGGTTTGCGGTACGGGCACCGTTGACCTTGTTAGAGGTTTTTCTTGGCAGTGGACACGGGTTGCTTCAGTACTTAATTTCCCTCCCCATCGCCGCTCGGGCTATACGGTGCACCGGATTTGCCTGGTGCTCCACCCTACCAGCTTGGACGCGCATTTCCAACCGCGCGCTCAACCTTATCCCCTGCGTCACCCCATCCTTTATAACGGTCGCCGGTGGTACCGGAATTTCTACCGGTTTGCCATCGCCTACGCCTCTACGGCCTCGGCTTAGGACCCGACTCACCCTGGGCGGACGAACCTTCCCCAGGAAACCTTAGGCTTACGGCGGGCAGGATTCTCACCTGCCTTTTCGCTTACTCATGCCGGCATTCTCACTTCCCGCCAGTCCACGTCTCCTCACGGTAACGCTTCTACCCGACGGGAACGCTCCCCTACCATTCAGTCACCTGAATCCGCAGCTTCGGTTACGGACTTGAGCCCCGTTCATTTTCGGCGCAGGGCCACTCGACCAGTGAGCTATTACGCACTCTTTCAATGGTGGCTGCTTCTAAGCCAACATCCTGGTTGTCTGTGCAACCCCACATCCTTACCCACTTAGTCCGTATTGGGGACCTTAGCTGGCGGTCCGGGCTGTTTCCCTCTTGACGACGAAGCTTAGCCCCCGCCGTCTGACTCCCGGGCTTGATCTACGGGCATTCGGAGTTTGATTGGGTTCAGTAACCTAATTAGGCCCCTAGCCCATTCAGTGCTCTACCTCCCGCATTCATCGCCCAAGGCTAGCCCTAAAGCTATTTCGGGGAGAACCAGCTATCTCCGGGTTCGATTGGCATTTCACCCCTACCCACACCTCATCCGCCGCCTTTTCAACGACGGTCGGTTCGAGCCTTCACTTGATTTTACTCAAGCTTCACTCTGGACATGGGTAGCTCACCCGGTTTCGGGTCCACTCCGACAGACTAATTCGCCCTGTTAAGACTCGCTTTCGCTGCGGCTCCGCGCTTAAACGCGCTTAACCTCGCCTGCCAGATGTGACTCGCCGGCCCGTTCTACAAAAAGTACGCTGCCACGCCGGTCCCCGAAAGGACCATGGCGCTGCAACTGTTTGTGTGTGCGCGGTTTCAGATTCTATTTCACTCCCCTCCCGGGGTGCTTTTCACCTTTCCCTCACGGTACTTGTTCACTATCGGTCGACAGAAGTACTTAGCCTTGGGAGATGGTCCTCCCTGATTCCCACGGGATTCCTCGTGCCCCGCGGTACTTGGGATACTTCCTACATGACGGTCCGTTTTCGCGTACGGGACTGTTACCCCCTGCGGTGACGCTTTCCAACGTGCTTCCGCTAACGCTCCGTCATGATCTTGAAAGTCCCTCAACCCCGGACCCAATTGCTTGGATCCGGTTTAGGCTCGCCCCTCTTCGCTCGCCGCTACTGGGGGGGTCGATGTTTCTTTCCTTTCCTCCGGGTACTAAGATGTTTCAGTTCCCCGGGTGCCCCCTGAACACCTATTTATTCAGTGCTCAGTGACGGGGGTTAACCCCCGCCGGGTTGCCCCATTCGGGTACCCACGGTTCAAAGCCTGCTTGCGGCTCCCCGTGGCTTTTCGCAGCTTGCCGCGCCCTTCGTCGGCTCCTGTCGCCAAGGCATCCACCACGCACACTTGTTCACTTGACCTAAGTCGCGCTTT